>OBJA01001140.1_pt1 | contig 19297 bp, 19 predicted proteins | sample 1519751 | NCBI WGS metagenome assembly OBJA01 (sample SAMEA3881238, study PRJEB22517) | soil metagenome | biome: lake sediment; feature: soda lake sediment; material: sediment, water from around vicinity | place: India | collected 2013-12-23 | depth 3 m
TCCAGCAGCGCCAGCCTCCCGAGCAGACCCTGAAACTGATGAACCAGTTCATCGACCGCGCGAAGGAGGTCAAGGCGCTCTCCGAGCCGGAGGCCGCCAAGGGCAACTATGAGGAGGCGATCCTCATGCTGCAGGGCGCGACCAGCAACATCCAGCGCGCGCTGCAGGCGGTGGGCGTGAGATGAGGCGCCGGCGCTTTTCGGCCCTCGGCTGGCGCCTGCTGGCGCTGTGCCTGGCCTTTGCGGCCAGCGCGGCGGCGATGGCCGCCGGCAGCGCGGTGCTGCAGGAGCAGGATGCGCCGCTGTGGTCGCGCGGACAGCACTTCCAGCTCAGGGGCGAAATCATCCCGGTCGCCGAGGACGGCATCCACGATCCCGCGGGAGAGGCGGTGGACATCTTCCAGCAGCCTCACGAGGCCATGGCCGGCTTCCCCCGTGACGCATCCGGGCAGCTCGACTGGGTGAAGGCCCTGGAGATGCGGCTGATCGAGCCGCGCACCTCGCTCGACGGGAGCAGCGACATGTTCCCGGTCGATTTCGACATCATCTTCAGGAATACGCAGTCCATGCCCTGGGTGCGTTTCCCCCATCTGCAGCATACCGAGTGGCTGACCTGCGCCAACTGTCATCCCGCGATCTTCATCCCACAGGTCGGAGCCAATCCGGTCTCGATGTCGGCGATCATCCAGGGCGACTTCTGTGGCGTGTGCCACGGCAAGGTCGCGTTCGCCCCCACGCTGAATTGCGGCAGATGCCATTCCGTGCCTCAAGACGTCACGCTGCTGCGCTGATCGTCGCCGCCTTCGCGCTGCTGCTGCAGGCATGCGCGATGACGAGCGACGACATCGCCCGCTTCGCGCCGCCCCGGACGGCCGACGAGGGCGCGCGTGTCGCGAGCCCGCAGACCGGGCCCGGGGAGATCTGGCAGGTCCTGGACGGTGCGCCCATAGGCGGACAGATGCAGGTGCTGACGGGCGTCTCCGACATGCGCTTCCTACAGCCCGTGGCGGTCGCGGCGCGCGGACACCTGGTCTACATCGTGGACGCGGGTCACCGTCAGCTCTTCAGCTATGACAGCCGCTTCGACCGCCTGAGCGTGGTCAGGGACCTGCGCGGCGTGCTCAACGGCAACACCGCCGACATCCATCTGCACCGGGATCTCTCCTTCTTCATCGCCGATACCGAGGGCGCCAGGGTGCTGCATTTCGACCCGGACGGCAGGCTCATCAAGGTGATCGAGGACCGCATCAACATCGGCCGTCCGATGAGCGTCGTGGTGAACGACAGCAGCGGCTACATCTTCATCGCGGACGGCTTCAACGACGATGTCCTGGTCTACAACCCGGCGGGCGTGCTGTCGGGGGCGGTCGGCGTCCGCGGTCAGGGGCCGGGGCGCTTCCTCGGCATCACCGCGCTGGCGCAGGGGCCTGCGGGCTTCTATATCGCCACCCGCTTCGGCGCCGATCGCGTACAGGTGATGGGATTCGACGGCGCCTACCGCGAGTCGTTCCAGCGGGACACGGTCACGTTTCCCACCGCGATCGTAGTGGGCAGCGACAACCGCGCCTTCGTCGCCGACTATCTCGGCGACGACATCAAGGTCTACCAAGGGTCTTCCCTGATCGGCGTCATCGGCGGACACGGCTCGGCTCCGGGCCGCTTCCGCCGCATCACCGATCTGTGGCTGGACGAAGGCTTCCTCTACGTCGCCGACAGCCTCAACCGGCGCATCCAGATCCTCACGCTCGCCTCCTGGCAGCCCGCACCGCCCGACGGCGGGGAGCCTCCGGTTCAATGAGCTCATGGCGGGCGCAGGCAGGACTGACATCGGTCCTGCTGGCTTGTCTCCTTGCGGCGGGCTGCGCCAGCGGGCCATCGCAGCTGCAATACGAGCATGCCGGAGAAGAGGAGCGATACCGCTGGCCCGCCGTGCCCGACGTGCCCCGCTATGCCCTCGTCGGCCAGCTCACCGGCGAGGCGAATTTCCCTCCCCCGGCGCTGAACAGCTTCGGCAGCCGCATGATGGGCTGGCTGCTGGGACTGCGCAGCGCCAAGCATGTGCCGGTGGTGCTGCAGCGGCCGCAGAACGGCTTCGTCGACGAGAAGGGCCGCATCCTGGTCACCGACGTGAGCCAGGCCGCGGTCTTCGTCTTCGACCCCGAAGCCGGTGGACTGCTGGTGTGGCGCGCCGCCGGGCAGAGCGTACGCTTCATGACGCCCACCGGCATCTCCCCGGGCGCCGACGGCGAGATCCTGGTCGCCGACGCGGACCTGAAGATCGTCATCCGCCTCGACAGCAACGGTGCGCCGCTCGGCGGCATCGGCCTCGGCCAGCTCCAGCGGCCCGTGGGGGTTGTGCGCGACGCCGCGCGCGGGCGCATCTTCGTCGCCGACGCCCAAGCCCATGACATCAAGGTGTTCAGCGATGCGGGCGAACTGATCGGACGCATCGGATCGCACGGCGAGGGCGCGGGCGAGTTCAACGCGCCGACCTATCTCACCTACGTCGACGATCGTCTCTTCGTCACCGATACGCTCAATTCACGCGTGCAGGTCTTCGACGCCGAGGGCGGTTTCCTGCGTGAATTCGGCCGCCGCGGCCTGTTCGTCGGCGATCTGCCGCGGCCCAAGGGCGTGGCGGTGGACGCGCACGGGCATGTCTACGTGGTGGAATCCTATTATGACCATCTGCTAGTATTCAACGAAAACGGGGAGTTGCTGCTTGCCATCGGGGGTTCGGGCAGCGGCATCGGGGAATTCTATCTGCCCGCGGGCGTGTGGACGGATCGCGGAGACCGCATCTACGTCGCTGATGCATTCAACGGTCGTATCATGATATTCCAATTCCTGGGGGCGGTGTGATGCGGTGGTCCGCGCTGGTCGCCGGCGCGATCGCCGTCCTGTGGGCGACGTGCGGTCTGGCGGCGGCGCCGGTCTCCGACATCGCCAACACGCGGCACAATTTCTCCGCCACGATACCTCCGGCCGACGTGGAGCGCCGCGCCTCCGCGACCAGCGAATCGCAGATCTGCGCCTTCTGCCACACGCCGCACGGCGCGACCCCGGCGCAGAACGCGCCGCTGTGGAACAGACAGCTGTCGCAGGCGACCTACATCCCGTTCTCCTCGACCTCCATCGACGCGACCGACCTGGGACAGCCCACCGGCCGGTCCAAGCTGTGCCTGTCGTGCCACGACGGCACCATCGCGCTGGGTGCGGTCAATGTCCTCAACCGCGACGAGCCCAACCGCGACGGGCGCACGGTGCCGTTCACGACCACCAACAGCTCGCCGCCGGGGACGATACCGCAGGGGTTGGGTACGCAGACCGGGTTCACCCGCCACCTCGGCGTCGATCTCACCAACGACCACCCGATCTCCTTCACCTTCGACAGCGCCCAGGCCGCGCGCGACGGCGAGCTGTTCGATCCCAACGCGGTGTCGTGGATCGACGAACGCACGCGCCGCATCGAAGGCGAGCCGCACCAGCCCTTCCCGCGCGGGCACTACCTGCCGCTGGAGCGCGATGCCGACGGTGTCGGCCCGAAAGTGGAATGCATCACCTGCCACGATCCGCACCTGCGCTCGCAGGTGCCGGGCGAGAACATCAAGTTCCTGCGCGTGAACCGTCTCCAGCAGCAGCCGCCGGTGCAGGGTCAGTTCGATCAGGAGCGCGACATCATCTGTCTCGCCTGTCACGACAAGGAAGGCTGGGCCGGCTCGGCGCACGCCAACCCCGCGGTCGCCGACGAGCGCTATACCGACGCGGCGGCCGACCTGCGCGAGTTCCCGCGCGGCACGCGCGTGTGGCAGGCGGCCTGCCTCAACTGCCACGACCCGCACACGGTGCAGGGCGCGCGGCGCATCCTGCGCGAGGGCACCGACGGGCCGCTGATGACGGACCCGGTGACCGGCGCGCAGTTCCGCCAGGGCGGCAATCCCGCCGTGGAGCAGGTGTGCTACTCCTGCCACGGCGATCCCGGCCGCGGTCCACCGACGGCGGAGACTCTGCAGGGACAGCGCGGCGGCACCGCCAATCCGGCCTTCGAGGTCCCCGACATCAAGACCGACTTCACCACCATGGCGCGGCACATGCCGATCTCCAATACGGATCAGCTAGCGGGCCATGAGGTGCACAGCATCGGCACGGGCGATGCCGCGACGCAGGGCCTGCAGCGCGGCCAGGACTTCATTGAGTCGCGCGAGCTGCTCGGCCTCGGCGGTCTGGTCAACCGCCACGCGGAGTGCACGGACTGCCACAACCCGCACCGCGTGCAGCGCACGCGCCTGTTCAACGCCGATCCGACCGTGCCCGACCCCGGTCCGACGCACGAGCACACGCCTGGCATCCCGCCGAGCAATCTCGCCTCCGGCGTGCTGCGCGGCATCTGGGGCGTGGAGCCGGTCTATGCCAATACCGCCTTCGGCAACAATCCGGTCGATTTCCAGGTCAAGCGCGGCGATCCCGGCGTCGGCGGCAGCACTGATGTCAATGCGCCCTATCTCACGCGCGAGTACCAGCTGTGCCTGAAGTGCCACTCGAACTACGCCTACGACATCCCGCCGCCGCTCGGCTACACCACGGGGCTGACCCCGGCGGGCACCAACTCGCTGTTCAACTACACCAACCAGGCGATGGAGTTCCAGTCGCCGCTGGATCACCAGGGTGAGACCACGCCGGCCACCCCGACCGGCGCCTACGTCGGACCGGCGGCGCCGGTGCCGGCCACGGTGACCGACTCCAGCGGCCTCGGTACGGTGACGTACTCGCGTCAGGACCCCGAGGGCAACCTGGTCGACTACGTCACCAACAATCATCGCTCATGGCATCCCACCATGCAGCCCACCGGGCGCACGCCGGCGGTGCGCGGCGCGGACGGCAACGCCTGGCGTCCGCCGTTCAATACCGCGGTCGGCACGCAGACCATGTATTGCACCGATTGTCACGGCTCGCGCACGGCAGGCGACACGGTGGTGCCGGACGGCGGCGAGCATGGCTACCCCTGGGGGCCGCACGGTTCGGACGAGAACTTCCTGCTCAAGGGCAACTGGAACGACCAGACCGGGACCAACACGACTATCTTCAGCAACGAGGCCGATTCAAGCAACCACCTGTGCTTCCGTTGCCACGATCCCAAGAACTACGCGCGGCCGGCGATCTCGCCCAATCCCGACGTGGTGCTGAGCGGCTTCCGCCGCGCGATCGGCGGCGGCGGCTGCCTGCAGTTCCTGGGCGTGAACCTGCACGTGGGCCATGCCGCGATAGTGCAGAATTTCCGCTGCACGTACTGCCACATCGCTATCCCGCACGGCTGGAAGAACAAGGTCTTCCTCGCCAACCTCAACGACGTCGGCCTGGAGGCCGAGCTGCCGCCCGGCACGCAGGTGCGCTACAGCGGCTTCCCGCAGTCGGGCACCGGCCGCTACTACCAGGGGCCGTACTATCTCGGCTCCGCGCTCAAGGTCAGGAGCTTCGCCCGCAGCGGGGAGTGGCTGGACGTCAACTGCGGCTCCGCCGGACCGCCAGGGAACGCCATCGTAGGTGTGGACTGGATGAACAACAGCAGCGAGGCCTGCGTGAACCTGCCATGAGCCGCGCCCTGCGCAAGCTCGCATCGACCCGCCTCACCATCTTCGGCATGGTCTTCCTCGGGGTGGGCGCGGCCCTGAACTACGACAACCCGGTCGAGACCCCGGTCTGGGTGCTGGTGGCGCCGCTGAGCCTGCTGGCGCTGAACCTGTGCGCCGCCATCATCACCGATCCGCGCATCAACCGCCGCGGCGGACTGCTGGTGTTCCACGTCGGCCTGCTCGCCATCGCCGTGCTGGCGGCGATCGGCCGGCTGACCCACCTGGAGGCCAACGTCGAGCTGGTCGAAGGCCAGGCCTTCTCGCCCGAGGAGATGATCGACGTCCGGCAGGGCATCTGGCATCGCGGCGATTTCGAGCGGGTGCACTTCGTGCAGGGCCCCTACACCATCGACTACACCAAGGGCATGATGCGCGGCCCGACGCGCAGCCAGATCGCCGTGCCCGACGGCAAGGGCGGCTGGGAGCGCCTCGTCGTCGGCGACGACACGCCGCTGGTGCTCGACGGATACCGCTTCTACACCACCTTCAACAAGGGCTTCGCCGCCATCCTGACCTGGATCCCCGACGGCGGCGCGCCCAAGACCGGCGCCATCCACATGCCGTCCTATCCGCTGTTCGAGCATCGCCAGGCGAACCGCTGGACTCCCGGCGACGGCGAGGAGATCCGCTTCTGGCTGCAGCTGGAGACGGGCATGGACCCGCAGGCGGACTGGCGTCTGGACCCGGCGAATTCGCGCGGCCTGCTGGTCGTGCGCGCCGGCGAGGAGCGGGTCGAGCTGGCGCCGGGCCAGTCGGTGCGGCTCGAGCGCGGCTCGCTGCGCTACGAGCGCCTGTCGAGCTGGATGGGATACAAGATCTACTACGATCCGACGCTGCAGTGGCTGTTCATCATATCCTTCATCGCCGTGTTCGGCCTCGCCGCCCATTTCTGGCGCAAGTTCGGCGCGGTTCAGGTCTACTCGGCGGCGCAGGAGGCGAGCCGCAAGAAGGCCGCGGCCGATCTGCCCGGAGGCAAGACCCTATGAGCGAAGAGACGGTTACCGAGCTGCCCTGGCTGTACGCCGGCATCATCAGCTATGCCCTGGCGATGCTGGTCGCCGCCCACGGCGTGCTGCGCCTGGGCGGGCCGTCGAGCATCGCGCTGTCGCGCCGGCCCGAGTCCTTCGTGCTGGGCCTGCTGACGGCCGCGGTCGTGCTGCTGACGATATCGCTCGCGGAACGCTGGGTGCGCGTCGGGCACGGGCCGTTCGTCGACCTGTTCGAGCTGCTCATCAGCCAGCTCTTCAGCCTTGGCCTGGTCTACACGGTGGCCTACTGGCGCATCCCGCTGATCCGGCCGACGGCGATCGTGGTGCTGCCGGTGCTGCTGGTGATGGGCGCCTGGGTGGTGACAGTCGACCCGGCCGCGAGCGCCTTCCCGCCGACCTATTACCACGACTGGAAGTGGGCGCACGTCATCTTCGGCAAGTTCTTCCTCGCCTTCTGCCTGATCGGCACCGGCCTCGCCGGCGTCATCCTGCTGCGCGACGCGCCCGGCTTCCGCTATATCTTCCGGCACATGCCCGCCGACACCGTGCTCGATACCGTCGCCTGGCGCTTCATGCTGCTGGCGCTGGTGTTCGAGAGCCTGATGCTGATCGCAGGCGCGATCTGGGCGCAGGACGCCTGGGGCCGCTACTGGGCATGGGACGCGCTCGAGACCTCGTCCTTCCTCAACTGGCTGATGCTCGGCCTCGCCATCCACCTGCGCCTGACCTACCGCATTCCGCTGCGGGTCGGCGCGGCGGCGATCATCGCCATCTTCGCCTTCGCCTTCTTCACCTACTTCGGCGCGCCGTTCTACAGCGAGGCAGCGCACAAGGGGGTGATATGAGGGCCGCGCTCAGGCATACGCACGAGTCGGCGATATCGGCGATCTCGCTCAGCCTGGTCGGGGTGATCGCCTGCGCCGTCATCCTGCTCGGCATGAGCCCCGACCTCAAGTCGCTGCTGCTCTCCGCGCACCTGCCGGGGCAGGTGCAGGAGCGCGCCGTACCGGTGGGCAGGGACCTGCTGCCACTGCCGGAGCAGGCAGAGCCGCGCGCGCCCCGGGATCCGCGCATGGCGGAGATCGAGCGGCGCTTCGAGCAGGCCGTGGTCATGCTGCATGCGCGCCGCTACGAGGAGGCGATCGTCGCCCTGGAGCGGGTCATCGAGCTCTCGCCGCGCCTGCCGGAGGCCTACGTCAACCTCGGCTACGCCCTGCTCGGCATGGAGCGCTACGATACCGCGCGCGACTTCTTCCTCGCCGCCACGGAGCTGCAGCCTTTCCAGGGCAACGCCTACTGGGGACTCGCGGTGGCGCTGGAAGCGCTCGAAGACCTCGAAGGGGCGCTGGGCGCGATGCGGACCTACATCCATCTCGCCCCGGCTGACGATCCCTTCGTCCGCCAGGCGCGCTCGGCGCTGTGGGAGTGGGAGACGCAGCTCGCCCGCGGTCCCTTGCCCGAGCACGAGGCGCAGTGGATAGAGCGCAGGACACAGGAATGGGTGGACCGGAACCTGCCCGACCGGGATGCCCGGACGGACCAGGAGCTGAGCATCCCGGTGGGCAGGGTGAGATGATGCGCCAGGACACAGCGGAAAACGGCAGAGGCGGATACGCCGCACGGGCATCGCGTTCGATCGACGCGTCGAAGTCATTCCTGCTCTTGTGCGCCGGCCTCCTCGCGCTGGCGCTGTCGTGCGCGGCGACCCTCGTTCAGGCCGGGGGCGCCGGCGTCATTCCGGGCACCAACTACAGGGAGCTCTCCGACCCGCAGCCCGTCGAGGCGGCGCCCGGCACCGTCGAGGTGATCGAATTCCTCTGGTATGACTGCCAGACCTGCTTCGTGGTGGAGCCGGCGCTGGAGCGCTGGGTATCCGGCCGCAAGGGCGACATCACCTTCCGGCGCATGCCGGCGATGGTCGGCGGGCACATGACCTATTTCGCCCGCGCCTTCTACACCGCCGAAGCCCTCGGTGTGCTCGACCGCATCCACTTCCCGCTGTACAACGCCGTGCATCGCCACGGGCGTCCGCTGGCGAAGGAGGAGGAGCTGGCGGCCTTCTTCGCCGAGCACGGGGTCGATCGGGGGCGCTTCTTCAGCATCTTCCGCAGCAGCGCGACCGCGGCCAAGGTCCGCAACGCCCAGATCATGAGCCGGCGCTACGACCTCGCCGGCGCACCGACCTTCATCGTCAACGGCAAGTACCGCGTCGATCCGAGCATGGCGGCCAATGCCGAGGCGCTGCTGCAGGTGGTCGACTTCCTGGTCGACCGGGAACTGAAGGCCGCGCGCCGCTGAGCCGCTGCGCCTAGTCGGCCGGCCGGGTGTGCGTGCGGCCGGGATGGAAGGCGCGCGGTGACCAAGGGTCCTGTCCTTCCTCTCCGCCGTCCCGGCGTGCGGTGCGGCCGCCCATCGTCGCCAGGGCGTGCTCGACGGCCTGGGCCAGCTTCCCTTCCTCCAGCTCGCCCTGCCGGCGATAGTACAGCCGCTGCACGTTGCGGATCGCCTCTTCGACGCCCTCGTCCCGGCCGTGGATTTCCCGCCATTGGCGCAGACCCTGCTCCAGTGTGCGTGCATCCAGGGCGGTGAGCAGGCGCTCCCTGGGATCGTCGCTGCTCTTGCCTGCAGGGCGCTGCAGGCGGGCGCGCCGTGGCGAGCCGCTCCGCCATGACCACCACAGTGCGAGCGTGGCCAGCCACAGCAGGGCGAACGATACCGTCAGCCAGGGCCAGATGCCGGGCGATGGCGCATCGTTGCCGCGCATCGATCCGTCGAGGAAGGGCGCGGCTGTCGGCGACGACGATGCTGCCGGCGCCGGCGAGACGCGGAACGCCTGGCCCGGGAGATCGAGCACGGCGACCGTTCCGTCTTCGATGTCGTAGTAAGGCAGGCTGATGGCCGGCGTGCGGTAGTCTCCGGCGGATTCGGCAAGGAGATGGCCGCGATAGACGGCGACGCTGCGCACGCCGCCCTGCGGCGGGACTTCCAGCCGGCGTTCGGGCGGGTCCATGTAGACCTTGAGCCCCGACTGCGGCCGTTCCAGCGGTATCTCCATCGGCAGTGCGTTCAGCGCCGTATCGCTGCGCAGCACGATCTCCCAGGGAATCGCTTCGCCCGCGGCCGCCGGGCCGGGATCGCTCCGCTCGATCTGCGGACGGCCGATCAGCATGTCGGCCGGGACCCCGGCGGGCAGGGCGCGGACCTCGATGTCCTCCTCGCTGAACGGCAGGCGCCACTGGCGCCCTTGCCGTGTTTCGACCCAGACGTCGGGCAGCAGCAGTGTTACGTCCTCTCCCGATACGGGGCTCACCGCCCAGGCGGTGCGCGTAACGCGGTATTCGAGGCCGCCGACGCGTTCGCCGCGCTCCCCGGCGGGCAGCGGGTGCGCCTCCAGGGCGAGGCGCGGGCGCGAGTCGAGCGGGCCGCCGAGACGGGCGCTGGCGAGGTCGACGCGGTGATAGAGGTCCAGGTAGAGCAGGGTCTGCTCCCGCGCATGGAGCCGGCCGCGGCCGACGCCGCTGCGGACGAACACTTCCGGCGCCGCGTCGGCGGGCAGCGGCAGCACGCGCAGCTCGATGGGCGCCGTGCTCTGTCCGTCCACGGTGAAGGCGGGGATGCGCAGGCGTCCCGGCGCGCGGGGGAACAGCTCCACCGCGATGCTCGAGGTCGAGCGCCCGCGGTTGCGGTTGATGTTGAAGCGGAAGTCCGCGCGCGGCGCGCCGAGATCGAAGTCCCCGGCGAGCACCGTCAGATCAACGTTGGGCGAGACGCCCTCGGCGCGCAGCCGCGTCTCGCTGTCGGTGAGCGACAGGGTGAGCAGCACATGCTCGTTGACGTAGAGCTCCTTCCTGTCGACCTCGGCGGTGAAGGCGGCGAAGGCCTGCGCGGCCCAGGTCAGGCACGCCAGCAGGGTCAGCAGGACGGCCGGGCGCGTCGCTTTCACCAGGGCCGTCCTTCCGGCAGGCGCACGCGGTCCGCGTCCATGACCATGAAGCGGTGGCGCAGCACCTCTCGCGGATCGTCGCGCAGCGCGGCCGCGGGTATGTAGGCGTCGCCTCCGGCCGAGCGCAGCGCCGCCGCGGGCGCGGCGATGCCGTCGTTCGTGCGCGCGGCGACTGCCTGTACGCGATCCGCCGCGGTCGCGGCGATCATTGCGCCGGACGAGTCTACGCCGCGGGCGTCCACGCCGGAATCGCTGGCCGGCGCCTCGCGCGCGTCGTTCTCTCCGCTGGTCATCGGGGCGCCGGTCTCCGTCCCTGTCCGCGGCGGCGCATCGGCAGGCTCGGCTCGCAGGCGGCGCTGCTCCAGCGCGCGCCGGAGCACGTCGCGGTTGAGGGCCGCGCGGCTGTGGTTTGGATGGAGGGCCAGCGCATCGTCGAGCCTCGCGAGGGCTTCCTCCAAGCGGTCCATCCGCGCCAGCGTGGTCGCTTGGTTGTACCAGGCCAGCGCACGCTCGACATCGCTTTCCGCCGCCTCCGCCGCGCGCCCGTACAACGTGAGCGCCTGCGTCCAGTCCTCGCGTCGATAGGCGGCGGCGGCCGCTCCCATGCTGCCGCTGTAGCCGCCGACGCGCCCGTAGAGCGCGGCGGCCTGCTCGTAGCGCCCGTCCTGCAGGGCTTGATATGCCGCGCGCTCCGTCCATGGCGCGGCCATGCCCGTACCGGGCGTGATTGCCCCAAGGAGCAGCGAGCCGAGGGCGAGCGCAGGCAGCGCGGCGCGGTAGCGGCGGCCGTTCCACAGCAGCAGGGCGAGGCCGAAGGCGAGCAGCCAGGGATACAGCGGGTAGCCCTGGCGATTCGGCAGGCGATGGAGCTGGGGCTGCAACGCGGCGAGACCGGCCTGCAGGTGGGCCCAGTCCCGGTCGTCCGCGCGCGCGTCGGTGTAGCGGCCGCCGCCGCGCGCGGCGAGCCGGGCGAGCAGGGCGCCGTCGAGGCGGGAGACGACGAGCGTTCCGTCCGGATGCCGGGCATGACCCGCCGCCGTCGGCACCGGCGCCCCGGTCGCCGTCCCCAGGCCGAGCGCGAAGATCGGGATGCCGCGGGCGGCGAGCCGGTCCGCAGCCGCCAGCGCCGCGGCGGGGTCGTCGACCTCGCCATCGCTCAGCAGGACGACGGCGCGGCCGCCCGCGGCGGAGGTCTCCAGCGCCTGCGCGGCGAACTCCAGCGCCTGGGCCAGGTTGCTGCCCTGGTGCCGGGTCAGCGTGGCGTCGAGCGCGTCGGCGTAGGCGCGCACCAGCGCCAGGTCGTGCGTCAGGGGCAGGACGCGATAGGCGTAGCCCGAATAGGCGATCAGCGCGACCCGGTCGCCGCGCAGGCGATCCAGCAGATCGTGCGACTCCAGGCGCGCGCGCTGCAGGCGGTCGGGGGCGAGGTCGCGGGCGTTCATCGAGGGCGAGATGTCGAGCACCAGCGCGATGTCGATCGCCGGCCGCGTCTGCGCCTCGCGCCCGGTCACGAGGTAGGGACCGGCGGCCGCGCACGCGACCAGCAGCCAGGCGGCGAGGATGATCCCGGAGGCGCGCCGCCCCGCCGGCTCTATCGTCAGCCATGCCAGCAGCCGCGGCTCGGCGAACGCGGAGCGCGTCCTGCCGCGCAGGCGGCGCAGCAGCAGGTATGCGCCGATGCACGCCGGCAGCGACAGCAGCCAGAGCGGGTCCTGGAAGGCGATCGGCGCGTAGTCGCTCATGTCGAGGCGAGCTCCCGCTGGCGGCGATACTCCGCGAGCAGCAGGCAGAGCAGACCGGCGATCGTCGGCAGCCAGTGCCATTCGCGCAGTTGCGCGGGGACGGGGATGCGCGCCTTCTCGACGTCGTCGATGCGTTCGAGTATGCCGCCCATGTCGGTCGCCTCGCGGACCCTGAAATAGGCCCCGCCCGTGGTCTCCGCCAGCGAGCGCAGCAGGTTCTCGTCCAGCGCCGTCTCACGGTACGCCAGCCCGCCGTCGCCGAGCGGGAACGGCGCCGCGCCCGCGCCGCCGAAGCCGACGGTGTAGATGCGCACGCCCCGTTCGCGCGCGAGCGCGGCCGCCGCGGCCGGCCTGACCGTGCCCGCGGTGTCGGCGCCATCGGTGAGCAGCACCAGGATGCGCGCCTCGCCCGGCGTCTCCTCCATGCGGCGCACGGCGAGGACGATGGCGTCGCCGATCGCGGTGCGCTCGCCCGCGAGGCTCTCGTGGATCTCGTCCGTCATGCGCGCGGCGAGGGCGAGGTCGGCCGTCAGCGGCATGAGAGTGAGGGCGTCATCGGCGAAGACCAGCAGCGCGGCGCGCAGCCCGCTGCCGCGCTCCAGGAAGTGCCGGAGCGCCTGCTTGACCATCTCCAGGCGGCTCAGGGGTCGGCCGTCGATGGCGTAGTCCAGGGCGCGCATCGAGCCGGAGACGTCCACGGCGAAGACGATGTTGTGTCCGGGCGCGAGGGCGGCGGGGCTGTGGTCCAGCCACTGGGGCCGCGCCATGGCGAAGATCAGGAGCAGGCAGCCGCACAGCCACAGCAGCGCCGAGGCGGGGCCGCGCCGCCGTGGGCGCTGCAGACGGCCGATGCTGCCGGCCAGCGGATGCACGAGCGCCCCGGCCTGATCGCCCCGCGCCTGCCGCCGGGCCCACGCCCACAGCAGCAGCGGAGGCAGCGGCAGCAGGGCGAGCCAGAGCGGTGCGGCGAACTCAAGCATGGGCGGGGCGGGTCTGCGGCCGGGCCGATGCGAGCCACGTCCGCGCCAGATCGAAGGACTCCGGGGCGAGGCCTTCGGCGGCCGCGGCGTAGCGCAGGCGCTGCAGGCGCTGCAGGCAGTGCCGCCATTCCTCCGCGCGCGCTATGCCGGCGGGAGGGGCCGCGGGGTCCAGCGCCGGCAGGGCGAGCCCGATGCGCAGCAGGGCGCAGAGACGGTAGCCGGCCTCGCGGTCGTCGACAGCGCCCGAGCGCCATGCCCCCTGCAGGACCTCCAGGCGCGCAAGGGCCTCGTCCGCGGCCGAGGGGGAGGCGGGGGACGGGATGGCTGCGCGGTCGCGCCGCCGCAGCGTCCGCCAGGCGATCGCGCCTGCCGCCGCCAGGATCAGCGCCGCGGCTGCGGCATAGAGACCGACGTGCCATTCCGGCGGCGCCGGTATCTCGATGTCGGCCAGGACGGCGAGCGCGCCGGCGTCCATCACAGCAGCGGCGCGATCTGCGGGTGCAGCTCGCGGCAGTTGGTGACGGTGAAGAGCGCGACCCCGTGGCGCGCGCACTGCGCGGCGAGCGCTGCGGTGCGCTCGTCCGCGAAGGCCTGGTAGCGCCGGCGCAGTTCGGGGTCGCGCGTGTCCACGACGATGGGATCGCCGCCCTGCGGCGGTGCCAGGCGCAGGATGCCGGCGTCGCTCATGCGTTGCTCCGCCTCGTCGACGATGCGCACCGCGATCGCGTCTCCGCGCCGCTCCACCGGCAGGTAGTCAGTCAGCATGGCCGTGCCGTCCATGACGTCGTGGAAGTCTCCGATCAGATAGAGCGCGGCGTTTCCGATCCGCTCGGGAGCGGTTGCGCCGACCGTGGTCCTGCGCCGCTCCCAGGCCGGCGCGGCTGCGGCGGCGCGGCGCAGCAGCGGCAGCGCGCCCGCGAGGGTGCCGCGCGGCGGAAAGCGCTCGGCGGTCTCCCCGAGCACCAGTCCGGATACGGTCCCGTGCTCGGCCAGCGCCTGGAAGGCGAGGGTCGCGGCGATGCGCGCGGCGGTCGCCGCCTTCAGCTCGCGCCGCGTCCCGAACATCATGGAGGGGCGCCGGTCGACGAGCAGGCAGACGTCGTGGGCGCGCTCGGCGACGAAGACCTTGGTGACCGGCTTGCCGCTGCGCGCGGTGGCGCGCCAGTCCATGTGGCGCACGTCGTCGCCGGGCTGGTAGGCGCGGGTGTCGTGCAGCTCCATGCCCTCGCCGCGGCGGCGGCCGGGCCGCGCGCCGGCGGCGCTGTCCGCGGCATGGCGGCGGGCGCGGTACTGCAGCGCGATCAGGCGCAGGCGCTCGAACTCCTCGTCACCGACCAGGGGCGTATCGGGACGCTGCGCCTTCAGGGTATCGGTACGCATTCCGTGATGCGCGCCACCGCCCGCTGCGCGTCGGCGCCGGCGGCGCGCGCGGCGAAGGTAAGGCCGATGCGATGGCCGAGCACCTCGGGCGCCAGCGCGATGATGTCGTCGGGCTCCACGAAGTCGCGTCCGCTCAGCCAGGCGCGCGCGCGGGCCGTGTGCGCCAGGGCGAGGCTCGCGCGCGGCGATGCGCCGTGCCCCAGCCACGCGGCCAGCTCCTCGTCCCAGCGCGCCGGTTCGCGCGTCGCTCCGACCAGCGCGACGATGTAGCGTTCCAGCATCTCGTCCAGGTAGACCGCCTGCACCTCGCCGCGCGCCTCGCTCAGCTGCTCGTGCGTGAGCGCCGTCGCATCATCGGCTGCGGGCATCTCCCCGCCTGCGGTGTCGCGGTCCAGCCGCAGGATCGCGAGCTCTTCCTCCGCGGAGGGATAGTCCACGCGGATCTTCATCTGAAAGCGGTCGAGCTGCGCCTCGGGCAGGGGATAGGTGCCTTCCTGCTCGATCGGGTTCTGCGTGGCGATGACCATGAAGAAGGCGGGCAGGGCATGGCTGACGCCGCCGACCGTGACCTGGCGCTCCTGCATGGCTTCGAGCAGCGCCGACTGCACCTTGGGCGGCGCGCGGTTGATCTCGTCGGCGAGGACGATCTCGCTGAAGATCGGCCCGCGCGCGAACTGGAAGCGCCCGTCGCGCGGGATGAAGATGTCGGTCCCGGTGATGTCGCCGGGGATCATGTCGGGGGTGAACTGGATGCGCTGGAGGCTCATCGCCAGCCCGCCGGCGAGGGCGCGCACCGCGGTCGTCTTCGCCAGGCCCGGCACGCCCTCGATCAGGAGATGGCCGCCGGTGAGCGTGCCGATCATCAGCCGCTCCGTCAGGCGCGGCTGTCCGATGACGCTGCGTTCGAGGTGCCTGCGCAGTAAGTCGAGCTTGCTGTTCATAAAAAATCTGCGGGATCAGGATGCCAAAGATACAAGATCGGCGCACAAAGGGCACGTGTCGGAGACCCGGTCACGGTTGTGTCCATGCTTGCGCACCGGCGTTGCGATGAGGATGATGCGGTATCCGACTTCCGGCGATCGCGACCTCGATATCCGCGCGGCGGTCGGCCGGCGGCTCGCCGTTGCATGGGAGCCGATCGTGCGCCCGGTCTCCTCCCGCTATCTTCTAGCCGGCGTCTTGCGTAATATAAGCCCCGATTTCCGGGGTCTTTTCCCATCCGATGCCCTACAACTCAGCGCACACTATGTTAAGATACCGCGGATCCATTCGCGGGGACGGGGCCTGAACGATGCTGCAGGGCGCCGCCCTCGCGGCGGTTCGTGGTGACCGCATGCTGTTCGCGGATTTGAGCTTCGATCTGCAGGCCAGCGAGCTCTTGTACGTCAACGGTCCCAACGGCAGCGGCAAGACCACGCTGCTGCGCATGTTGTGCGGACTGGTTACGCCGGCCGACGGCCGGATCCTCTGGGAAGGGGAGGATATCCGTTCCCTGGGCGAGACCTTCAGGGCTGATCTGCTGTACTGCGGACACCACAACGCGCTGAAGGACGATCTGAACGGGCTGGAGAACCTGCGCATCAGCAGCCGCCTGGGCGGACGCCCGGTCGGCGAGGACGAGGCGCTGTCCGCCCTGGAGCGCATGGGGCTCGCCGGACGGGAGGATCTGCCGGCGAAGGTCCTCTCGCAGGGCCAGAAGCGCCGCGTGAGCCTGGCGCGGCTGCTGCTGACGCGGGCGCGTCTGTGGGTGCTCGATGAGCCTTTCACCGCGCTGGACATCGGCGCAATCGAATTACTGCAGGCCACCATCCGGGCGCACCTCGAGCGCGGCGGTCTGGTGGTGTTGACGACCCATCAGCAGGTCTCCATCGACGCCGCGACCGTAAAGCAGATCAGGATGGGGGAATGAACGGCGGCGCGATGTCCACAGGGATGCTGGGCGTGGTCCAGTGTGTGCTCGCGCGCGACCTGACGCTGGCCGGCCGACGTCCGGTCGACGTCATGACGACCCTGGTCTTCTTCGTCATCGTCGTCAGCCTGTTTCCGCTCGGCGTCGGGCCGGAGATGGAGATCCTGGGGCGGATCGCCCCGGGGGTGGTGTGGGTCGCAGCCCTGCTGGCCTCGATGCTGTCGCTGGGCCGGCTGTTCAGCGGCGACCACGACGACGGGACGCTGGAGCAGATGCTGCTCGCGCCGCAGCCGCTGTCGCTGATCGTGCTGGGCAAGGTGGCGGCGCACTGGCTGGTGTCGGGCGCGCCGCTGGTGCTGATGTCGCCGCTGCTCGGGCTGCAGTTCGGCCTGCCGGGCGACGCGCTGCTGATGCTGATGCTGGCGCTGCTGCTGGGGACGCCCGCGCTCAGCTTCATCGGCGCCCTCGGCGCGGCGCTGACGCTGGGCCTGCGCGGCGGCGGGGTGCTGCTCTCGCTGCTGGTGCTGCCGCTGTGCGTGCCGGTGCTGATCTTCGGCGCGGGCGCGGTGGAGGCGGCGGCGATGGGGTTGGAGGCGGGCGCGCACCTGTCGCTGCTGGGCGCGTTCCTGGTGCTGGCGCTGTGTTTCGGACCATGGGTCACCGCCGCCGCCCTGCGGATCTCGCTCGAATAGTCGGGCGCACGGCATAGAAGCGAATTGGTCGGATAAATGGCAGTCAACTGGTTCAAGTATTCCTCGCCGGCGACGTTCTACCCCCTCGCCGGCCGGCTGATCCCATGGTTCGCCGCCGCCGCCGCCGTGCTCGGGGCGATCGGGCTCTACATCGGCTTCTTCGTCGCGCCCACCGATTACCAGCAGGGCGAGGCCTACCGCATCATCTTCATCCACGTCTCCTCGGCGTGGATGTCCATGTTCATCTATTTCGTCATGGCCATCTATGCCGGCCTGGGCCTGATCTTCAACACCCGGCTGTCGAGCTACATGGCGCGCGCCCTGGCGCCCACCGGCGCCCTGTTCACCTTCATCGCGCTGTGGACCGGGGCCCTGTGGGGCAAGCCGATGTGGGGCGCCTGGTGGGTGTGGGACGCCCGCCTGACCTCCGAGCTGATCCTGCTGTTCCTGTATCTCGGCTTCATCTCGCTGTACGCGGCCATCGACGATCCGCGCCGCGCGGCGCGGGCGAGCGGCCTGCTGGCGCTGGTCGGCGTGGTCAACCTCCCCATCATCTATTTCTCCGTGCAGTGGTGGAACACCCTGCACCAGGGCGCCTCGATCAGTCTGACGCAGGCGCCGACCATGGCGGCGACGATGTTCGCCGGCATCATCGTCATGACGCTGGCGTGCTGGTCCTACACCATCGCCGTCGCCCTGATGCGGGTGCGCTGTGAGATACTCGAACGCGAACGCCACAACGACTGGGTCGCCGACGTGCTCGCGCGGGAGGCGCGATGAGCCTGTCCGAGTTCTTCTCCATGGGGGGGTACGCCTTCTATGTGTGGGGTTCGTACGGCGTGACCGTGCTCGTCCTGCTGGCGGAAGTGGTGATTTTGATGCGCAGACGCCGAACTCTGCTGCGCCGCATGGGTCGAATCAAACGTAGCGTGTCTATGGGGATGGGGCATGAAACCCAGGCATAAAAGGATGATGTTCCTGGCGCTGGGCCTGGCGGGTCTGATCGTCGCCACGGCGCTGGTGCTCAATGCCTTCCGGGGCAATCTGGTCTTCTTCTACAGTCCCTCGGACGTGGTGATGAACGAGGCGCCGCTGGACCGCAAGTTCCGGCTCGGGGGCATGGTGGAGGAGGGCAGCGTGACGCGCGAGTCCGACGGTCTGACCGTCCACTTCGTCGTCACCGACATGGCCAAGAGCATCCCGGTGGTGTATACCGGCATCCTGCCCGACCTGTTCCGTGAAGGTCAGGGCGTGGTGACCCAGGGCCGTCTCGGCGAAGACGGCCTGTTCTATGCCGACGAAGTACTGGCGAAGCACGACGAGACTTACATGCCGCCCGAGGTCGCTGAGGCGCTCGAGCGGGCCAAGAAAGCGAACGAGCAGGCAGGCGTACCGGCGACGACCGGTCTCTGAGCGGGGGGCTCATGATTCCTGAGATAGGACATTTCGCGCTGATCCTGGCGCTGGTGATGGCTGCCGTGCAGGCCACCGTTCCGCTGGTCGGTGCGGCGCGCGGGATCACGCCGTGGATGCGGCTGGCGCGGCCGGTGGCGCAGGGGCAGTTCGTCTACGTGCTCATCGCCTACATCTGTCTCACCTACGCCTTCCTCGCGCACGATTTCTCCGTCCTCTACGTCTCCAGCCACTCCAATTCCGCGCTGCCCTGGTATTACCGGATCGCCGCCGTGTGGGGCGGCCACGAGGGCTCGCTGCTGCTGTGGATGCTGATGCTGACGGGCTGGACCTTCGCGGTGAGCGTGCTCAGCCGCAACCTGCCCGAGGAGATGGTGTCGCGCGTGCTCGGCGTCATGGGGCTGGTGTCGATCGGCTTCCTGCTCTTCATCCTCATCACCTCCAATCCCTTCGAGCGCCTGCTCCCGGCGGCGCTGGACGGGCAGGACCTCAACCCGCTGCTGCAGGACCCGGGCCTGATCTTCCATCCGCCGCTGCTCTACATGGGCTACGTCGGCTTTTCGGTCGCCTTCGCCTTCGCCATCGCCGCGCTGCTCAGCGGCCGGCTCGACGCGGCCTGG
>OBJA01001141.1_pt1 | contig 19285 bp, 11 predicted proteins | sample 1519751 | NCBI WGS metagenome assembly OBJA01 (sample SAMEA3881238, study PRJEB22517) | soil metagenome | biome: lake sediment; feature: soda lake sediment; material: sediment, water from around vicinity | place: India | collected 2013-12-23 | depth 3 m
TACAATTATCCGGACTGTTAAAGGCCGTACAATTGTAATGCAGCATGATGTTACATCCCCACGGCCAAGAGGAGGAAACCTGCTTAGCGGAACAAAAGCTATTTATCAGGCAAGTCCGCCCAGGTATGCTCTGAATCATGAAGGCTGGATATCTGAAGACGAATCTAAAGCACTTGTGGAGAAATATACGCCGGAAGCTTCAAAGGTATTTAGAGACCTTAGCGAAAGAGCAGAAAAAGTGCAACGAGGGGGGCATTCATATTACAGAACCACTGAAACAGACTGGCGGTTAATTGATTGTCTGCGGAATGGATTGCCTTTAGACAGAAATGTTTATGAAGCTGCAGCCTCAAGTGCTATTACACCTCTAAGCATCTGGTCTGTCTCTAACCGGTCGAACTCCATTGATGTACCTGATTTTACCAGGGGCTCCTGGAAAACCAATCCGAGAGGAATGGATATCAATCTTGAGAGAGGTGGAGGAACTACAAAATTATTATAATAAGTAAATCAATATATTAATTCACAGAATTATGAAAAAAATACTCTTTACACTATTTTTTGCAACAACTATAATAATGTTGTATGCTCAACAACGGCCTTTTAAAGCACCCGGTCTGCAAGATACTCTTTTGCTCAAGGATTACAGGCCGAAATCGATTTTTAAAATTCCAGAAACAACTGTTTTAAAGGCTAAATATCCGGCTATTGATATGCACATGCATGCCCCCAGAGGCGAAAACCTTGAGCAGCTTGCCAAAGAAGTATTAAAAAACATGGATGAAACAGGAGTTGAAAAAACCATTCTGTTTTGTGGGATAGGAGAAACATTCGACCGTTATGTTGCTGCATTTGGAAAATACCCGGATCGTTTTGATCTGTGGTGTGGATTAGATTTCACAGGCTGGGATAAGCCGGGGTTTGGGCCTGCAACAATTGCCGAATTAGAAAGATGTGTTAAACTTGGTGCTAAAGGTGTTGGGGAGGTTCATGATAAAGGATTTGGTTTGGGAAGAACAGAATCACCAAATCCAATGCACATTAATGATTCACGCATGGATCCGGTACTCAAAAAAATGGCTGAACTAAAATTACCATTTAATTTCCATGTTGGGGATCCAAAATGGATGTATGAACCTATGGATGAAACAAATGATTTATTGTGGGAAGCATATCATTTCCGTCTAGACAATCAGAACATAGTGAGCCTTGAAAATATGATTGTTACGCTTGAAGAAGCACTAAAAAAACATCCTGGTGTTACATTTATTACACCTCACTTTGCAAATCTTACCTATAACTTGAATCATCTGGGAGAACTGTTCGATAAATACCCAAATCTTTATGCTGACATTTCCCAGCGGGAAGCCTATGTAGGAAGTATTCCACGGGTTGCCAAAAAGTTTATGGAAAAATATGCAGACCGGTTGTTGTGGGGAACTGATCAAGGATATAGCCTCCCGATGTACCGAACCTCATTCCGAATATGGGAAACTGAAGATGACCATTTTTATGCATGGGACGTTTCCAATTCTCCGTGGACCCTATACGGAGTCGGATTAAGTGATACAGCACTAAGAAAAATATACCGGGATAATGCTTTAAAGATTCTAAATAAATAAATGATATAATTGAATACCTGCACACCTTGTGCGTCGGGTTGAACAAAGTAGTTTCGCACCATAATCACTGATTGGTGCGAAACTTTTAATGAAGTTGTCAAAAGTTAATTTTTGAAAAGAAAGAACGATACCATGTAATTGATAATCAATAAATAGGTGTCCTTCTTCCAAAAAAAGAATGTTGAGGAAAAGTATAATAAAAAAGAGATTTGCCTACATCTGAAATGGCTGCGCCACAGGTTTGTTATAGAACGCACCAACGCCTGGCTGGATGTTTTATGCCGTTCCGGTACATTTTGAAACATGCTGTAACTTAATAAAATCAGTTTAAAATGATAAAAAAAACAATGTCTCTGATATTTGTATCTTTTATTAGCATTATCACAGTGTTTGCCCAAAAATCTGAAGAAGAAAAACTTTCTGCCTGGAAGGAAGGTGAAATGGAAATACATCATATTTATACAGGAAGAGGTGAAGCTGTTTTTTGTATATTTCCTGACGGAACAACTATGTTGATTGATGCCGGCGATGCAGGGCCGCACCGCGACCCCCGAACAACTCCAGCCTCACCGGATAGTAGCAGACAACCAGGAGAATGGATTGCACGTTACATTACAGATCGATTAAATTGTGCTGAAATCGATTATGCTTTTCTGACCCATTTCCATAGCGATCATATGGGAAGTGTTTTTCAAAATTCACCAAAAACCAAAAAGGGAGGTGATTACTATTTAACTGGTCTCACAGAGGTATATGAATACATTCCCTTTATTAAATTAGTTGACCGCGACTGGCCAACATATTCCAATCCAGTTCCTCAAGAAGGAGTTACTTTTGAAAATTATAAAAAATTTATTGCCTGGCAGCATGAAAAAAATGGAATGAAAGTGGAACGTTTTAAACCTGGAAGCAATTCTCAGTTTCCGCTGTTAAACTTTCCTGAAAAATACCCTGGATTTGAAATCAGAAACATTATTTCCGGAGGAGAAATATGGACAGGCGAAATCGATAATACACACCATCTCATTCCGGCAGGAGAACTTCTGCATGAAAACAAACTGAGCGCAGGTATCAGAATTACCTATGGAGCATTCGATTATTTTAATGGAGGTGACTTGAATGGTCGATTATCGTTTAATTCCGAACATTGGCTCGATGTCGAGACTCCGGTTGGAAAAGTGCTCGGTCCTGTGGAGGTGTGCGAAGCTAATCACCATGCATGGATTGATGCAATGACAGATGAGTTTTTGTATCACGTGAAGCCGCAAATTATAGTAATACAAACCTGGCATGTTACTCACCTCAATCTGCCAGTAATACAAAGCATGACCAATAAAATGCTGAATCCTAATCTGGAACATATTATTCCAACCGCTGTCCCGGAAATATCAAAAACATATATTGGTGAAGAAAATGTAAAAAAGCTGACGGGCAACGGTGGACATGTGGTCATTAAAGTGGAACCGGGAGGAGATAACTATCGTGTTTATCTTTTAAATGAAACAGATGAATCTTTCACTGTAAAATCAGCATACGGACCATTTGTATGTCATTAAAGCTTTAAAAGTTGATTGTTGAAAAGAAAGAACGATACCATGTAATTGATAATCAATTAAAGCACTGAATTTAATGGCGTTTTACGTGATTTTACTGCGTCAACTTTAAACAAATTTACGAATAAGATATATCATGAAATATTTAAGAATGAAATTCTTTTATACGATTTTGAGCATATGCAGTATTTTACCAGTATGTCCTTTCCCCTTAAACGCCCAACATAAAACAGAAATCAGTTGGGAAGTAAGAGATGGGATATTGATACCTATTCCACCGCCTGAACATCCCAGGTTATATCTTCGTGCAGACCAGATTTCTCAACTAAAAGACAGGCTGAATGAACCCGTATTAAAACCCATTGTAGAGAAGTTAAAAGCACAGTCACATCAAACACTCCAGCTGAAAATAGAATGGGAGGCAATACAATATCTAATATCATCAGATAAAAATTTCGGAAGGGCAATCATTGATTCGACGCTGATTTTACTCAAAAATGCAACACTTCAGGAAATAGGAGATGCAGCCCGATACACAGGCAGGGTAATGGTGACGGGCGCAATGGTTTATGACTGGCTTTATCAATTAATCACCCCATCGGAAAAGGAGGCTTTCATCCAGGAATTTATAAGACTGGCCAAAACGCTGGAATGTGGATACCCGCCAACCCGGCAGGGATCTGTGACGGGCCATTCATCAGAAAGTTTTATCATGCGCGATATGTTATCAGCTGGTATTGCAATCTACGACGAATATCCTGAAATGTATGAATTGGCTGCCAAACGTTTTTTCAACGAACATCTGCCTGTCCGTAACTGGTTATATAATGGCCATGCTTATCACCAGGGAGATTCTTACGGACCCCTCAGGTATAGCTGGGATACCTACCCGCTCATGATTTTTGACAGAATGGGAGTACCCAACATCTATAACCCGGAGCAACGATTTGTACCATATTACTATATTTATACAACCAGGCCGGATGGACAACGAATGCGATCCGGTGATACTTTCCTTCATTCAAATCATGGTGCCCCTCGTGGCAACCCATGGGAACAATATGTAGGTACTCTGTTTACGGCAAGTTATTATTCTGATGGATATTTACTCGGGCAGTTTATCAGGCAGGGAGGTGGCAATGAACAAGCTCATGGAAGAATTTTACAATATGAAAAAATATTTGAGTTCCTTTGGTGGAATGTCAACCTCGAAATCAAGCCCCTCACCACCTTGCCATTATCCAGATATTTTGGGCCGCCTTTTGGATGGATGGTAGCCCGAACTGGCTGGGATCAAAATTCTGTCATTGCCGAAATGAAAATTAATGAATATAATTTCAATAATCATCAGCATATGGATGCAGGAGCATTCCAGATTTACCATCATGGGCCACTTGCTACAGAATCGGGATTATATGCAGGCACACATGGGGCTTATGGCAGCCTGCATAATAAAAATTATTACTGGAGGACGATAGCTCACAATTCATTATTGATTTACGACCCTCAGGAACAATTCAGTACAAGGGGTGATTATGTAAACGATGGAGGACAACGACTTCCCAATAACCGGAATGAACCTCAAAATCTGGAAATGTTGCTTAAACCTGAAAATGGTTATAAAACAGGAGATGTACTGGCATATGGCATGGGACCCGATTTAAGGGCTCCTGATTATACTTATCTGAAAGGAGATATTACCAAAGCTTACAGTTCAAAAGTTAAAGAAGTGAAACGTACATTCACATTCCTCAACCTGCATAACGAAGAAGTTCCGGCAGCTCTTATTGTTTATGACAGAATAGCTTCATCTTCTCCTTATTTTAAAAAATACTGGCTTCTTCACAGCATTGAAGAACCCGCCTTAAAAGAAAATGATATAATTATTACCCGGACACTTGATGGTGATAAAGGCAAGTTGATAAACACATGCCTCTTACCTGAAGTTGAAAACCTGGAAATTAATTCTGTTGGCGGCCCTGGTAAGGAATTTTGGGTTTTTGGAGAAAATTATGAAAATGAACCACGGAATAACAATCCGGAGGATACATATGAGCGTGCTGCCTGGCGGATTGAAATCTCTCCTAAAGCGCCTGCCAATGATAATCTATTTCTAAATGTTATGCAGGTTATGAAAAATAATGGACATAAATTTGATGTTAAGGCTGTAAAAACCGATAAAGCAACAGGCGTAATTATTTCCGATCGCATCGTCTTCTATAGCAATAACTACACAGAGATTGATTCCCCTATTAATTTCTCAATAGTAGACCCTGGTAATTTTAAAATACTGCTTACTGATCTTAAACCTGGAGAATGGCAGATATTGAAGGATCAACAGATTGCTTTGCCAACAGCAAAAGTAAATGAAGATGGGCTTTTATATTTCGAAGGAACAACAGGAAATTACACCATAAAACAATGGAATTAGCACCAGCTATCTGAATGAAAAACAATTTATATTATTCTAAATATTTTTTTTTAATCAGTATAACAATAACTGTAACCAAATTATTATTTGCTCAAACCACAGGATCCCATGAATATTATCCTACTGAGTCCAGGATCGTCATTGATGGAAGACTTGATGAAGAAGATTGGCTTGATGTTTCTCCAGTAACAGATTTCATTCAGTTTACTCCACATACAGGCTTGCCATCTATAAGACGAACAGAAGTACGGATTCTTTTTGGAAAGCATGACCTTTATCTGGGTATTATATTATATGATGATCCTGAGATGCTTGAAAAAACTCTTGGACGAAGAGATGAATACAACCATGCTGATTGGTTTCTCATTTCAATAGATTCATATTTAAACAGAAAGGTTGCATATACTTTTGGCGTAAATATTGGAAATGTTCAATTAGATGGCATACTAAACAAACCTATAAAGGAAGATGGGAGTTTAATTTCAGGATTGGACCTTTCATGGAATGCAGTTTGGTCTTCCTCAACAAGCATAACCAGTGATGGATGGATTGCTGAAATCAAAATACCTTTCAGCATGCTAAGATATTCAGGGGCAGAAACTCAGACCTGGGGAATTCATTTTCTCCGCAAAATTGCAAGATTAGGTGAAGTCTCTGAATGGCCTTATATTCCACTTTCAGGACGAACAAATTTTGTAGCTCAATTTGGACATATAAACAACATAAAAATAAAGGAATCAAAAAAAGAATTTCAATTTCGTCCGTATGTTCTTTCAAAATTAAGTACCTATGAAAATATCAACCGGCCTGGTACAGCAACAAATGACTATTCTTACAATTTTGGTGGTGATGTAAAAATTGGATTAGGGCCAAACATGGTAATGGATGCAACCATTAAGCCCGATTTTGGGCAGGTGGAAGCTGATCCGGCAGTGTTAAATCTAACTGCCTTTGAGACTCAATTGCTGGAAAATAGGCCTTTCTTTATGGAAGGTGCCGATATATTTATGTTTGGAATAGGCAAAAGTCAGGTATTTCATTCACGCCGCATAGGAGCAAAAGGCCCCATAATGGGAGCAACAAAAGTTTCAGGTCGATCAGCTAAAGGTTTATCATTTGGCTTACTTGGAGCTGCAACTGGCAATAATTTCAATTCTCCTAGCAGTTACAGTATCGGTCGGTTAAGTCAACAGTTAGGTAAATATTCTTCTGCAGGAGCTGTATTAACTTATTACCACAGTCCTGCCACTCATGGTGATGGATGGCAAACTGCTGTTGGCGGATTTGATTGGGATATTCGTTTTGCCAATAACAATTATGGTTTTGAAGGAATAACAGCTTTGGCTAACCGAAATTCATTAATTCCTGAACGTTCAGACGAAAAAGGATATATGGGGGGACTGGTTTTGAGGAAACGCAGAGGAAGATTCTCGGGCCATCTCACATTCCTGGTGTTCTCTGATAATTATAATCCCAATGATTTAGGCTGGACAACTATGGAAAGAGATTTTCGGAATGTATGGATCAACACAACGTATAATATTAAAGATGGAAAACCTTTCGGTCCTTTTCAGCGGGCAAGCATAAACACATACAATACACAGCGGGTTTCTTATGCCGAATGGTTAAATATTGGAGACATTAACAGCATTACAGCAGAGTTCATTACCAAAAAATATCAGACTTTAAAGTTCAGCAGCAGATTCTCTGATATTTTTGGAGGCTATGATCTGTTTGAAACAAGAGGATTAGGGAACTGGGCAAGACCTTCAAATGTAATTTATACAGTACAAATCATTTCTGATTTAAGACGCAGCTGGAAAATGAGCCAGGAAGGAAGTTTCACAACCTATAATAATGGAGGTAAAGTGTATTCACTTAAACTTGATGCCAGATTGGATTTTGGACCCAAAATTTCTTTTTCAGGGATAGCAGATTTTAAGGTTGAACAAAACGTAACAGGATGGATTGCAAATGAATCTTTCCTTTATTCTTTAGACTCATGGCATATAGGGAAAATATCTGTCAGGCCAGGCTTATTAACTCCTGAAGATTTTGTGCCATTTGAAGACAAGGGTATGCTGGGGCCGGTTTTAAATGAAGTTATGGCAATAGCTCCGGGATTATATTATGTACCGGTTTTTGGAGATCGTGATAGCAAAGCAATAGATTTATCATTAAGAGGGACTTTGACTTTGGTAAAAAACATGTCGTTGCAGGTATACAATCAACTTTTAATTGCCCAGGGAAAATATGATCATTTTCAAATCTTACAAAATCCGGATAAACTTGCGGCTTTTTCTTCCTATCCCAAACATTCCGATTTTAACATAAACAGCTACAACCTGAATCTGGTGCTTAGATGGGAATATCATGCAGGATCAACATTTTATTTAATCTGGAGTCAGGTTCGAAATGATAATGATAAAGCCTATCCATATAGTTCATGGAATGATTCTTCTTACCCATTACGGTTCGATGACCAGGTGAAAAACACTTTTAATATTTTTCCCCGAAATGCATTTATCTTCAAATTTAATTACACATTTTTGAAAAAATAAGTCTGATACAGGCAAAACAATCATTACACAGTCTGTTTTTCTCATAAGATCAAAACTTCGGTGAAATTTTATAAATACAAGCACCATCTGATAGCAGAAAATGAAATTTAAATAACAGAAAAATTTCAGCTAAATTAAAAGTTTTCACCTCTTTGACTTAAATGCTTTTCCACATTTTACTATATTTGGTAATCTTGAAACAACCTAAAGGGATGGCTAATTTTATTTAATTATTGAATAATACTAATCATAAATTTAAATCATGACAAAAACAACAAGACGTGAATTCCTGTCTCAGACTGGAATGGTTACAGCAGGACTTACCCTGGGGGTAAATTCCGTTAGCGCAAAGAGTTACTCAAGGATATTGGGAGCCAATGAAAAAATCAGAATTGGTTTTATTGGAATTGGCAACAGAGGGTCACAACTGCTGAATTTATTTATGACCCAGCCGGATGTTGAAGTTGCAGCGTTGTGTGATATTTACGAACCTTACCTGTTGCGTGACCGCAGCAAGGTGGATGCAAGATATCTGAAAACCATGCCGGGACAAATTCCCCAAATGGGAGAAAGCTTTCCTTTCAGCCCTAAAACTTATAAGGATTACCGAAGATTACTGGAAGATAAAAATATTGATGCAGTTTGCATTGGTACTCCCGATCATTGGCACGCCCTCCAAACAATTGATGCGATGAATTCGGGAAAGGATGTTTATGTAGAAAAACCCCTGACAGCAACAATCCAGGAAGGCCGTGAAATGGTAAATGTTCAGAAATCAACCAACAGGGTGGTCGCAGTTGGCTTAAACAGAAGGGGTAACAGGGTGTATCAAAAACTGGCTAAAGATATTCATGCCGGTAAAATTGGAACAATATCTTCAGCCCGGGCAGCAAGAATAAGCAACATGGCCCCAAACGGAATCGGGAAACTGCAACCGGAGCAACCACCGAAGGATTTTGATTGGGACATGTGGCTCGGCCCACGCGCATTCAGGCCATATCAGTACAATATCGCTCCATACATGTTCAGATGGTGGAGCGACTACTCAAGTCAGATGGGAAACTGGGGTGTTCATTATATGGACGTGATCCGATGGATGATGAATGAAACTGCTCCTGTTTCAATCAATGCCCAGGGTGGTAAATATGTAATCGACCATGATGCCGACATTCCGGATACCATGCAGGTAACTTTTGAATTTGCTTCAAATAAAATTATTTCGTTCAGTATATATGAGGCCAGCGGCATTAATATGTTTCCATATGGAGAACTTGAGCTTCGGGGAACAAAAGGCAACCTTTATTCAAGTGAAAGAGGTTACCGCATTGTGCCCTCAAAACCTGGCCAGTTCCAGTCATGGAAAGACCAGGTAGAAGAAGAAGAATTCATAAATCCGGATAAGGTATTGAATGATGGCAGCAGCTCCGACAGCACAACAGGATTGATTAGGGATTTTCTGGATTGTATAAGAACAAGAAAAAGCCCCCTCTGTACCCTGGAAGATGGACATCGTTCCACTTCATTTGCCCATCTTGCTAACATCTCGTTAATGGTAAAGCAAAGATTGGAATGGGATTCTGTAAATGAAAAGTTCATAAACAATGAAAAAGCAAACGAATATTTGAGTTACGATTATCGGGCACCCTGGAAACTTTAGGATTTTTATATCGGCCGATAGATGTAACCTCGGTAAACTCAATTCATAAGGATACAGACAGTGAAATCAGTTTGAATACTGTTGTGGTAAGTAAATAAATGAACAGCAACGGGTTTACCTGCCTTTCTTTTATAATGTTTTACATCTAAATTAAATAATTAAAAAGAATTATGTATAAATGGTTAACTTTAACAGACGGTAAATTGCCACATAATAAATAAATGTTTCAATAAAATTTAAAACATCCATCTTATGAACAGTAACAATTTTTCAAGACGCAAATTTTTATCAGGTGCTGCCACCATTGGAGCTGCAAGCACCCTGGGATTGGGAACCTTATCCTCATGTACTGGTAAGGGAAGAGTTGCAGAAGCAGACATTTACAACTTTAAAAGCAGGGAATACCAGCTTCCGCCAATGCTGGAAACCGCTCCTGACGGCCCCGAAATAAAAGCAGGTATCATTGGTTGCGGCGGACGAGGCTCAGGGGCTGCAATTAATTTCCTGGATGCAGGCCCTAACCTGAAAATAACAGCCATCGGAGATGTATTCCAGGATCGGGTCAACAGCCTTAGGGATAAACTTAAAAAAGATAAAAATATTGACATCCCGGAAGAAAATTGTTATGTAGGATTTGATGCCTACGAAAAGGTAATTGATTCAGGTGTCGATGTTGTTATACTGGCTACTCCTCCAAAATTCAGGCCTGATCATTTTGAAGCTGCCGTCAAAGCACGCAAACACGTCTTTATGGAAAAACCACTGGCCGTTGATACGGAAGGCATCCGCCAGATAATCACCGCGGCAAAAATGGCAGAATCACAAGGATTAAAAGTGGTTACCGGAACCCAGCGCCGGCATGAACACAGCTACATCAATTTATGGAATGAGATTAACAAAAATGCCATTGGACATATTGTCTCTGCAAATGTTTACTGGAATGGAGGTAAGCTGTGGCACCGTGATCACAATGCAAGCTGGTGCGAAATGGAATGGATGATCCGTGATTGGGTGAACTGGACCTGGCTGTCGGGTGACCATATTGTGGAACAGCATGTGCATAACATTGATGTGGCAAATTGGTTTATTGGAAGCCATCCCGTTAAAGCTGTTGGTTTTGGTTCCAGGCAACGAAGAGTGACCGGTGACCAGTACGATAACTTTAGCATTGATTATGTTTATGAAGACGGGCGCCATATTCACAGCATGTGCAGACAAATTAATGGCTGTGCCAACGGAGTGTATGAGATATTCCATGGAACAAAAGCCATTGCAACTACAGTGGGGCATAAACCTCAGATTGTGGATGCAGCCGGAAACCAGATTTATGTTGCGGAAGCCTCACAAACAAGCCCCTATGTTCAGGAACATATAAATTGGGTCACCTGTATCAGGCAAAACATCCCATTCAATGAAGCTGAGCAGACTGCCATATCCAACATGGTTGCCATCATGGGAAGGGTTTCAGCATATACAGGTAAAGAGGTTACATACGAAGAAATGATGAATTCGGATATGAAACTTGGGCCTAAAACTTATGTCATGGGAGATGTTGACTTTATCAGTCATGCAGCAGTAGCAATTCCTGGATCTCTGGAAAAGGCATAATAAGCAGGCAAAGTAATAACCCGTATTTTAAATGGAGCGTACAAATTCAATGAACCGGCCAGTAAATCTAAGCCTTTAAAAGCAGCTTATATTATGAATAAATATGCAATGGTTTTGTTTTCCTTGAATTCTGTACTCTTTGCTCATTGCAATCAAAGGGAAGAGGTGCCTAAACCAAATATTCTCTGGATAACCATTGAAGACACCTCTCCCCAATTTATAGGCTGCTATGGAAACAAACATGCCGACACTCCGGTTATCGACAGGATGGCAGAAGAGGGAGTCCGGTTTACCAATGCATTCTCAACCGGAACTGTTTGTTCACCCAGCCGGACAGCAATAATCACAGGAGTAAAGACCTATCAGGCAGGAACCGGCAACCACCGCAGCAAATATCCGGTGCCTGATTTCATGAAAGGTTTTCCATACTATCTCCGGCAACAAGGTTATCATTCTTCGAACAATGTGAAAACCGATTACAATGTTGCGGGAGAAGAAGCATTCATTGCTGAGGCATGGAATGAAAGTTCCGGAAAAGCAGGCTGGTGGAACCGCAAACCCGGACAACCTTTTTTTGCCGTTTTCAATTTCAATGAATCTCACCAGTCGCGCACTATGACAGAAACATACGACTGGTACCTGAAAAATGTATTGGAGCATCTGTCGCTTGAGGAACAAATAGGAGAAAATGACTTTGAAATGCCTCCATTTTACCTCGACAGTCCCGAAATGAGAAAACATTTTGCACGGGTGTATAATTCGATAAAACTTACTGATAAACGTATTGGAGAACTACTGGGCCGGTTGGCAGCAGATAACCTTACTGACAGTACCATAATTTTCTTCTATGCCGACCACGGAGAAGGGATGCCGCGGGGAAAAACAAACGGAATCAACTATGGTTACCGCGTTCCGTTTATCATATGGTTTCCAGAAATGTATAAGCACCTTTCACCCTGGGGAACGGAGGGTGTAGTTACAAACGAACTGGTAGATTTTACCGACCTCGCCCCTACCCTCATCAGCCTTGCCGGTGGAGAAATCCCACAACACATGACAGGCAGGCCTTTCCTTGGCAAAAAACGTGCAGCACCGGTCAAATACCTTCATCTTTCAAGCGACCGATCCGACAACGGGATTGATATGGTACGTACTGTAACGGATGGAAGATTTTTATACTCCCGGAACTACCTCCCATACATCCATGAAGCAAGGTACATCCGTTACATGGAAATCGGAGAGATCAAACAACAGATGCGAAAAGATTTGGCAGAAAACAAGTTGAATGCGCTGCAAAAAAGCTTATTCGAACCCCGGCCTCCTGAATTTCTGTTTGATATCGATACCGATTTATGGGAAACCCGGAATCTGGCTGAAGAACAGGATCTTCATAACAAACTGGCAGAAATGCGGGCCTGTTTAAAAGAAGAAGTGCTTAAGTCAAGGGATGTAATGTTTTTGCCTGAGTATGAAATAGGCCTGTTTTCGGATACAACCACAGCTTATGAATTCCGCAATAATGAAAAAATGTATCCGCTGGAAGAAATCTTCAAAGCGGCTTCTCTGTCAGGTATAAGGGGAAAAGAGATTGCGGAACAACAAATATTGTTATTATCACATGACAATCCTGTTATCAGATATTGGGGCATCCTGGGCTTGCGAAGTCAAAATATGGAAACTTTGAAGCCATATTCAGAAAGAATTTCGGAAGCAATGGAAGATGATTACCTGCCGGCAGCAGTAATTGCAGCATCAATTGCTTATGAAATGTTTAACAACCGGTTGGCTGAAGAAAACCTTAAAAAGTATTGTGCCAGCGATAATTTCGATATTGCCTTAATGGCAGTTTATTCCCTGCTTTATTTTGAAAATAAAGAGCCTTTTATTGAAACTGTTTGGAAGGTAAGGGAGATGGATGACCGGAATTACAACATTAAAGCTGCCTGCATGGATTTCCTGGGCAGCCTGGGATTGGTGCCAAACAATATTGATTACAGACAATAACGATTGATCTCAAATCATCCCGAATTACACTTCTGCTCCTAAAACACAGAGCAAAAAACTGCTCAGCCACAATCATTTTTAACTTGTCAGGAAGATTTTTTAAGAATGGTTATCCATGAGAAATTTTCACCCTGATTTTCATCAATTGGCTGTCAATAAACTGCATTCTGTAGTTTCAAATCACCTTGACAATACCTTGTCAGGACAATACACTATCTATACCAAATTCAGTAAATCGCGAATTTAATCCGGAGCGGGTATGGTGAAGGCAGGGTCTTGACAGGGAAATTTTCAGAATGGCAAATCATATTAAGAATACAATTACAACATGATTTTCACATTATTAAATGTGCAAATTTTCAAGGGTACAATGTGAATTTCATATGAGGGTTTTAATAATACCTGATTGGTGTGTTCTGCTACTCATGCTCATTTCATGTTTAGATTTGGCAGAAATTGAGCGTTTTTCTAAAAAATACAGATATATTTGGAATACATTACATCAATAGCATATGAACAAAACTATTCTTTATCTGCCTGTTCCTCTTCTGCTTCTCCAGGCATGCCACAATAACAATACAAAAAAAGCACCTTCACGGCCCAACATCATTTACATTCTTGCTGATGATTTGGGCTACGCAGATCTGGGTTGTTATGGCCAGGAGAAAATAGAAACACCAAATATAGATGCCCTTGCTAATAGTGGAATTCGTTTCACACAACATTACACCAGCTCACCTGTGTGTGCCCCGGCACGATGCATGCTTCTTACGGGGTTGCATTCGGGCCATGCACAAATCAGGGGCAATGATGAATGGGCTGAACGTGGTGATGTCTGGAATTTCGAAGCAATGGCCGGTGATCCCAACCTGGAAGGACAGCGTCCATTAAAACCCGGAACACAGACTATTGGTACACTGCTTCAACAAGCAGGCTATAAAACAGGAATCGTTGGGAAATGGGGGCTTGGAGGACCACTTACAGAAGGGATACCCAACAAGCAAGGCTTTGATTTTTTCTTCGGGTACAATTGCCAGCGACAGGCTCATACTTATTTCCCGGTGCATCTCTGGCATAATACAGAAAAGGTTCAGCTTAACAATAAAATGGTCCCGCCGCGCACAAAACTTCCTGAAGGTGCAGATCCACATGACCCGGATTCTTACCATGATTTTTGGCTTAATGAATACGCACCTGAGCTGATGCAGGAACAAGCAATTAACTTTATAAATGAATTCAAATACGAACCGTTCTTCCTTTACTATGCCACACCAATACCGCACGTTCCATTACAGGCGCCCAAACGTTGGGTGGATTATTACATAAAGAAGTTTGGTGATGAAGAACCTTATACCGGGAACCTCAATTATTTACCTCACCGGTACCCACGTGCAGCCTATGCAGCAATGGTCTCTTATTTCGACGAACAGGTTGGCGAACTTGTGGAAACCTTAAAAAAACTTGGACTGTATGAGAATACTTTAATTATGTTATCATCTGATAATGGACCAACCTTTAACGGAGGCACCGATTCCCCCTGGTTCGACAGTGCAAGGCCTTTTAAAAGTGAACAGGGATGGGGAAAGGCCAACCTGACAGAAGGCGGAATACGTGTGCCCATGATAGCCCATTGGCCGGCAAAAATAAAACAAGCCACCGAATCACATCTCATTTCTGCACATTATGATGTATTGCCTACACTTTGCGAAATTACTGGAGTAATACCTGAAGGAAACCTTGATGGTATAAGCTTTCTGCCTGCTCTGTTGACAGATAAAAATCAAAAAGAACATGAATTCTTATATTGGGAATTTCCTGCCTCAGGTGGCCAGCAGGCAGTGCGAATGGGAAAGTGGAAGGGAATCAGAAAAAACATATTCAGGAATAATTTACACATACAGTTATATAATCTTGAGGATGATATTCAGGAAATAAATGATGTATCGGAACAACATCCCGATATTGTTAAGATAATTGAATCAATCTTTGAAAAAGAACATAAAGCAGCAGAAATCGGAAGATTCAAAATAAAACATCTTGGAGATAATTAGGTGGTATTATTTGATAGAAATCTATTAAAATCGATATGAATTATTCAATAAAACTAATTCCGGCTTCCTTCCTGCTGATAACAGCATGCCAAAATCAACACAAACAGGAAGCATTACAAAATCCTAACATTGTGGTCATTTATCTCGACGACCTTGGTTATGGTGATGTTAGCGCATATGGGGCCACAGAAATAAAAACTCCCAACTTCGATAAGCTGGCCGAAAATGGTTTAAGATTTACTGCGGGTTATGCATCATCAGCAACCTGCACCCCCAGCCGTTATGCATTACTTACAGGAGAGTATCCCTGGAGAAATGAGAGCGCAAGAATTTTGCCCGGCTCAGCACCATTGATTATTGATACGGCAAAAATTACCATCCCCAAAATGCTGAAAGAACAAGGTTATCAAACAGGAATTGTGGGAAAATGGCATTTGGGATTAGGCTTAGGAGATGTGAATTGGAACCAGCATGTATCCCCCGGTCCCAATGAAGTGGGTTTTGATTATTCATTCATAATGGCTGCAACACAAGACCGCACTCCTACTGTTTATCTGGAAAATGGAATTGTTGCAGGACTTCAGCCGGATGATCAACTTTATGTGAATTATGAAAAGAACTTTGAAGGAGAACCCACCGGACTTCAAAATCCGGAACTTCTAAAAATGAAGTGGCACCATGGCCACAACAATTCAATCCACAATGGGATTCCCAGAATTGGATTCCAAAAAGGAGGAAAATCAGCTATGTGGATTGATGAAGATATGGCTGATGATTTCATGAATAAAGCAATAGAATTTATCAGTAAACATAAAAGCCACCCTTTTTTTCTGTATTATGCACTACAGCAGCCGCATGTACCACGTACACCACATCCACGATTTGCAGGAACATCGGGAATGGGGCCCCGCGGAGATGCCATTATTGAAGCCGACTGGTGTGTGGGAGAAATTATAAAAACGCTTGACAGGGAAGGAATACTCGAAAATACGCTTATTATCTTCTCCAGCGATAACGGGCCCGTTGTTAACGACGGATATTATGATGAAGCTGTTGAAAAGCTGGGAAGCCATACCCCCTGGGGGCCGTTGCGTGGAGGAAAGTACAGCCTTTTTGAAGCAGGAACCCGTGTGCCTTTCATACTATACTGGAAAGGTAAAATTGAGCCTTCTGTTTCAAATGCACTGGTTTCCCAAATCGATTTGTTTTCTTCACTTGCTCAACTTACAGGAAGCAAAATGAGAGGCCCCGACAGCCAGGAACTACTTGATGCTTTTCTCGGAAAGAGCAAACTGGGCCGTAAAGAGCTTATAATTGAAGCCACTTCACGAACCGCATTGCGCCTGGACGATTGGATCATGATTCCACCCTATAACGGGCCCGCGAAAAATGAAATGGTAAATATTGAATTGGGCAATGCCTCAACTTTTCAACTTTACAACCTCAAGACTGATTTGAGCCAACAAGTAAATCTTGCCAATGAAAATCAGGAAAAACTTCAGGAAATGATTCAAAGGTATAACCAAATCAGAGGCAGTAACACTCAATTTATTGAGCAACTGGAATTAAAGTAACCTGACAGCTTGATTCAATTAATTAGAACATATTAAAACAAAATATGGGATGAAATTAATCCTTCGTCTATATCCTGCATTTTCATAATCATTTTTAATAATAATTCCTTTTAAATGAAGATTTTTAAAACAGTTAAATGTACTTACCCTCTTATTTCTGTATTGTTGTTGTTGTTATGGGTATCATGTTCACAACAACTGCTGTTCAGTTCAAAAACGGAGTCCCAAAAAGAAGCCGAATCATTGTTCAAATGGTTTCGTAACAACCCTCCGGGAAGTAATGCCTCAGGTGTCGGGTTACGAAGAGAAAAATCCGCCACTCTGGACCGGCAAGGATGGGAGTTGGATTCAGAAACCTGGAAAGCATACCGCGCATCCTGGTCAGAGAATCCGGTTGAAGCAGCAAATATGGAAAAAAATCATCCCATACTTTATTATTTGAGACACACCAGCAACCAGGCAATAAAAGAAATAAAAAACACAAATATCAATGATGGTGCGGTCATATGGAAATTTTACAACATGGGATACGTAATAAAAACCAAAGACGCATGCATCGGAATTGATTTGGTTTCGCCGGGATTAACAGAATTGACAGACATTCTTGATCTTACAATTGTCTCACATACCCATCACGATCATAAGGATATACCTTTTTTAGAAGCAATGACAGCAGCAGGCAAACCAGTATATTCTCCTTTTTATTCCAATGGCATAGTAATAAACTCAACTGAGGAAATTAACTTCGGAGAAGTTAACATACGTTTTACCATGAACGATCAGCGGGGGACACCAGTAATCGTGTCACAAATCGACTGCGGGAAAAGTGCAGACAACTTCACCATGTACCACATTGCCGATTCGAGAATACTGGAAGAGTTAAATCCAACCCGCAGCATAAACCTCCTGGTGTTACACATCTCTAATTCCATCAGCATATTCGATGTAATAGAACGCATAAAGCCGGAGGCAACTGCCTTCGACCATGTGATGGAGCTGGGGCATCCGGTGGGAAAGTATCGTTGGTCATATGACTATACTTATAACAAAATTAAGAAACTCCCCGCTCCCTCAAGTTATGTTTTGACATGGGGTGAGCAGTTGAAGATTGTACCTGTGCAACAGTAAAATTTAGGAGCAATCTAAATTTTAGCTAAATTGTATATCTCTGACAAATGAATTATTTTTTTGCCTGACATTTAATATTTTTAAAATTTTTATAAATTGCCTTTGCTTTATCAGAATTCTTTGACATTCTTAAAAACAGAGAAGAATTTTTAACTTCAATTACTTTTATTCTAACTGATCGTTAAAATTAACTATATGAAAACCAACCGACGAAAATTCATTTCACATGCAACTGCTGGAGGACTGGCAACCGCTGCATTGCCCTTCACATCCTGTGTTTCTGAATCTTCAGCTTCAACATCAGATAAAAATGTAGAAGAAAGGTATGCCAGGCTTGGTGAAATTCTAAATCAACCTGTTTTGAAAAAAGAATTGTTCTCTTCTCCTGTCATAATCGAATCTCTGGAGTTATTAAAAAATGATGACGGCTTTCTCTGTCGTGTGCGGTCAAAGGATGGGGCTGTCGGGATTTCTGTTGCCCATGGCAGCATTGCAAATTTCTACCCTATTTTCCTGAATAGGTTGCAGCCATTTTTTATTGGGAAAGATGCCAGAGAACTGGACCTGATTCTTGACAGGATCCTTTTTTTTAGCTTAAATTTCCGGTTAAACGGAATTGCTTTAGGCATTCCGTTGGCTACCATTGAATTTGCAATTCTGGATATGCTTGGCCATATTGCAAATAAATCGATGGGTGAACTTGTCGGAGAAGTCCATAATAAGGAGGTTGCCTTTTATGTGGCCACTGAATTTCGGGAGCTGCCCCTGGAAGAACATTTTGCGCGAATTAAGGATGCAGTAGCGCAATACGATGTAAATGCTCTCAAAATTAAGGTAGGGTATATGTATTATAAAACAATGGACATTCATTATTCGGGTCTTCCGGGCAAATCAGAGAAACTGATTCCACTTGTTCGGGAACATTATGGTAATGACATGTACCTGTACGCCGATTCAAATGGATATTATGATGTACAGGGAGCTATAAAAATAGGCAGGATTCTTGAAGAAAATAAATACAGCTATTTTGAGGAGCCTGTTATGTTCGATCATTTTTATGATAAGAAAGAAGTCTAACAGCAACATTACGAGTCAA
>OBJA01001142.1_pt1 | contig 19284 bp, 23 predicted proteins | sample 1519751 | NCBI WGS metagenome assembly OBJA01 (sample SAMEA3881238, study PRJEB22517) | soil metagenome | biome: lake sediment; feature: soda lake sediment; material: sediment, water from around vicinity | place: India | collected 2013-12-23 | depth 3 m
TGCAGATGTTAATCGGAATTAAAGACACTCCGTTGCTATCTGTTATTGATGTGCTAAGATCTCCGAGATCTCAAGCTTGTAGAACAGGTTATTAAACACTCGAGAACCAACCCGAACCTCCCGTTTTCTTCCGCCTTGTCCTTTACCCGCGACTTTTGCCCGAATGAAAGACCAGCCAGATGCCAAAAATGAACTGCGTAACACACGTCTTGGTTTCCGAATGAAACAGATGGGGTGGGCACTACTCGACGAGTAAGTTTTACTTGAGGAAACACGGCCTAAAGACCGTGCCACACGCTCCAAGGGAGGCGGAGTCGGGATCGTGGATATGTCTTAAAAGAAATATGATGTACATGGGAGGGGCACCTGCGCGATAGTCATACACCACTGAAAAATCTTATAATCCGGATATCTCAGATAAGAAGAACAGGCGCTTTACTCGAAAGCGCCTGTTGGCATGTACAATTTATTCGACGAAAGGCATAAAGTGTAACTTACAATCAGGATGCATGATAACCTTTTTGCCTATAAGCTGGCCATAAAACGTCTTAGCCCATCCACCGGCATTGACTTTTGCATTTGGGGCAATGAGAGTACCTTCAAGTTTATCGACAGTAGCATCACTAGTGCCAAGGTAACCATACAGCACTTTTGATGCGTCACCACCGACAATAGTACATGCAGCACCGGAATAGTAAAAATTTGCTATGAAAATCTTTACCGGTCCGTTAGATACATCACATTCAATGATTGAGTTATTCTCAAAATGTAGATTATGAAAATTATAGGTACCAGCACTCAATTTTAAAGTACCATTGATTCTGGCTGTATAATTCCACTTACTATTTGGAAATCATGCCCTTTCAAATAATTTACCAGGTCCGGCGCGATGAAAGAAGTACTTCCATCCTGTCTGCTTCCAGGCATACTACTTTTTTGAATGGATCGTGTTATATCCCCATTTGCCATTTTGGTCCAAGTAGTATCATCACTTGAGCAAATAATCATTTTTGAAGCTGTAAATTCTGCTCTCATTCTGTTTGGAGGGGAAAAGTAAAAAGTGCCGGTATCATTAATTACCCTATTTTGTATTGAAATTTTAGATGTAAAATTTGCCATTATTCCGATATTAATAGTCTTTGAATTTTTTGTAATTTGACGTAGCAATTCATCTTTGGTTAATTCTTTAGACGTAATTGGAACTGATAATAATGTTATTATCAGATAAAGCATGGCTTTGTAATACACCGTAACCATCCTGCCCCCTCTTCTTGTGTGAAAACTTGTTTTGAGAAAACGAATAGCAAGTAGCTGATTTACAAACATAAAACCATTGGCACTTGATTAATGACAAGGTGTATTCTGCAACTAAAAAATCAAATAGTTTTACTTTTTTCAACTGATTATTGACCTATCTGACTATATTAATGAGACAAAATCATGTATTAAATTATAAGTATAAGTAACTTTAGATGGGCGAAAAAGGAAGATACATGATAGCACAAAAGCATGGTAGTGAGCTGGAATTAGCAGGGAGGGAAGGAGGCCGTAGGCCGACTGGAGTCCCTGCTAATTCCAATGCCGAAAAGCCGGACCCAGAGGTCATGCCAAAGCGCAATAGACGCCGTTTGACTCAGGCGTGCAAGGAAAAAATACTCCGAACGATTGAAGGTATCAAATCAGATGGTAGCCGTTCCGTTGGGGCTTACCTGCGCAAAGAGGGCCTCTACTACTCAGCCGTGAGCAAATGGGCCCAGGAGCTCAAAGACGACAGATTAGGGGAGAGAAAACCAGGCCCGAAGCAACGCAGCCGGGATGCTTTGGTTTTGGAAAACAAAAAGCTTCGTCGCAAGCTGGAGCAGACTGAGAAAAAGCTTAAAAAAACCGAGCTTATCGTTGATCTCCAAAAAAAACTCTCGACAGTACTGGGAATCGAGATGACAGAGAGCTACGGCAAAGAAGAAGAGCTATGATTGCAGAACATGGAAAGGTGATTGGTGTTCAGGAATTATGCAATGCATTTGGTGAACCACGTGCATCGTTTTACCGGTCAAGACAGCCCAAGCAGAGTATTGCGGAGCGTGTGTCACACCGCAGGCTTACAAAGATCGAAGAGGAAAGGGTCCTTGAAACACTCAATTCTGAACGATTCCGTGATATGACACCGGGTGAGATTTATGCTACATTACTGGATGAAGGCACCTATCTGTGTTCGGAGAGGTCAATGAATCGTATTCTTTCCCGAAACAAGCAGAATTCACAGCGGCGCCAATCCTCACCCCGTCTTTATACAAAACCTGAATTGCTGGCAACAGCACCCAATCAACTGTGGTCATGGGACATAACAAAATTGAAGGGACCAGCGAAATGGACGTATTTCTATCTTTATAAGATCATTGATGTTTTACTGTCGTTATATTGTCGGTTGGATGGTTGAATACAGGGAAACGGGGGCATTGGCAAAGGAGTTCATAGAAGACACATGTGCAAAACAGGAGATTTTACCTAATCAGCTTACGCTGCATGCTGATAAGGGCAGTTCAATGACATCCAGAACAGTTGGACAATTGCTTGCAGATCTGGGTGTAACCAGGACATATTCCAGACCACATGTGTCAAATGATAATCCGTACTCAGAATCAGCTTTTAAAAAAAACGCTGAAATACCGTCCTGATTTCCCAGAATGTTTTACGAACTTTTAGCATTCTCGTACCGGCTTTGCCTGGCGTTGGCCTCATGTGTTCCGCTGTTTAAAAATAGCTGGTTTTGGCCCATAGGGCAAAAATTCTATTTATAGGAATTTTGAATGTTTATACTACGCAATTTCCGGGCATAGTTTTTTTTGTGGTTTTTACCTCTCTGGATTTAGACCTTTCATTCATGTATCTTAATTTTATTCTGAAAAGCCTATCCGAAAAGTGCTCCTGGTTTTGAAATTTCCTGGTTCAGGGGTGGAGGATGGAAGCAGATCAAAGTACCAAAAAATGGAATCATCATGGAATATCTGAAAGCTGCCCAGAATGATATAGAAGCTCTGACTGATTTGCGAATGGCTTTTTTGCAGGAGGCAAATTGCAGTCCGTGCCGGAATCCGGATCTTTTAAGGGAGAATATACGAAGCTATTTTCGCATGCATTTACCTGATGAAAGTTTTATCTCCTGGTTGTGCATCCATAATGGTGTTATAATAGGTACCAGCGGTATTACATTCTATAACCTGCCACCCTCCTATAGTAATCCTACCAGTCACATTGGATACATAATGAACATGTATACCCTCAAAGAGTACCGTCGGCAGGGAATCGCAACTGTCCTGTTTCAGAAGATGCTAGAGGAAGGTAAAAAGAAAAATGTGGGAAAATTTATCCTGAATGCATCCATTGAGGGTAAAGGATTATATGAAAGGTTCGGGTTTGTGAGCAGTGGTGATGAAATGATTCTTTCAGTAGAGTCGCAAGGGTTGGGAATACAAACCAGAACAGTTTTTTAGCCGGGTAAAGGGGACACATGAAATTTTATAAATATCATGGTTTGGGAAATGATTATCTGATTATCGATCCCAAAGATACAAATGTAAATTTGACCAGGTATGCAATTCAACAGATTTGCCACCGCAACTATGGCGTTGGTTCAGACGGAATTCTTTATGGCCCAATGATCTGTGATGGCAGTGCTTATAAGGTGAGGATATTCAATCCGGATGGGAGTGAAGCGGAGAAAAGTGGTAACGGTTTACGAATTTTCTCCCGCTATCTGTATGATATGGGACTGGTTAAGGAACAGGAATTCACTATTGAGACGATCGGAGGATCGGTTTGCGCACAGGTAATGGATCAGGGTAGATCGGTGAAGGTGTCAATGGGAAAGGTCTCTTTCGATTCGGATCTGATTCCTGTTGCAGGTGAAAAGGGAGAGGTTATCGATCGGGAGATGCTGATTGATGGGCAATCATTTCTATTTAGTGCTGCAACCATTGGAAACCCTCATTGTATTATTTCTCTTCATGAGGTCTCTCCGGAGCTTGCCAGACGCTACGGTCCACTCATTGAGACTGACCCCCGGTTTCCAAATAGAACAAATGTACAATTTATGAAAGTGATTGATCGGTCGCACATCCAGATTGAGATTTGGGAACGGGGGGCAGGATACACCCTGGCATCGGGAAGCAGCAGTGTGGCATCGGCTGCTGTTGCCTGTAAAACCGGAGTCTGTGGAAACAGTATCATTGTAAAGATGCAGGGTGGGGAGCTGAAGATTCACTTTGATGATCAGTTTAATGCAACGATGGTTGGTTCGGTTGCCTCTGTCTGTGTCGGTGAGCTACAAGAGGAATTTCTTAACAAGATTGAGCATTATTGAGCACTAGATGGTTACAAAGTGATTTAAGAGGGGGTTGTGTCTGAACTGACATTTCAGCTGGTGATTTCTACACCCATTTTTCCATAAATACAAACTGCATCCCGGATACTGTTTGCTCTTTAAACTGCCGATACCCCAGTTGTGTATAGAAGTATATGTTTTTTTCGCTTTTGCTGCCGGTAAAGAGCTCGTATCTCTTCACGCATTTAAATTCCTTCTCTACTGCCCCCATGAGCAGTTTCCCAAATCCCCGGTTCTGGTATTGTGGGTCTACAATGACTTTACCAATATAACAGGTCTCCTGATCTGCATAGGCTCGGACCGACCCAGTGATTTTATTCCGGTACTCCAGTTTCAGGATGACCTGTGTCGCGTGGTCTTTTCTAATGTCATCCAACGTGCTGGTCAGGGGTGAAAGTGTGTAGTCCTGATAGAGTTCCGCTTCCTGGAGAAAGCTGCATTTCTGAAGATAGAGTATTCGCTGCAAATCACTATCTGTAGCCCGTGATATAGTACAATTATCCTCTGCAATCAATTCAATGAGATTACCTTCCGGGTCCTGAATGACACTCTCATAGTAGCCATCTCCGGTTACCCGTGGGTTGCTCATGATAACAACCCCATTCTGTTGCAGCTTCCTGGTCAGGCTGTTTACTTTCTCCCGGGTACCTACTGAAAGTGCGACATGGGTAAACCCTAACAACTCCGGTTTGCACTTTTCCGTAATATCCTCCCGGTGCATTAGTTCGATTCGGCCTCCATCAGGAAAGGTAAGAAAACAGGATGAGAACCGTTTTGCAGTATTACGATATATCATGGTAGCATGACAGTTAAAGTATTTCAAATAAAAACGTTGCACAGTCTCAAGGTTTTGTACCCAAAGAGCTGTATGGTCAATATGCATTTGGATTAAAACTCTTTCTGGTGTTGGTTTCAGCATTAAAATAGAAAACAGGAACATAAATATGCAAACCCATTGATGCATCACACCAGTGGAATGCCCGTATCATTTAAGCCTTGCTTTCTGCTGATCGGAAACCGGAATGGGTTTATTGATTCCTTGACTTTTATTATTGAGTACCTCCTGTTTTCACAACCTGTCGACAAATACCCTTACTATCGATTATCAGCAGGTATCTGTTTGAACGAGTTGTGGGAGTGTGAAGAGTGTATGTTCCCGGTGATACTATTCTCCACTGTTGGGTCAGTCTCCCCTGTAATGTGACTAATGATAACGTCGTTGGATTGTGACTACTTGAGCGGTACTGTACAGTCCCACCCGGGTAATATGTTATATGCGGAGCTTCTGGTGATTCGGGTATAAGTGGAAAATGCTGTTTTTCTGCTGCAACGATAGCATCATTTCCATATTCTTGAGACATTATCGGGTACAGATCAATACGGTTGTTTGTCTCCCGCCGTCCATTCCTCCAATCAAACAGGGCTTCTTTCCAGTCTGCTGGCTCCCAAACAAAGGTTCCCAGTCCCTGTTCATTGGGCAGATTAAAAATGATGTCATTGACCCGGCGATGATTGTCTGCGTATTCAGCAATTACCACTTTAACTGTGTGATTAGCTACCACCGCTTGCACCCGTTGCTGCAGCTCATCTGGCGTTCCGTGCCATTCCGAGTAGTAGGAAAGTCCGAATACATCGATTCTATTTACTCCTGCATTGACCAGGTTTCGTAACCAGTTGTTCGGTGAATTCTCCGAAATGGAGTGGATCATGATTTTGATGTTCTGATCCACATCCTTGACCCCATCGATACCTGCATTAACTAGTGCGGCAAAATTTCGCATAGTGCTACTTCGACCGTCTGGCCAGATCATACCGCCTACTATCTCATTTCCGACCTGCACCATATCGGGTAGTGTTCCATCTGATTGGAATGCCTGGAGAGTTTCTCTGGTATAGGATCTGACCCGTTCTGTTAATTGACTGAATGTAAGATCGTTCCATGATACCGGTTTGTGCTGCTTGCCGGGGTCTGCCCAGGTATCGCTGTAGTGAAAATCGAGCAGAAATTTCATTCCGGCGTTTTTTATCCGCAGTGCCATGGCTCGTGTATATTCCAGATTACAGAAGCCTTGCCTGGAGTAGGGAGATTCCGATTCTCCGGGAACAGTTGCGGTGGGGTCAACAAAAAGCCGTAATCGAATCCAGTTGAATCGGTGCTCTTTAAGAATATCGAAGATGTCCTTCACTGTGCCGTTGTCTGCGTATCTGACATTGCTTGCTTCACGTTGTGGAATCCAGGAGATATCTGCTCCAAGAATGAATGGTTCGGTTCGGGCAAGAGCAGGTAATGCAAAGCATAATGAAAGTAGTAGTGATACTTTTCGACGCGTTCCAAACATAGTACCTCCTGGTTTGGTATACTAATGCAATTGGCTTTGATATGCAAGACCTGAATTCTTCAGGTATTAATTATCGACAATACAAAAGAGAGTTTTCTTTCTTCTGGGTAAGAAAACACAATTTGATCCAGGATGCCGAACGGCAAACCGATGATACGCGTACTTCATCGATTATGCCATTGAAAAAACGTCCTGGTTTTCCATTACCATGTGTACCTATCATTGTCAATGTACCGGCATATTCATATTGGATAGGCACGGATACCGCTTTTAAACAGCAGAGTTCTCCATCAATAAAAAAGCGGTGTTCCCCACTGCCAGAATCGTATTGGTAGACAAGAAAATGCCACCCGGTTTTTTCGAAAAATAATCCTGATCCCAGGTACTCATGAGTGGAGGTGTCTGGAGCTGTAGGGTTACAGAAATATGCGCCATGAGTACCTTTCCCATTCCAGGTATCATCCGTGCGGATCAGTGCTGCATCTCCTACAGAAATGACTTCTCCTCCGGTAACATCGGGAGTGTCTAGTAAAACCCAGGCCGAGAGAGTTAACGAAGGGTTTTCTCCGAGAAGGCCATTGATTGCTATGTAATCAGAACCGTGGAATCGCTGAGCGCCTCCCAGAACACCTTGTGCCATTGCTACATTACCAACAGGGATACCTGAATAATGGTTATCTGTTGCATCGAGACCGCAGCTGTCCAGATGCCAGACCGCACAGAAGCCATTTGCAGTATCAAAAACTGCTGAAATAGTACCTTGCTGCATTGCAGCGGTATTTCCCCAAAACAATGAGAGATCCTGGATGCTATCCGGAAATATGGTATCGACCAGAACCCATACCAATGCATCATTCTGTACCGGATCCCATGACTCGATTTCTATTGGTAAGGACTTCCCACCTGGTCGCGTGATGACAAGATCTCTTCCATCCGGCTTCATCTCCTGCATGGGGGAGGTGCTTTTCACGATATAGTGCGAGCTGTTTTAAGATCTGCTCTTTTGGGGGGCCTTTTTCAGTATGGTCCTTTTGCACCAGAAGTGAAAAGTATTCAGCTTCATCTTCACAGAGCTCCAGTGCAGCGGCAAACCCTTCTATATGTTTGATGGCCAGTTTTTTTCGTCTGGCCAGAATATCAGAAAAGTACGCCTGAGATCCAATGCCGGTGCGCTGCATGAAGGCTTGTTGTGTCAGACGATACCGTTTAGCATAATCGTACCATGCACGCAGGTAATCGACATGGTCTTCGAAAACAAATACCGGTGTTGCCAGCCGGTTTCTCTTGTGACTTCCTTGTGACATAGGGATAAGATATATGAAAAGTGGTCCTGATGAGACGAAAAAAAACACACAGAAGTATATATAAAAGCGTAAGGCTATGAAAAATAAGAGAAAAAAATTATAAACGAGTGAAAAAAGAGATATCTTTGGATTCCACTCACACTGTTTATTGCAACTGAGTTTGGGAATACCGGTGAGTAGCCATGAGCAGCTTCCCCCACCTGTTTTCTTTGCAGCTAGTGCAGTGATGGCTTTTCAAAATCACACGAAATACCATTATAGTATTTTTGACCGGAACAGACGTGACCATTTTCCAATTCTCAAGCGGGTAATTTCATGAACACAACCTTACCGATATTTGAAATGCAGAACGCCATTGAGCACGCGCTGCATTCCAGTAACCGATTGATTATCCGTGCACCGACAGGTTCTGGTAAATCAACACAAATCCCTCAGATGCTGCTGAATGTATGTACAACTGGTACTATTCTTGTTTTGCAACCCCGCCGCCTTGCAGCACGGATGCTGTGCATGCGGGTAGCGTTCGAGCATGGAGGTGAAGCGGGGGAGGAAATCGGCTATCAGACGCGGTTTGAAACGGTTGTTTCGGAGGGGACACGGGTCCGTTTCATTACCGAAGGGATTCTGCCGCGCATGTTGCTCTCCAATCCGACACTGAAAGGTATTGCTGCAGTTGTGTTCGATGAGTTTCATGAACGAAGTTTGACAGTTGACCTTGGTCTTGCGCTGGTACGGACACTTCAGGAAAAGTTCCGTCCTGACCTTAAACTGGTTGTCATGTCTGCTACGCTGGATACCGGTCCGGTAGCGGCCTACCTTCCTGGAGCAGAAATAATCGAGTCGCAGGGACGGACCTTTCCGGTCAATATACAGTATATTACGGGTGCAGCACGGCAGGAGAGCTGGATAGCTGCAATTTCTGCAGTTACCACACTTATACGGAATGGCGCATTGGGTGATATTCTTATATTCATGCCAGGAGTGTATGAGATACGGAAAACGGTTGCATCACTGCGTGAGATGGCGCTGGGTGAACAGATAGAGGTTCTGATGCTCTATGGTGATCTCCCGGTAGAGCAGCAGCGAAGAGTCATGGAACCTAATCAGAGGCGTAAAGTCATCGTCTCTACCAATATCTCCGAAACATCGGTTACGATTCCTGGAGTTCGTCATGTAATTGACAGCGGGTTTGCCCGTGTGAATCGGTATGATGCCGTACGCGGATTTAACACGCTTTATGTCGAAAGAATCAGTGTAGATTCAGCCGACCAGCGGGCCGGAAGAGCGGGAAGAGAAGCACCCGGGACCTGTATTCGTCTATGGACTGTGCACGATCATGCATCACGGTCACAAAGAACGGTTCCGGAGATACTCCGGGTTGATCTGGCTGAAACAGTTTTACAATTAAAAATGCTGGGATTCTCTGATATTGAGCATTTCCCCTGGATTGAGCCCCCGGCACACCAGACTGTCGAGGCTGCCGGCACACTGCTTCAGGAACTTGGTGCTTTGGACCCCAATGGTGCAATTACGTCTGACGGTAAAAAGATGGCAGAGTTACCGATGCATCCACGGCTTGCACGATTGCTTCTTGAATCCTCCATACGGGGTATACCTGCACAGGGTGCGTTTGCAGCTGCGATTCTCTCCGAGCGACCAGTACTCATGGGTGAGCCGGACATCCACCGGGATGTGCTGAAGAGTTGTGCGGGATCCGATTTCGCATTGCTGTTTTACGTGGTCAGGCAGGTGGTAAACAGCAATTTTGATCCGGAATTGTTAAGAAAGCTCAATGTCAATGGATCAGCTGTTCGGCAGCTCCTTCGTACAGAAGCATATTTTCTGCAGGTATGCAGAAAGCGGGGAATGCATACCCGGGACCGTAACGATGATCCTCAGCTGTTGAGTAAAGCCATACTTCTGGCGTATGCTGATCGAGTGGCAAAACGGAGAGATCAGGGGACTCTTCTTTGTGAATTGCGGGATGGCAGAAAGGGAGAGTTGTCAAAAGAGAGTTTGGCCAGAGGAACACCTTTGTTTGTAGCGACCACGATTCGTGAGCTCAAATCACGGCAGCAGACCAGTCCGCGAACAGTGCTTTCTCTTGCCTGCGGGATTACTGAAACGTGGCTTGCTGAGCTATTTCCTGACAAATGGAGTGAACAGACGATTTATTGGTGGAATAGTGTTCGTGGGGTAGTGGAGGCAAAGCGGGTAAGGAGCTGCCTTGGTATTACCATTGAGGAATTCTCCGAGCCCAATCCTGATCGGGAAAAAGCTGGGGAGGTGCTTGCTCAAACAATTATCGAAAAAAAACTCTCCTTAACGGGATGGAATACAGAGGTGCACGAGTATATCAGCCGTGTTCAGTGGCTTCAGGAACAGTTTCCGGAAAAAGAGTTGCCTTCATTTGACCAGACCGATTATGAAATTATTATCCATGAGCTGTGCAGAAGCGAGTCACGGTATGAGCATGTCAGAGCAAAACCGGTGATAGGGCTTATTCGTGAGATGCTCTCATTTGAACAGAGATCGTTTGTAGAGCAGGCTGCACCGGCTTTTCTCAACAATCCGGATGGACGAAGGATGAAGGTGGTTTATCAAAAAGGGCATGCACCGGTTATCCGCGCCCGTATCCAGGATCTCTATGGAATGAAAGAGACCCCGCGAATTGCTCAGGGGAGAGCTGCGGTGGTAATTGAAATTCTTGCTCCCAATATGCGACCGGTTCAGGTGACCGATGATCTTGAGCGGTTTTGGAATGTGCACTATCCGGAGCTCAAAAAGGCACTGTCCCGACGGTACCCTAAGCATAAATGGTTGTAAAATGAGGTGCACTGGAGTACACACAACTCCTCAGTAATTCATTCCAGTGGTGGTGCACTAATTTCTACCCAATGTGTCACCCCCTTTATAAAAGTGTCAATCATAGAATCTGAAAGGCGTGGCATCATCTTTTTCAAAGTATCCCAGTTGTTTGAGGGTATTTGTCAAGCATGAGCTGACCCGGTTTTCACCCTTCACGGTGAGATTAGAGCGTTGATCTTCACCAGGTTGATTAAGGCAACTTTTTTCTCCATTGCATTTTCTCCATCCCTACTGTACTGAAAACTGTAATGGTTCTTTGGTGATGCTCGTGAATTACACCGAAAAAATCATTTGCTGAAAACGGAAAAGGGCAATAAAGGATGGGGGTATCTATGCTACATGGCATCTTTTTTGCACTTAACACAATTCTCAAAATAGTTCTTACCGTCTACTCATCAAGGAGAAAAGTGGTATGCCCAAAAGAGCAGAAAAACCAGTTCCCGATGGAATGAACACGGTCACTTTGTATCTCAATTTCACGAAAAATTGTGCTGAAGCAATTGATTTTTATAAGAATGCGTTTGGTGCAACAATGAATTTTCCTGCCATGAAAGCACCTGATGGCAGAATCATGCATGCAATGATGAAAATCGGAGATACCAATATAATGATGTCTGATTCTTTTGAAAGCGGAAGTGAAAAGAGTGGTTCTGCGATTTCCATGTGGGTGTATGTTGATGATTGTGATCTGTTTTTTGAGCGGGCAGTCAAAGCTGGATGCAGGGTTACTATGAAAATGGAGGATCAGTTCTGGGGAGACAGGATCGGCCAGGTTGAAGACCCGTTCCGTTTTCGCTGGACTATTGCTAGTGCCAGGTGGGAGTTAAATGACGAGGAAATGGAGAAAGCGCAAAAGGAGTGGATGAAAACGATTGGTTTCTAAATGCCAGACTAATTCAGGTATCACCTTTTTCCTGAGAGGATATATGACATACATCACCAAAACATGTCTCAGAACCCTTGATCAGGAACCCGGGGGAGCAGCCTGCATTCAGTATCTCTACAGGATTAAAGAGAGTAGCATAGGTGATTACCTCATTGCTCATGCGGGTGAGGGTATTATCGAATATATAAGTTCCAGAGAACTAAATACCTCAGATCTTGCAGATATTTTTCATCTGGAAGAGCAGGATGTGCGTGTTGATGTTGGGAGGACCACATCCGGGGCATCGTCAGATAACCCGGTTCCCGGATAAGAGCAGATGTTCCGGAGTTACAAGATAAAACTGGATTAGAAATGGGGGAGAAACATGAAAGTGGTGATTACTGTGACTGCTGTCTACGACTTACCTGATGAGGTGGAAATCTCCGATGTTACTGATGGGGAAGTTTCTTATGGACAACATATAACCTACAAGGGACACCAGCTTCAACCAGTAATCGAGTTCCTTGAGTATGAGGGAAAAGTTGAAGATACGATCCGCTGGGGAGAACCGAAAGATGAGGTAATCGATAAGGTGTATGAAAAGTTGGATTCTGAGGACTATACTATTATGGCGCTTGAAAAAGAGGAGGCGGAGTAGGGCTCTACCCTGCCAATCCCTTTGTCATGAGTTCGTGCTTCTGAAGAACGAAAAGGTGATCTGATGCTGAAGAAACAGGGCTTCTGCATGGGATGCATCCTCAGTTCTAATCTGGAGTGCCATTCCACATTCTGAAGAGATCTCACGTGGAACAGGAACAACTTTGCAATGAAGCTGGTGAGCTTTACAGAGCTGTTCTGCCTTAATGGCGGCTCGGGTATTCTGGAACAGAGCAAGTGTGCCGGTCATATGATGCTTACTGCCCGAAGTGCGTCAAGGAGGTATTCAAAATCCTTCCGGCTATGATAGGGGGAGGGGGAAAATCGTACTGTTCCGGAAGGAAATGTTCCAAGGGTCTGATGGGCACGTGGAGCGCAGTGGAGCCCGGATCTGGTCTCTATGCCATGCGTTGAGAAAAGTACCTCTGCTATTCGTCCGCAATCATGTTCATCATGACTTATGGAAAAGAGCGGTCCCTGTGCCTTGCTATCATAAGCACGGTAAATACGGAGATGTGGGATTTGAGCGGCTTCCTGGAGCAAATCGAGTAAATCTCCGGGCTCATGACGAGGCTCTGGACGCTCTTTCAATGCACCAAACAATCCGTATATGCCTGTAAGGTTCGGTGTTCCAGCTTCATATTTATCGGGAAGCAGTGAAGGCATTTCGTAACTTTCGGATTTGCTGCCTGTGCCCCCGTAAATTAAAGGGGTTACCAGTTCTGGATTATTGATGAATAATCCTCCGGTTCCGGTTGGACCAAGCAGGCCCTTATGCCCGGTGAAGGCTGCGAAATCGATCTTCCAGGTATCCACATCAAGTATTGCATGGCCCAGCGATTGTGCAAGGTCAACCAAGATCGGGATTTCACCGATTCTGTTTTTAATGTCCCGTACCGGTTGCATAAGTCCATTTACATTGCTCTGATGATTAACAATGACAAGGCGGGTGGTAGGGCGCAGATATTGGTGAATCTTGTCAACGTCAATGGTGCCATCGGGACCATGTGGGAGGAGCTCATAAGTGATAGCATGACGCTTTGATAATTCGGTAAGTGGACGCATCACAGCATTGTGTTCAAGTGGCGAGATCAGAATATGGCAATCTTTTAGGTTCATCCCAAAAAGAACCGTATTTATAGCTGAAGTTGCATTTGGCATGAATACGATTTTTTCTGGATGGTTAGTTCCCAGAATACGGGCAAGAAGTTCGCGTACAGTTTCAACAGTTCCGGAGGCTTCGATTACTCTTGGGTACGCACTGCGACCATAGGTACCGCCGAGCTCATTGAGATATCGGGACATGTACGCTGTTACTGCCTGAGGTTTGGGAAAAGAGGTCGCGGCATTGTCAAAATATGTATTAATCATATAGCTTCAACCTTTCAGGGACAAATAATTTTTTCTGCACACGTCATTGTTTCGAGTATTGAGTACATATTCGAGATGGTACCAATACCGATCTTCTCCTTTTTATGATAGTAATCTGCGCAGGTTCCGCAGATTAAAATCTTTACACCCCGTTGTTCCAGTTCGCCAAGAGATTCTATCACTGGCGAATCTTCTACTGCAAGGAGTATGCCGCTATTGTAAAAAACAATTGTTTGCGGAAGAGGGTTTATTTCCGGAATCGTATTGATAAATGCTTTCATAAGAATAGCGCCAAGTTCATCCGATCCGGTCCCCATAATGTCGCTCTTAATTACAATTACATGATGGTGATCAGTGCGAGGCGGAATGGTACAGTAGGATGCCGCCTCTGGATGCGCAAGTTCAGCAGAAGTACCGGAGAGCAGTACTGTATAAACCCCGGCACTTTCGGTACAGGATGCCTGAATCCCATTATCTGAAAGAAAACGAAGGACATTAATTTTCGATGTTTCATTGTCGATCAGAATACGAAGTTGCTGTCCGGCAGAAAGCTCTTTAAGTGCTTTTCTGGTCATTATCAGTGGTTTGGGGCATGCGTGCCCGCGTGCATCAATGATTTTTTCCTCCATACACTATCCTGTTCAGAAAAAGTCATAATTATATAATCGGGGTCAGGTACTATCTCACTCATAAAATAAAAAAGCCCATACTCTGAGAGTACGGGCTTCATGCATTTTTTCAGGAGAGCTCAGAGATTACTTTGAGGGCTCTTCTTTAGGTTCATCTGCTTTGAGTGTAGCAGAATCTTTGTTGAGTCTGTTGACTTCAGATTCATTGATCAGGAATACGGTTTCTTTTCCATCGGCTCGTACCCGGTATTTATTATCACCCCGTTTTGAACCGATGAGGATGTTTTTTGAAGATCCGTTGGCGAATGTAACTGCAATTGCGAGTTCAGGGCTGGAAAAACCCATGGCAGTATCACTTTCCTGAGATTCTTCGAAGTCAGCTGCATTGAACCGGGAAAGAGTATTGAGCAACTCTTCAACCTGGTCTGTTTTAGCCGGATTTTTGATAGGCTCCACAATATCCCAGGAAACTCCGGTGTCAGCCTTTGCAAGGGCAAGGCCAGGGCTTTTTTTGCTGTTTAATGCAATTCTGGTTACTGTAGACTTGTCGAATTTTACAATGGATTTGTCACGCCACCGTTTGTGATCTGTGAAGAATGAGTGGCGGATGCTTCCCGGAACCATGTATACCTGATTGGATCCTACCATCCGGACATAATTACTGCTCCAGTCAGGACCATTCTTTCCAACCTTAAAACTTCCTTTTGATTTTCCGGTTTCATCCCACACCTCAACGAGAATTCCGTTAGCACTGTCGACCTCGAAGATCGACTGCTTAGAGGGATTTTCTGAAACCAGTTCACCTTTTTTCATCGATGTGAGTTTCTCTAACAGTGTTGCGATTGATGCGCTGTCTGCTCCATATTCCTTTGATATCTCAGCGACAGCAGTTTCAGCAGTAGTATCACTGCCGATTCCCGCTGAGGTGGTGCTCTGAGCAGAGGGTGCAGAGCCGATGACCCAGATGTCACCTTTTTTGCGCACCTTTACAGCTCCCTGAGCATCGGTGATCGTGACTGCAGAGATGTTCTTCTCTGTCATATTTGGGAAGAATGACAGTGATTTACCTGATGGTGATTTTTTGTTCAGTTGTTCACCAAGAATGATTGCCAGAACAGCAATTACCAAAGCGACAACAGCATAGAGGAGTTTTTTTCCGTTCATTTGTTCTTATCCTCCGTTTTTTCCTGAGGTACAACTGCGACTGCTACCGGCTCTCTTCTTTTCATGAAAATCACCAGTCCAATAATTATGACCAGTAAGGGCATGGCAAGGATATTAACGAGGCGGATCAGATTGGGCTTGGATGAGCCATCTTTCAGCAGATCGGTTTCGATTGTGCGATCTTTCAGTGCCCTGGTGCGTATTGCAATCAGATTGTTATCCAGTGATAACCAGTCAACTACATTAAGCAGCATTGCAACATTGGGTTGCGTAGCATTCTGACCTGCAACGAAATCGGCATCTCCGACTACCACCAGGTGTCCATCGGTATTTGCAGGAGTGATCTGACGATTTGCATCGCTTGGGTCTGATTGTAAACTGATCTTGCTCAGTGCATCTTCTGTTTCCGGCTCCTTTACAGGAGGGACTTGTTTACCTGCAAAATAGCTCTGGAAGTTGCCATTGAGGTGGGCAATGAGATTCTGTTGCTCGCCACCCTGAGGTGCAGCCCATTTCTGCTGTGGATCGAGATTAAAATGACCACTTGCAAGCCAGCTCTTCTGGCTTGACTGTGCCAGCACCGTAGCTTTTACATTCTGAGATGTACCCGCAGACGAATCTGCCTGATCTACAAGCAGGGTCAGAGAACTCGCCCAGGGGAGGATTATTTCAGAAAGTGGTGCAACTGCGGGATTGTCTTTGTTGAATCCTTCCTGTCCGATACGAATGAAATAGGGGTAGGGGACAGCGACATTCATCTGGAATGGTCCGAATTTCTGCGGAATGGTAACTTGCCCACAGGAAGCATCGAGGACCATGTTTTTCTCGACCCTGACACCGTAGTGTTCGAGTAAGTCAAGTAGTTTTGACTCCTGTGGAACTGCATTGATACCGTACTGAAAATTGACAGTGACAGCATCTGCGAGGACGATCACATTACCACCATTCATGAAGAACTGGTCGATTTCGAATATTTTCCGTTCATTCATGTTGCCCAGCCCGGGAACAATGAGCGTTTTGATCGAGCTGTCGATAGCAGAACCGCTGCTAAGATCGACTGTCGATACTTCGTAGTTGTTCCGGAGACTTTCGTATACCTGAGAAAATTTTTCTTCGGTAGATTCAGGATTGCTCATCTGTCCGCGCATCTGTGGAGGCAATGTCGGCATGGTATCGACTTTGAGGATACCGACTTTTGGGACTGAGGAGCGTGAAACTTTCATGATTGCCATGGTAAGATCATATTCGAGGTTCTGAAGATTCTGCACTACCGGGAGGGCCTCTTTTTTGTCTTCATAGAGGACTGCGATCCCAAGATATCCGTTCATGACCTGTTGTTTGTCTTTTTCGAAAGTCTGCATCTGCACTTCTGGAATTCCCATCGAACGGGCCATCTGTTTGGCTTCTTCGTTCTCTGCGGGATCTTCCCAACTGATACGCAGATTGCTCCCGGCATAGGCACTGTATTCAGAAAGCAGGTCTTTTACATTGGTTACAGTCCTGTTAAGGTGCGGCGGGAGATTTTTAGAGAAAAAAACCTTGATGGTGATGATGTCATCGAGATTTTTCAGTATCTTCTTTGTTGCGTTGGAGACACTGTATTCTTTTGCTTCAGTTAAATCGATTCGTTTGAACCAGCGGGTTCCCAGGTAATTGGCAATTACGACAAGACCCAGGACCGCCAGGATATACACCAGTAATTCCGTGCGATTTTTGATTTTTTTAGTTTCCATAATTGATCCCATTTCCAGAATAGGTTTACTCCCACTTCCTGCTTCCAAGCGATTGTACATTGAGGAAGAGGAAAAAGCCGATGACAGACAAGTAATAGATAATATCTCTGCTGTCAATCACTCCGCGCTCGATGCTTTCGAAATGATTTCCAAGGCCGATATAGCTCAATGCCGGTACAAGCCAGGATGGTGCCGCCATGGTCACGAAGGGGTTTCCGATGATAAACAGGACAAAGGTTACCACGACACCTAGAATGAAGGCGACGATCTGATTCTCTGTGTAGGAAGAGATCCAGAGGCCAATCGCCAGGTAGGCTGCTCCCATAAGCAGTGTACCAACGTAACCACCAATTATCGGCCCAGCATCAGGAGTGCCCAGTATCATTATGGTAATAGGAATGGTCAATGAGAGCAGGATTGTAATGTAAAGAAAACTCAGTGCAGCAAGGAATTTTCCCAGTACAACCTGAAAATCGCTCACAGGCCAGGTAAGAAGCAGTTCGAGTGTTTTGACTTTTTTCTCTTCAGCCCAGCTTCGCATGGTAATTGCCGGGATGAAAAGAAGAAAAACCCAGGGGAGCAAGCCAAAATAGCCTCGCATGTCAGCCTGGTTAATGATGAAGAATCCCTGGAAAAACAGAAAACTTGTGATCACCAGATATACCGTAATGAATACGTACGCTATCGGCGATATGAAAAATGATTTGAACTCTTTCCGTAAGATTGCAATAACGTTGTTCATGGTTTATCCCCTCGTCAGTTGTGTGAACACATCTTCCAAACTGGCGGACTCTCGCTTGAGCTCGGCAAGACTTAATCCGTTCTCAACAACGCATCTGAATATAGCTTCACCAACATCATCCTGTGCTGAGATCTCGGCAGATACCCAGTCAGACGCAACGTTCAGAATGCGGATTCCGCTGACACCTGCCACAGTGGACAGTTTACTCTCAATGTCAAACCGGTCACCTTTAACCCGGGCAATAAACCTGTTGCCCTTGCTCGACTTTGTCGTCAACTCCTCAGGAGTTCCGGTTGCAACGATCTGTCCCTCGTTGATAATCAGGATGTCGTCACAGGTTGCGCTTACTTCTGAGAGAATGTGAGAGCAGTAGATTACAGTTTTTTCGCGCCCCAGATTCTTGATCAGATTTCTGATTTCAATAATCTGGTTTGGATCCAGACCTGACATCGGCTCGTCAAGAATCAACAGATCCGGGTTGTGCATCATTGCTTGTGCCAGACCAACCCGCTGCCGATATCCTTTGGATAATTTCCAAATCTGACGGTGTGCCATTTTGGTCAGACCACAAACCGAGAACAACTCTGAAATCCGAGATTTCAGCCGGGCACCTTTGATTCCCCGAATCTCACCAACAAATCTCAGATACTCCTGCACGGTCATATCATTATACAGGGGATTGTTCTCCGGCAGATAGCCGATTTTCCTGCGCACATCAAGCGAGTGTGCCGATGTGTCAACTCCATCGATTTTGATAGAGCCCGAAGACGGCGGGATGTAGCAGGTTATTATTCGCATTGTCGTAGACTTTCCCGCACCGTTTGGACCCAGAAATCCGAAGATTTCTCCCTTCCTGATCTGGAAGTTCAGGTTCTTGACGGCATGGACTTCACCAAACTTCTTGTTGAGATTTTTAACCTCTAACATGAAGGAATTGTTTGTAGGATTCATAGAGTACCACCATTTTTGAAGCAAAGATGATAGGTTAGAATCGGTAATGTTTTTTGCGGCATAAAAATTAAGTTCCGAACCGTTGTATGTCAAACATTACTAATCAGCCCTTACATGTGTTCAGGCTGGTTTGACGATTATGAAACAAAATTAAGGCGATCATTACAGGTACGTTGATAAATGACGTACATAAGGTTCAACAGAACTCTGTTCAGAGTTCATTTTGGACCAAAATTACGAATGTGTGAGTAGAATATTGTTAAAAAAAAAGGGGGATTCG
>OBJA01001143.1_pt1 | contig 19273 bp, 27 predicted proteins | sample 1519751 | NCBI WGS metagenome assembly OBJA01 (sample SAMEA3881238, study PRJEB22517) | soil metagenome | biome: lake sediment; feature: soda lake sediment; material: sediment, water from around vicinity | place: India | collected 2013-12-23 | depth 3 m
ATCCTGTCCTGTATAGTGTAATTGTAAACTCATTTTATAAGAAATTGAATTTTAGTGATTCATTAACCGAATCGTATACTTGTTCTACTTTATTTTCTATTATAATTTTAGTTCCTGCGTGTACTTCTCCTGATGAAAGAATATTTCCAATTACATGCAATCTTTCAGTAGGGTTGTTTGTTGCAATACCTACATTGCCATTATCTAAATTAGTTATAGAACCACCTGCTTTTATCAACTTACCTGTAATGCCGTCAAATCGTGGTATTGTATTTTCTAATGCTGATGCGGATCCTTTAACCAAATCGACACCGTCTGCTAAATTAGATGATGTTATCTGAGCACCATTTATTTTATAATTCTTTCCTGTTGAGATATCAATATTACCATCGTTTGCAAACACCCCACTTCTACTCGCTGTTTTTCCGTCTGCCGCTACTTTTATGAGTTCGTTGTCGTCTCCTGCACCTGCACCTGTCCAACTAAGAGGTTCTGATGTTGTTCCGAGACCTTCAAGAGTTGCGTCTGTATTTACAACTGTTAAGAAGTTACCCGACGGTGAACTAATCTGATTTGCCCTCGTACCTGTTAATTTATTTGTTTCTATAAATCTCCAATTATTAGAAGTCCATCTAACGATAATTTCTCCTATAAAAACAAATTCGGACAAAGCACTTGAAATATGACCTATGTTTATTGAAGATGGTTGTATTGCTCTTATTTCTTCTATACTTGTAGAAACCGTTTGGGGTTGAATAAATACATATCTATTCTTTTGGCATTCAGCATCAGAAGTTACAGGAATAGCCATGAGAAATATCTTACCGTATGCGTTTACAGGAAATAATGTTTGCACCCAATTCGTACCATCAAATTCATTGTAATATGGTCTATTACCGTCTAAATTGATTATATCAGTTTGCTCTTGCACGAATGTCGTATTACCTCCGTCAACTAATTGAAGTCTTGTGTAGTTATCTGTTATTCCGAGTAAATTTGTCGGTAAATCTTCATCGTATATAAGTGATGCTGCAACGCTTGGTCTTCTATCTGCTGCTGTTGTGGAGTTTAAAACAAAATCATCTAAATCACCGCCACTTTTTAACCATGTGCCAATCGTAAAATGGTCTGCAAAATGCGATTGCCACTGCATTAATCCATGACATTCTCTTATACAAAAATTCGCCGTATCTCGATAAACTAAAGCAATAAGTATTTGTTTGAAATCGAATGAATCAGCCCAAACCGCATCTGTACCATTATGATAAAGAAAGAATGCACCATCTCCTTCGTCATGCGGTGGAGACACGTAACCGTCTGTTAATTCAGCAACTTGTACTCCGTTCTTGTATGCTGCAACACTTCCTGTTAGTGTAATTGTTCTTGTAGTTCCGTTGTATGAAACATCAACATTTTCAGGTTCGGTAAAGCCAGTCGGCTCTCGTGTTATATCTGATTTATCGTTCGCTACTATTTTTTTTGATATATTGTTTAATGTTTGGCTAGATGTAGCGGATTCGAGAAGTTGGTAGATGATACCTGATGATGTATCTCTTACTAATTGCTTATCTTCAACATCTACTCCAAGATTTACCTCTACGCCCGAAACATCTAATATTACTCTACTATTTATCAAGGGTTTTTCAAATTTGAAAAATGGAAGTGAACTGTCGAACACAACATCTACTTCATCTACTTCAATAGAAAAAAATTTTTCTCTAAATTTTTGTATTATTTTTTTCGCAGGAAATCTCATAGAGCAAAAAATCTTATATTATTACTTTTTTCCGTGCGTAATCCAACGGCACACATATACATCTTCACATTTTCAAATTCATTCATCGCTATCTCTCTGTTGAGATTAGCTAGGTTTTTAATTTTCCCAATTGAAAGTGTTTCCGAATCTTCTCTTTTTTTCTCAACTACACCAGTAAAAGTGTCGTGTGCGTATGATTGCACGATATATGATGCGTAGTTAAGGTATGCTATTACATATCTAAGTCCGAGATGATTCATGAAAACGCCTCGATACTCGAAATCGCAACCTTCGATTAATTCAACAAAATTTGAAGGTGTTTTTTTTATCTCAAAATATAATTTATTGCCTAGAAGTTTTCTAACTTCTGAACGGTCTACTTCTTCCATTATTTGAATGAATCTAACCTCATCATTCTGCGCTGAGGGCTTGATTATCTGTTGTTCTTCGTATGTAATTATCATAGGGTTACCGGTTTAATTTTCCAATTTGAAACACCTTTGAATTTTGGATTATTTTCAAATAAATCTTGAATAATTTCTTCTAACTTATCTCTGTATTGTTTCGTGTACACGTTATATACATTGAACGCTTCCTCAATTGCTTCCCCCGATGCTGCGGACAAAGTACCTTGCTGATAATCTATAAGAATTGCCGGCATATTTTGTGCTGCTTTTCTGATAGAATTAGCCAAACTAACTTCCCAATTTTCAAACAATTTATCGTTTATATTGTTAGGTATTTTTTCAACCTGAAAAGTACCTTTTTTTAGAAGTTCGCCATTTTCATCAAATTGCGTCTCGAAGACAATCAACTTGCTGCCGTTTGCCCCTTTGAATTTTTTTATTTCTTCTATCTTTTCATCTCGTTCATCTTCCGATACACTCTCGGAGATGTTCATTATTATTTTATCAGAAAACCCATTTCGTATCTCGTTGTTTTTAAATAATTGTATCTGATACTCCGTGTCCATGTCAAGATAGACACAGTCGAATGGCGACAATGGGTACAGAAAACTATCATCACAAAAAGAGTGATATACTTGCCCTTTGAATTTATCGCCCATTTCCTCTGCATTTTTCTCTACAGAGTTTAAGTTAAATACCGGAAACCATGTTTTTGATGATTTTCTGCTGCTAAAATCAGAGCATCTCAATACCTTAGCAGAATAACCAATATCGTCTACTCTTGAAAAACGACACTCTTTGAAAGGTAACAAAGAAACGTTGCCCGTTTCTTTATTTAAATTCATGTTGACATGAGCGTATACGCCGTTAAACATTGCAAGTGAACGTGATATTTGATTTTTTAAAGTATCTAAATCATACTCTTTTCCTCGTATATCTCTGCCTACTTTTATATTTCCGATTTTTTCCTCAAAATCCGAACCTGATATAAAAGAAGAAAAAACACGAACGGCAGCAGACGCCGTTTGTGAGTTCAAAACAAGTCTCTCTATTATTTCCGGATAGTCATTTTCTTTCCCGAATGTCATAAAGCCGGTTACGGTATCCGTGCGGATAGCTCTACTTAGCTTTACTTCTTGTTTTTCTTGGATGTCTGTTTTCAGAAATTTCATTGCTTACATTTTTTTCTTTTACCTCGTAAGGTAACACCTTGAAATCATTTTCTTGCAATATACCATTTTTTAGTAAAAAAATAGCATCTGCGTCTGTTAAATTTTGCAAATCAAAATCTCTTGCTGCCATTTTTACGTATCGAATTCCTTTTAATTTACATACGTTCTTTTTTTCTATTTCTGCCATAGCCAATCCGTTTTTTTTTAATTTTCTGTAATATTCTCTCGCACATTTTGTGCAAAGAGAGGGTTGACCCTCTCTCGCATAAATAATGCTGTATAATCTGAACAACTCAACAATTAAATGAGTGTTCACAACTTCATCTTCACTATGCGACAATAGTGTTTGAAGTCTTTCTTTCATTACTCAGCAGCAGTTACCAACGCGTCAAGTAACGCTTTTGTTGCTGCATACGTAGACGTTGCGTCCGGTATTACAACATTATACTGTGAGTGTTTTTCTGTCGAACCTTCCGGAGTTGATAACTCTATTTGTCGTACTGAGTTAGCATCGTTCATTCGTAGAGTATCGGAACTTGTGGAAAGCCCGGCATCAGCTCCGTAAAGAATAAAAGAACCATCAAGTGATTTTTCTTTTCTCTCAACAACAATTACCAAGTCCTCTAATGCATCTATGTTTGACACGGCATCGGAATCAATCTCGTAGCCGTGAAAACTAAAATAATGAGTATACCTGTTTGGTGCATCTGCTGAAATAACAGCATCATGTCCGGCATTCATATTCATTTTATAGCCCTTGATTTTGTATCCAATTGTGTCGGTTGCCAACTCAATATTCGTAACTACTACGTTGTTAGTAGCGTCTTTTGTGATTGACAAATCCTTTCTGTTGAAAATGTACGCTGTTGTTTCCATGCCAGCTGTTGGCATGTTGCAGTCCGATTTTATTTCCTGAAATATTTTTTTACATTCGCTCATTTCCCTTATTTTTTTATTATGAACATTACTTTTGTTGTAACATCTTGTGCATTCGTAACACCAAGTGTCCGCAAACGAACAAATGGAGCGTACACATCTTTAACGTCTATTTTATCTGATTTTGTTGGTAAAGTAGTATTTATCGCAACGCTATCAACCATAAACCACGTTACATTATCATAGGACTTTTCCAAATAATTTTTCGTATTAATTGGTGTGGTTATGCTGATTTTTGTATCCTCGCCAATTCCTGTCGCATCTGCTACTGTTATAGTTCTTGTTGCACCAACATAATTTAAAATAGGCATTGTAACGCCAATGCTATCCCCTTCAAGTATGGTAATTGTATAACCAGTATAGTAGTTGTTGACGTTTGAACCGGACGCTATTACTAGAGTAGTTGCGGTCGTATCCGTTACCACTACACTGTCAACTCTTACAAGTTGAGTAGCTTTCACTTGAACGCCAACTTTTTCCGCAAATGGTGCTACCGTTACAGATTGTGTTTTTGTTCCGTCTTTTTTAATTGCGTCCGCTGCTGAACCACCTCGAACAACTAAAGACGACTCCCGCACTTGCGAAAATGCAAGCATCGGAATAAACATTACAAATAAAACTAATTTTTTCATATTTTCTATTTTTTAAAAGTTAAAGGGGGTTTTTAAGCCCCCAAATAATTTAATAAGCTGCCACAACCATGTACTCCTCAGCTAGAACAGCATCGAGCGTGAACCCATACGCAATATGGTATAATCTCTCTTCCCACCCATAGTGAGTGTCTAGCTCGTTAAAATCGTTTTCGTTGAGCGTTGCGACGTGTAAATTTTCCGGCGTTGTCAATACTGCTCTATTAGGTAAAATGTACGTGTTGTCGGTTGTGTTCGCAACAAAATCAGCTTGTAAAGGCACGTCCCAAACGGTCTCCATATTCACAACATCTCGTCCGTTCCACTTGATAACTGTGAATCCTTCTTGCGTGTAGTCGATTGTGAAATTTTCCCCTTTCGATTGAAGGTACTGTCGGTAGTTTTCCCAAATTCCGCCTGATACATATAGCTTTGCATTTGTTTCTGCACGCAGCCTCGGGTCTGCTTTTTTCCAAATCTGCTCAAATAAAGAAACGCTAAAACCATCAGCTAACGCTGTTTGTAATTCTGTTGTTCCTAGTCCGTTCTCGGTAATTTCAACTCGTGGTATTTTTCCACCTGCTACTGCTGCTCTTATTTGCTTCCAGAATCCATTAAAATAATTGTAGAATGCAATATCTCCAGCTGTAATTACACCTTCTGCTGCTGCTTCTGCTTCTGCAACGTCTTTATCGGCAAGCCATACAATCTGCGGCAATCTCTCCCTTATTGCATTTTCAATCAGCAATATCAAGAACACTTCTTCATCTGTGCCTTCAATCTCAAATTTTTCTTTGTAGTTTTGAACTTTATCAAACACAGCTTTAAACAAAGCGTTTATCTCTTGCTTACATAATGATATAGTATCTTCTATCATTTGTGGTTCGTAGAATTTTTCGGTCAAAATACTTTTTGCTCCGGAATTTTTACGAGTGCAGCCGTCTGCTTTTAAACCAGTTTTACCAAGTTTTGAAGATAAGATTAATTGCTGTTTCATTGTCACACCGCTAACGAAATTATGAAGTGCTTTAATTTCGGGCGATGCGTATGTTCTTTCAACTATGAACTGTTGAAAGTCTGTTGATTCTTTTGGGTTTAATGCCGTTAAGGCTGTTAAGTCTAATGCTGCCATTTTTTTCTATTTTTTATACGTGAATGATTTTTTTTCTTTTTCTTTCGGAGAATCCGCAGGTTTTGGAATAAAAGCCGTCATTTTAGCTTTAAATTTTTCCATATCTTGTTTCGTTTCCGACACAAGATTTCTTGCCTCTTTCAACTCCTCGTCAATTAATTGTTTTTCTTGCGATTCTGATTCAAGTTTCGCTTTTAGCTCTTCGATTTCATTTTTCAACTGCTCAACTTCATCAGATGTTGGAGTAATTATTTCTGAAACTTTTCCACCTTCTACGGTTATAACCGTACCGTCCGGAAGCGTGTAACTTCCATTTTCCGCTGAAACGGACTCTCCTACTACCAACTCGGAAATATCCGAAATATCAGGAAAATCAATCTCAACACCGTTTACATCAACCAACAGCAAGTTTTTTGCTTTGGGTTTTAAAAAATCTGCTAATTTTTGAATAATAGATTTTTCAAACTTTTCTAATTCTGTTTTTAATTCCATTTTTTGATTATTATTGTTTAACTTAAATTTTGCAACTGCTTTAAAATCGTATTTAATCTCAGCGAGATTCAAATTGGACACTTGTTCAGCGGTTAGCGGAGTGTCAAGTTTAGAATACTGGCGAATTAATTCAACGTCTTTTCCGGTAATTCTTGCTATTTCTTTATCGTATCTTTCGTCTATTTTTCTTAATTCGTCAGCTATTGTTTCTAAGGCATCTCCATCTCCTTTTACTCCATCTACCCAAGAATTATGAATCAAAAAAACACCTCTCTCTGGGTAGTAGTATCTTGGCGAACCCAACAAGAATAAAGAAGTAGCCGCCGAAGCTACATTTCCGATATTCTCAGAAACTATGTTTTTTTTAGCATTCAAAAGAATATCTTTCATTTTATCAGCTTCTTCTACATATCCGCCCGGACTGTCTATTTTTAGATAAATAGTATCACCTTCATGTTTAGAAAGTTGGTCAAGAAGATTCACGACGGTAAATAAACCGTCGCCTTCTTTATCTGATATCTCCCCTTTTATTATTATTTCATTCATATAAACAAATATAATTACATTTTATAATTAAAAGCAATAAATTAATTACATTTTTTTACGAAAACGACAATTCTTCTTTCAATTCGTTATCTGTTTGCTTATCTGTAACATCATCTACTACTAAAACAACATCTCTTTGCGTTTGCTCTGTCGCTCTTGCGACAAGTCCCCTTCCTATTTCCGCATCAAAAGACGGCGTTTGGACTTGCGGCGTTTGGACTTGCGGGGGTTGCATTTGCGGTGTTTGTTGAGATGTGCTGTTCACTGCATATATTTTTCTAACACTTTGAATGCCCGATGCAATTACACTTCCTGCTGCAGCTGCACCTAAAACGGGTCCCGCAATTGGAATGGAAGCTAAAGAGTTGAATGCTTTCATCGCACCGCTAATACTATCTATTGTTACTGCTGCTGCTCCTGCCAACTTACCCGCCTTTGTCTGTTCGCCCAATATGTTTGACACGTTATTTGCGAAATCGGTGGCGAGAGATAATTTAGCTGCTTGCTCTGTTCGAGCTATCTCTTTTTTAGCTTTTGAATATTTTTCTTCTATTAATTTTGTATCTGCACCTATTCTTTCTGCATTTCTTATTTCTTCCTCGTATTTCATTTCCAAGAACTCACGCTCCATTTCCAGTTCAGCAAAAAGATTACCTCGTGCAATTTCCATTCTGTTATCGAATTCAACCTGCTCTTTTTCTATTCTTTTTTGAAGTTCTTGCTCTTCGAGCAACTCTCTGTACTCTGCTATCTTTTCGTCTTTTTCTTTTTCTAAGTCGAACATTGCTAGATTATACTCATTTTGAGAAATCTTTCCTAATTCAAGTTGCTTTGCTAACTTTTCAGCTTCCAAAACCAAAAGAGCGTTCAATCTTTCTTCTTCTTGATTTATTATACTTTCGGAAAGTTCTTTTTTCGAGTTTACAAGACTTTCATTTTGTCTTTTTTGCATTTCAATTTCGTAATTGAACTGCTCAAAATTTCTTTCGGCTAAAAATAACTGATAGTCTAATTCTATTTTTTTTCTCTCCTGTGTATACTGTGAGATTATTTTATTTTTTTGTGCTTGAGTCAGATTTTCGTTAGATAACTCTTGCAGTTGTTTTAATTTGAGCAATTTCAATTCTTCATTTAGATATTCTTCTGTATTTTTTTGCATGTTCATTAAAACCACCTCTTGACGTATAACTCTGTCGTTCATTCTTTTCGTTTCTAATTCTCGAAGTTTCTTTTGATGCTCTTGTTCGTTTTTTAAATTTCTTTCTCTTACTTTATTATTATAATTAAGTACTTCTACTTGTCTTTTGATTTTTAAATCTGTAAGATTTTCATTTAATTCGTCAAGTTCTTTCTCTAACTTCTTATATTCTTCGCTATCTTTTTTTGTTCGTTTTAGAATTTCTTCTTTTAACTTAATTTCTATAAGTGTTTGTCTTATTTGCTCTTTGTTTTTTTCTAAAGACAAGTCTAGCAACTCTCTTTCTGTCTTTCCCTGTGCCTTTCCGAGTTCTATCTGTCTCTCGATGTTTTTAATTTTCTTTTCTGAAAGTGCATTATAACGCTCAATTGACGCACTGAAAAACTCCATTTCACGCTTAGAGCGAGAAATCCACGAGGTTAATTTTTCCCAATTCGCAATTAATGCACCTATTGCCACGACAATTGCAGTAATGCCTAATGCCAAAAATGCTATTCGGAATAATTTCATTGCCCCTGTTGATGCTCCAACGGCTTTTGTGTAAACTATTTGACCAAGTGCTAGTGCTTTTAGTTTTGCCGTTTTCAGCGTCATCATAAAGATACTTTCTCCTCTTAATTGACGTGCCACTTTCTCAACAGCGTTAAGAGTCGTTTGAATAGCTATCATTTTTTGAATACCTCTCGCAATCTCTTCATTTTCCGAACCTATAAGATTCTGAACCCCAACTACTGCTTGTCCAGCCGAAGCCAAAGCAGAAAAAGAACCCACTAGCATATCAATATTCTTGCTATCACTGCTTAATAGATTCACTTCCGAGCGGACTTTATTTATCGTATCTCGTAACTCCCCACCTCTCGCAGCTAAATCTCTATACTCTTTGGTGTTTTCTTGTCCTGCAATTCTCATTGCTGCAAGTTGCTGATTAGTTTCCCTTAACTCTTTGGTTAAGTTGCGACCTGTATTTTTTAATCGTTCAGAAGACGAGATGTTTTTGTTTGTTGATTTTTCTAATTCTTTAAGAGCGTTTTCATTCTTTTTAATTTCATCAGAGTACGCTCCAACAACTGCATTTTGCTGAATGTATTCTTTTGATAATTTACCTTTCGTGTTTTTTGTTTTTGTCAATTCAGCTTCAAGAACGCTCATTTCTTGTTTTAACCTCGCCGTTTCTTTAACAGCATCTGAATAATTAATATCTACTTTCGCTATTGTTATTTTTTCCATTTCAATAATTCTATATCAATTGCATTTTTACTTTTTGGATTGAAGCCGTTTATTTTATTAACAAAATAAAGACCTTCGAGACCTTTAATTTGGTAAAGTTTTGAAAATCTAAAATCTATTATTTCGTTTAGTGAAAACCACTTTTTCAACTTGACAACTTCCGGGTATTTTATAATTTCAGAAAAAACATTGTACTCTCCGGCAACTGTGTAAAATCTGCAAACTACGGCATCATGAGTAATATTATCAGAGAAATGAATAATATTAACATTTCTGTTTTCTTCAACTATCAAAAAAGAGAAATTTTCTAAAGCGTCTTTTACGGACAAATCAGCTGCTGTGTTTGTGGAAGATATAATATTACCTAAATAACTATTTACTGTAGCTATAACTGTTTTGTCTGATTTTATATTTTTGTTTTTCTGCTCCAAATATTTTGAACCTAAAAATTCATTTGCACCATCGTACACTTTTTGGAACTTGATGTAATTTCTCTGAGAGTAGCCCGATATGGACGGCGTGTAAGATGTTATTTCTTGAATGTTTTTCAAAATCTTAACTTCGCTTATATCGTCAAATCTCATCATTACATCTCTTTCTTGAATTACATTAAATAATGTGAAAAAAGAAGAAATTAAATCGTACACACTTTTATTTTGATATGCCTCTTGTATAGAATGTGGCGAGAATGGCATGACATCAACCCCGAAATAGAATCCGTTTGCATTTTTCAACACATTAATATTCCAAAATGGAACGTATATCTTTTGAGCAAATTCATCTTCAAAAAATGTCAAATCAAAAGAACCACCTATCGAGTTGATATACTCAAAAATAGAATGTACGGAAGCGATAAAATGAGACCCGTTATTATCGCCATTTTTCAATATTATATCATTTTCGGAAGTGTCTAAATTTCCTTTGAAATATCCTATTCTTAGTTTTTCGCTTAGAAAATCAAATATTTCATTATACGTAACTTCATCGCCTAATTTTGGAACATCAAGCCATTCAAGATAAGAAGCTTGAAATTCAAACATCGGAATTAATTTCAATTGCTCCCATATATCTACAACATCATAGATGTACACATGTATACGTTCGTTTACTTCTGTTACATAACACTTGCCGTTTACTAATCTGTAATTATCTACCCAATATTGACATTCTATGCTATCATACACAATTGTAGATGTAGAGTGTGTGTTACCAAAAAAACCTATTATTCTATGATTTCTTGCTGTTTTTGGAATTGAAAATTTATTACTCACATTTCTCAATGGGCGTGACGGTTTCTTGACGTCATAAGCATTGATATTAATGCCTATTGCCGTCTTTTCGTCAATATCGACCATCTCGCCATTAAAGTAAAGTAATTGCATTTCTTTTATTTAACTCAATTGTTATTGTTATTTTTTTGGGATTCGTTTTTCTATTTCTAGATATTCCTGAGTCTAGCACTTTGACTTTTTGCCAATCTTGCTGTCTATCTTGCCCGCTATTATTGTAAATGTACACACATGGAGAAATGTATATATCGCTTAATGCTTCCAACTCGTCCGGCGTTACATTTTCCGCAACTAAAGAAATAATCTCGCTATACTCTTTACCTATATCTTTTCTCGGATTTTCTCTTAAAGATAATATCACATTATCTACATCTCCTATGTCTTTTGCATCTATATTTTTTTCCCAATTTGCATTGAAAGGGAAAAATCTATAAAATCCATTCCTATCTAAATACTTTAAGAGAATGTAATTAGGGCAAAAATCCTTAACATATACGGTGTGTGTAGCAACCAACTCTCCATTTTTGTAAACATCAAAAGTGTGTTTACCTCTGTTGAGGTTAGAAATCTTAAATCTGTGATAACCGATATTCATTATGTTACTTTTACAGGGTAATTAATATTCAACAACCACTCTCCGGCAGCGTATGGAATAACTTCTAATCTTCCATTTTCATTTATCCGCCATGGACAAGTCTCGATTATATTACTTTGTCTGTATCTGAATCCGTGTCCTTCAACTTCTGACTGCGGCAAAAAACTAACATTGCCAACTATTCTGAATGTCGTATTCGTTCCGGCATTTGCGGTTATTTTTACGTTCAAATTAGCCCACCCCGAACGTCTCGCAAAATAAAGCACATCTGCACCAGTAATAGACGAGTGCCGGTCTACTGCATTTACAGTTCCTGAAATTCGCAAACCGCCAGTGTCTACATAATCTTTAGTAGACGGATTGAATGGACTTGTAGGCGTATAGCTCACTGTGTTATCGGTTGCTAATGCTCCGACAACACCAGATGCATAACGTCTTGTGAATAACGTATTAGTTGAAGACTGCGAGTAAACATTTAACGCTAATCTTAACGCTGTTTGAAGTGAAGTGTCATTTTGTATTTTTGCAAAAGTTAGAAGGTTGGCACGTGTCGAAATCATGGTGTAGAAATCACTCAACTGCATATTTCCTGCTAGAAAACCATCTTTCCCTAATGCTATCCGGTAGTCGTTATCTATGTTTGTGTCTAATTCGGGTAAGGTAAATAACTTTCTACCACTTAATGCAATTATGTTATCATACATTAACAGAATCTTGTGTGTTCCTGTAATATCCGTTTCTACGTTAAGCGTTACAGTGTTTTCGTCCACTATCGTAAACAAGTCCGGTGCATTGCGAACAGCACCAACATCATCAATCCATATAAGAGCAACATTTATAGTTCCTAACATGTGATTAAGCGTGTAAACGTAGTCTGTCAAATCGCTGTTGTCGAATTCGTAAATTTTTATTCCTGCCATTTTTTATTGTATTAAAATTAATTCTTCTTCTAATTGGAAAATAACACCATCGTCATCAGTTGCGTAATTACTTGAAAATGGTTGATTAATTGAGATGTCAGCACCTTCCTCATCATTATAGAAGTAGATGTATACTGGTTGATTTTCGCCTGTATAATAATAGAAACTTTCTTTATCTAATTCTAATACTTCACTCTCGCCAATCTGTCGTGTTGCGTGTGCTAATTGTAAGTTGGTGATGATGCTCTTATCTTCGCAAGTTATTTCTATCTGAAAATTAGCTGACATGTGCGGTTGTTCGTGCACTACTTGCTCTGGGCTTTGAATGTCATCGAAGGAGTCCATAAACCCTTTAAGAAAAGAACAAAAAAGCACGTATGTTATTTGATTTAACTCAGATTGAAAAGGAACTAAACGAAAAGTACCAATGTTTACTCCGCCTTTTTTTATCTCAGCTAAACATTGTTCCGGTGCAACGCCCGAATAATCAACTAAACAAACTATCGCCAATTGATTGTGAGCACTTACCAGTTGAGTATCGTATCCTTGTGTTATTTGTATCTGCTGAACAGCCATTTCTCAAAATTATTTACAATTCCCATTCCTGTTATACTTGCCAATTCTTTAACTCTTTCATTACTTATACTCTCGAATATTCTTCCATCATTTCTTTCGTTTGGCACAGCTATTCCTTCTCGTGCTATTTTTCTGCCAATCAAGAAAGCTAAAGATTTTTTACTTATTTCTGATTCGTTAAAATTTATCGGTTTCTCATCAATCCATTTCATTATCGCATCGGGTGGCGGAAATCTTCCTGACTCTCTGCCTTTTTCCAGATTCAAAGAATGCATTGCTCCCATGAATGTTATAGAGATACCGTCTTTTCTTTCTTCGATAATTTCCTCTAACTCGCGCTCGAAATTACCAGACGACCGCAAGCCCATGGAGTTATATTTCTCCACAATCAAATCATGTGTTTCTTTAACCCACTCTTCTATTGTCATATCTCGAATGTAAAATTACCAGCTACAAAATCTGCGTTCAAATCGAACTTGTTCAAATCAAATCTAATAGTAGCACTTATTACTGATATGTCATTTGTGCAACTAATTTCTTTTATTATTTCCAACAAGTCGGCGTACAGCTGCTTAAGTCTGTTGTCATATTTTTCAATAGGAAACTCGCTCAAATTAGCACGTGTGGTTTCTTCCGACACTTGACCTAATGCTAATGTTCCTTCCCATTGCGTTCTTGAGACTTTGTATCCTTCAAATTGCGGACGAATTCTAAAATCCGCAAGTAATATCCTCTCGCCTGCATTGTATTTCTTTCTACCGGATATTGCATTTTGATACGCCCTCGTTCCGTAAATAAAATTAATATCGTGTGTGCTACAATATGTTCGTAATATATCTATCATTTTAATTTTTTTTCAAACTCTGATATTCTTTGTCGTGCGAGCAATTCTAGGTAACAAGTAGAATAACTCATTTTTTTAACACTTTCAATCTTCGTGATGTCATAATTAGCTAACTCTCTTAATTGAATGTAGTAACCTAAATCTGATAAACTTTCAGATGCTGCTATCTCTTTTGCCGAAGCATTCGATACGAGTGTTTTCCCTTCCAGCTCCACGAGCTTTAATATTTCGATGTTGAGGTAATTTAAAGCTCTTGTGAATACATCTATCAGGACATTTCCGTAATCTATTTTTCTAATTCTTTCAAGATATTCAATTTGCTTTACGAATGTCATATTTGACAAGTCGTGCATATACTCTTTCACTAATCCGAACGGAAGGTCGCTCACATCTCCAACCGAAAGTGTGTCTTCCGGTCTTGTGAATTGTATAGCGAATTTCATGGCGAAATCGTACCTCTCACGTTCAATATCGGATATTTCAAAGTATTTTTTTAATGTTATTCTGTCTAACTCTATCATATTGAAAGTTATTTTAACAAATATAACAATAATTTATAAGCAATTACAACAAATTAGATTATAAATTATTACATGAATATTCATATACTTACATATTATAACCTAAATGCGTGTTTTTACTTACAGTTTTTTGCATTGACCTCGATAGAGTATTGATAATTTTACACAAAAAGGAGTAATTTTGCTTACAGTTTGATAATTTTGTGTGTAGATAACTTCGGCTTGTCAGTTAAATAGTTCACAATATACCGCATAGCATCGAGTAAGTGGTTGTTTTTGTCTGACGGTACTTCCCCGGCTTTATCTAGCCAAACATATCCCAACAACTCATCTATTAGGTTTTTACTTTCAGTGTCGATTATTAGTTTATATCCGCTAATTAGCTTAATATCTTCTACTATCTTATTCTTAGAAACAGATTTTATGTTTATACCTTTGGCAGCTATATCTTGTATAGTTCTTGTTGCTGCTGAATCCGCAACTATTAGTTTACCCTGTGGAACTTTCTTTTTTACGAGTTTTATCAAGTCTTCTGTACCGAGGGAATTTTGGTAAAGAATCTCTTTTACATATATTAATTTATTTTTCTTGTCTATCGCTACTCTTACAATAGCGTCAGGGTCTTTACTTCCGAAGTCCATGCCATAAGCATCAGGTAATATTTCATCAAACTTTCCTGTTTCCCAATTCTGAAATATACAACCGTCAACCCTTCCTATTTCTCCTAATCCATACACTCGCCATTTATTCGCCCAATAAGCGTTTATCTCTACGCCATCTTTATAACCTTTCTCGTAATACATTAGTATTTCTTTCTTTTCCTCCTCGCTTAAACATTCATTGTCTCTGAAAGTAAGATTCAAAAAGTCGGCATCTGGTCTAGGTATTATTTCATCGTGAATGAAAAACTTTTTATTTGGGTTGAAGTCAACTATCACTCTCTTTGCACGTGATGTCAACTCTCTGAATGTCTCAAAATTCGTTTTGTCTACTTCATTAACGTAAACGATGTGTGAACGCAAACCCTTGCCTATATCTACTTTATCAAGCCCTATAAACTTGATAAAAGAACCGTTAGGAAACTCATAATAAGTGCCATCTTTCCATCTATTGCGTTCGAATCTTTTCAAAGACTTCATGATATTCAAAAAATCTTTTATTATCGTGATACGCATTTTCGAAAGTTCGGCAGAACAGATGTACACTTCTCTATTTTCTTCTGAAAAACAATGATTACAAATTAATTGGAGAATTGCGTATGTTTTTCCGGCACCTTGTCCTCCCTGAACTACCCAAATTCTCTTTTTTAATGAACTAATCTTCCTTAGTGCTGTTGTTATCTGCATTTAAAGGGTCAATTTGAAATATTGGAATATTTATTTTCTCTCCGTCACTTGTCATATCTATTTTATCACCGTATTTTTTGGGATTCATTTTTGCCAAAGCCCATTTCCGAGCATCAACTCTTAATCTATCACGCTGTATGTTTTCATGGTCTATTTTAACAACTCCGTCAATCTCGTAGATATCATTTCCGGAAGTGTCGGCAATTTCTATAATTTCCTCAAACAAAACTTCTTGACGAGCCGTACACGCGCGCGCGTATCTGTCCGCTTTTTTTTCACTAGCATCTATTATCTCATAGAATCTTGAACGCGACATTACGCCTTTACATGCTTTTGCAAGCGAAACGCCACTTTCTATTATTTCTATAATAGCATTAAATTTTTGCTCTATTTCTTTTTCCATAACTTAAAAAAGACAATCGATTTCATCTCTTGTTACCGGATTTTTTATTCTCTTTATTGTGCGATACCAATCTTCTAAGGCATCTCTGTTTACTATTGTTTTTATGTTTGTTATTTCTACTTGTAATCCAGCCCATCGGCAATTTTCTCCGGCATAATAAAAAGTAACCCATTCCGGGGTTCCGTCAACTGGAATTACAATCTCTCCTCCTGCAAATTTGAAAAGATGAGTTACATCTTTTCGCATCATTCTATTTGTCATTGAACCTTGCATTCTTCCGTGTGCCATTTCTACGTATCCCCAATTACATTCATAGCAAGGTAACTCAAAAATAATCTGATACTGAATTGGTTTTTCTTCATATATTCTAACTTCTTCTTTTTCGCAAGCGAATAAAAAAGCAATTCCGATAATAATTAATAGTTTTTTCATAGTTTTGGAAATTTTTTAGTTTTCATAATTTTAGTTTTTGAGATTTAATATATTTCTGAACATCGCCGCAAGACTTAAAGCTCATCATCTCATCTGCTGTTACTGTTACGTGATAACTTTCTTCTATTTCGATACAAAGACCTGCAATGTCTAAGCTATCGTAGTTTAAATCCGAAAGCATTACATCGTAGTTCATATTTAATACTGTTTCCAACATGACACAAATATAGTTAAATTTTAGGTAATTAGCAAATATTACCTCAACTTTGGGGTAAGATATTCTTGTAATCCTTTGTATACTTTTTTCTTCTGCGTTCGTGCTTCGAGCTTTATTTCAAGCTCTTTTTTTCTTTTACTCACTCTTATGTAATTATCATAATCTCCTTTGTCCATATGATAATCTTCGAGTGAGGACATTTTATTTATTTCTGATATTATTTCTGTTGTTTTCATACTTATTTCTTAATTTTGGTTGTATATGTATGATTTTTTCATACATATATGTGAGTTATAGCCAATTATGAGAAACATCATCGTAAACAATGATATTGCCTTTCTCAATAGTTTGGCTTGTTTTTACTGGTACGCCCTGATAAGTTGGATTATTCCCAACAACAACGGTAGTTTTTGACTCAATTTCTTTTTTGAAAACTTCAAAATCGTTTTCGTTCATTAAGATTGTCGGGTTCTTCATTTCCCGAATTTTCTTTTTTGCTAATTCTTGCCTTAATTTTTCATCCATGATTTAAATGAATAACTGGCTATAACACGTGGTATAGTTAATTGCCGTGTTTGTACTAAATTGAAGCGTTACCACCCGCTTGTAAGTTTGTGTCGGTTGATACGGCAGTAGTCCGCAATCGGCAACTAACCATACCACCATCGTTATAGCCAATTAAAGAACTTGAATACCTCTATCTTTTTTAGTCCTTATAGTGCTGTTATACTTTTATTTCTTCTGAATCTGCAACTTGAAAATCTTTCACCGATTTGCAAATGCCAATACCAAAATCTAATGTTTATAATTAAGTTACTCATATTGTTAAAATTAACTGGCTATAACAAGCAATATAAAACAGTTGCCAGAAACTGCATCTATATTGTGAAACGTAACTACAAGGCAACCGTTTCATATTGCCGACCGTTATAAAACATTGCCCTTTTGAAATTCGTACATCCATTGAGCGAAGTCTTTTTCATCTAACTCCCGTGCCTTCATTCTGATTTCGTCTGAATCGGCCAACGATTTTATAACAGCAAGTAGGCGCAATATCAACCACTGCTCCATTGGAGATAAGTCGCTCGTGCTTCTTGCTGGTATTTGGTTTTCAAGTGCGTATTGTTTAAGCACTCGCACTGCAAATTCTGCTTTTTCATTCATATTATTATATATTTTTAAAATTAATACTGTGCCTACTTGCAAAACGTTATATGCAATCCTTCGTATACTTCCATTTAACAACTTGTTCCCCATCTTCAAAAGTTTTACTTCCTGAATAAGAATACCATTTATCGTCATAGTAAACTACTTCATACCAAGTTGATTTGCCTAAGTCGTTTATGTGTTCGATTTTCGCAAGAATAGGACTGCATATAACATCAGGCATATTCAATTGCGGTGTTTGTGCTAAATTTGACATTTGTTCTATTCATTTAAGTTATTACTATTTTGAAAGTTTCTGCGTTTAAGTCCGCAACTAAATATACCTGCGAACCTTTATACCTCATTGCCCGAACAACAACTACAAGGTTGGTCAGAGCAGGTGCATTGCCACGAGCATTCCGGGCAAATATGTGGGTTCGCATAGGGCAACGAAGGTATAACAGCAGATAGGCGTAATGCTTCCTGCTGTGCTTCGTATTGCCGTCTGTATTCGTTTCCAAACAATCCATTTTCTTCCTGTTCGTGAAGTTCTCCAAATAATTCGTGTTCAGTGTTCATCTTCGTATTTAGTTTTGTGGCTAATATACGCACTACGCCTATCTGCGAACCGTTATCGCTCAGTTTAAGAGCGAGCATCTTCCGAAGTTTCATAACACTGTTCGACTTTAATTTCAATGTTTGAAAATCCTTCATTAATTTCATCGTCAAACATCTTTTTAGCCTCTAATTTGGCTTTAGTTTCGGCAACCTTTTTTGAGTTTGCCTGCAATGTCATAGTGTAATTTTCTACACCAACATAAATCTCATCCTCCGAATTATCGTGATAGGAAATTGAGATTTCTGCATAAAAGTTTTTCATTTCAATTTATTTTAAGTTGTTAATAATCAGCAAAAAACCGAAGCGATAACACGCAATAAAGCCCATTTGGCTGCAAAGTTCGGTGGTAACTTGACAAGTCGGCAAATGCCAAACGTGCCTTATTGCCACCGTTAGCAGTAATTATTCCACCGCCATCAATTCTTCTGCTCTAAAAAACTGAACCCAATCCCTACCAAATTCTTCTGCGTTTAGAACAATTTTAAATTCCACATCATCTTGTAGAATATCTTTTATTGTATATTCAACACCATCTGGTAATCCTAATCCAACTTTTGCATTTTCTGTGATATAACATTTATCACCAACTTTGAAATTTTTCATATTATCTATTTTTAAATTGTTTTAAATTAATAACTACTGCTAACAAGGTGTAGGCAATTGTGCCTATCTAAATGGGTAACATTTACATTTAGGGTTTGTGCACCCATAATCGTTATCAATACTTCCAACTTTACAAACCCGGCACAACTGTTCGCTTCGCCCTGCAACATTGTATAACCACAATTGCTCGTTCAGTTCTTTAATAAGCAATTCGGTTTTAATTAACTCTGTTATAGGAGCACCCTGTCTTTGTATCAAACTTTGTGG
>OBJA01001144.1_pt1 | contig 19273 bp, 19 predicted proteins | sample 1519751 | NCBI WGS metagenome assembly OBJA01 (sample SAMEA3881238, study PRJEB22517) | soil metagenome | biome: lake sediment; feature: soda lake sediment; material: sediment, water from around vicinity | place: India | collected 2013-12-23 | depth 3 m
GGGGTAATTTCTTTGGACAGTAGTGTAATTAGTTATATTAGAGAGTCTCAGAAAAGATATACTAATGAAATAGCTCCTTTTGTAGGACCAATGTAATGTTTTCTCCCTTCGTCTATTTTGATTCCATCTCTGCCTTTCGAAAAAACATCATAGTTTAAACGGCCATAACCGGCTCCGGCGGTTATTTCAAGGAGTACGCTATTTCCTATTATCCAGGCATAGCCGTAACTTAATCCTATCCCATTTACATTTCCTTGATAACGCCGATCTTTTAGTGCCACCAATCTTTTATCCGGTAAATCCAACCCTCCAACATCGAATTCTGCGAATACACCATGCAAGCCAATGGAATGTCCATTGAATGTTTCCCGTGGCCAGTAACGAATTTCAGGCCATACTACCCAGTGCTTCCACTGCTTTCCTCTTTCAAATTCAAAAGGATTATAACCTCCAGACAGTTCAAAGGTCATCTTATATCGAAATGCAACCTCCACTCCAAGATTGGGAGTCGCTGTTGCCAAATGTGGAATATTTGCTTTTACAGCTATCGTCTTTTGTGCCCATGCATGACTAGAGATCAAAGCACAAAATACCAATAAAAAAAAAAGCTTTCTATAATATTTCATACGATTTTTTACTTTATTCTTTTGGGTGTATCAATACTACAGTAATTATTAAATTAACTAATAAATATTCAATACTTTACAGAACATAGTTTATATGAATAAATACTAATTCATTGATATACAGTGTGCCTATAGCGTTTTCGGTACTGTAAAGCAATAAATAAATCAGCATACTTAACCAATATAAGAGATTTGTGGTGATGTTCAAATACACTGATCACGAAGTTAAACAAAAGTTTCAATTTATTCCTCATAGAGAGATTAATTTTATATATAGTCATTCTCTGCAGGATTGATTTCCTTCAATTAGGAAAATATGGCAAATCGTGTGAACACCGATTTTGCCACTTAAGTAGATAGTGGGATTGGCAGATATTTCGTATTTTACTTATCAGCTACTTTTAGCTGCTTTATTACTTTACACCTGTTGCCTACTGCAAGTGAATAATCAGGTATATTTTTTGTAACCACCGATCCGGCACCTATAACACACCATTTTCCGATTTTTACGCCAGGAATGATTGTTGTTCCGGCACCAATCCACGTGCCTTCGCCCACCGATACATTGCCACAAAGCGTAGCATGTGGTGAGATGTGGGCAAAGTCATCTACACAGCAGTCGTGATCAACGGATGCACCGGTGTTGATGATAACGTGTTTACCAATTGTACTGGCTGACTGAATTATAGTACCCTGCATCACCACAGTTCCTTCCCCAATTTTACTTTGGGGAGAAATAACAGATGAAATGTGGACGGCAGTTCCGAAGGTGGAATCAGATATTTTGTTATATACTTTTTTTCGGATATAGTTATCTCCTATACTGATGATTACAGGATTATAGTTAACTTTATTATGAAATACAGGATAACCTAATAATTCCTGGACTGTAATATCATCATCAATTAACCCTTTAATTTCGACTCCTTGAGATTTTAGGATATCGATTATTACCTTCGCATGTCCGCTTGCTCCGTATAAATACATTTTAAATTAAGAAGTTTGAATTTAGAAATTAGAATGAAATAGAAATCAGATTCTCGTAACTACTCATTCCCCTGAAAAGTTTCCATTGTTGCACTTATATCTGAGCTAATACCTTCGCGCTTAAAAACTTTCTGGATGGTTTTTAGTATAATTTTCACATCCAAAGATAGTGAAATATGATCAACATACCATACATCGTATTCGAATTTTTGTTGCCAGCTGATAGCATTTCTCCCATTTATTTGTGCCCAGCCGGTGATACCAGGTCGTACCTCATGGCGTCGCTTTTGAAAATCACTGTAGAGAGGGAGATACTGTACCAATAGTGGACGTGGCCCTATGAGCGACATATCCCCTTTAATCACGTTCAGCAGTTGAGGTATTTCGTCCAGCGAAGAAGAACGTACGAAACGGCCTATTTTTGTCAGTCGTTTTGCATCGGGTAGGAGTTTCCCGTTATTGTCCCGTGCATCAGTCATCGTTTTAAATTTGATCACCCTGAAAATCTTTCCGTTCTTTCCTGGACGAGATTGAGTAAAAAATGCTCCGGCTTCTTTGTTGATGACACTTAAAATAATCCATAACAATAAAAATATAGGACTAATTATTAAAAAACCTACCAAGGATAGAAGTAAATCGAATAAACGTTTGAAAAAGTACTTATACATGACTTTATCTTTTTATACATATTCATTTTCTAATCGCTTATATTCTATCAACAGTGCTTTCCATACTTTCTTTTGTTCGTAGCGTGTTTCGATCAGTGCACGTGAATTTTGTGCCATTTGTTTTACTTTTTCGGGGTTTTCCAAAAAATATCTCATTGCTTTTGATAGTGCATCTTCATTTTTTGTAGGTATTATTATGCCGTTTTGCCCTTCAATAATGATTTCATTAGAACCACTAATATCGGTGACTATGCTTGGAAGTCCCATAGCTCCAGCTTGCATTACCACATTAGGAAATCCTTCGCGATAACTGGGAAAAACAAATGCATCTGAAATAGCCAAATATGGACGTACATCATCCTGATAACCGACGGAGATAATATTTTTGTTATCTATTATCTCCCTCATGGTTTCAGTATGAAGCGGGTCAAGCTTTTCTTCAAGTGGACCTACTAATAAAAGTTTGATATCTCGTAATGCTGGATCTCCTCTTCGTGGTTTGACATTCTTCCTTTCGGGATCTATGCTGTCGCTCCGACTTGACGTTTTATATCCATCCATTACGAGCGGGTTTGATATTTGGGATCCAACGCTTAATGATAATTGTTTGAAAGTTGACACCAATTCATTAATCCCCTTATCCTTCACTAAGCGTCCAATAAAAATGAAGACAAAGTCATTGTGGTTTAAATTCAATTTATTACGCAAATTCTTTAGCTCTTCACTATGATAATGTGCCGGATCAAAAAAAGAAGTGTCAATACCATTTATATTGCCATTCAAAATTGTCTTCAACGGTTTTTTTGTAATTTTATATTTGCTAAGCGTTTCTCTAACTCCATTACCTTCCGGAAACACATTTGTAGCGCATGCACATGTGATTTTTTCCATTAAAATCAGAAGACGTTTGAGAAAACCTTGAGTCGTTTCGAAACGCAACCCTGTAACTGTATGAATACGAAGTGGGACTTTGCATATTTTTGCTGAAATCATAGCAAGTAAACTTGCTTTGGGAGTATTAGAGTGGACAATATAGGGATTTTCTTTTTTGATTAATTGAATCATTTTTATCAAAGAAAACAAATCACTGACTACTGATATCTCTCTTTTCATGGGTAAATCTACTACCCGAACTCCTTCTCTTTGGGCAACATGATCAAGAGAGCCAATGTCACTTGCTACACCCACAACATCGTAATACTGGCTTAAATATTTCAACTGGCCTTTTAATAATTTGTCTAAACTCAGTGATATTGTCGTAATACGAAGTAATTTATGCATGTTCTTGAGAATTTTATCAGACAAAGTAAGTATAACTTCAGTTGATAATTACAATCAAATTAACCGGTGTTTGAAAAAATCAACTCAGAAAGCTCTATTGTTAAAGAAAATTTTAGCTATTATCTTTTTTGATAATCCTTTTATAAAGTCTTAAACCTTATTCTTTCTCCAAAATACATAGGACCTTTTTCATTAATATTGCCACTATTTAATACAGATTGAGTATCTATAGCTTTCTGTGTATTTGAATTATTTCCAAAATAAAAGAATGGAATTTTTGACTGAGTAGATTTATTATTCAAGAATCTCACGTTTGAAATTATTTTATTCTTGTGTTGGGTGTCATCGCTAAAGAAGAATATACTAAAATCTCGAGAGCTAATAAACGTATTACTAATAAAATCCGTATTATACAACGAACCTATTAAAATACAACCCAATCCACCTGTATTATTGAAATAATTATCCTTAAAAATACAATCTGTTAATACACCAAATAATCCCGCCTTCACTGAACTTTTCCATTCCCCTTGACCAAAAAAGCTATTATTGGTTACTTCGACTTTTTTACCCTCCAATGTTAGTGCTACATTATTATTATTAAAAATGTTGTTTTTAATAATAATATTATCGGGATGAGTACTCTTTATATTTTTTTTCGCCACTCTGTTTCCTAGAAATATACCCCAATAGCAATTATTAAAAGTATTATTGTAAAAATTGAAGTTTTCAATTTCCAACGGTTTTCCACTTCTCATCATAATTGTAATACCCGCCGTGTTTACTTGAGAAATATCGGTAAAAGTACAATTGCTTACAGTTATATTTTTTGTGATGGATTGTGCTATATCTCTTTCTACATCAATAGCACCTACCGACTTAACGAGTTCCTTATGCCCAATTCTTCTAAATTCGCATTTATCTATCGTTGCCCCATCAACATCTATAAACGAAACACCATTACGGTTCAGAAATGTTCCTCCACCATCAAAAAAACAATTACGAATAATTATATTTTTATTGCGTCGCAGACTTTCTGAAATATTAATATAGTTAAGCCCACCGGAAACGAGGATCCCATCACCTCTAAAGTTATAAAAACCACAGTTTTCCACTAACGTATTATCCGTTCCGGCAAAAGCTAATAGATGTGTCCATTGTCCATGTCCGTATTCAGCAACTTTTCCATCAAAGCCTAAGTTTTTGATTTGGGTATTTCTGATATAATCGTTTTTACTATTGCTGTGAACATAAAAGCATCCAGCACCTCCAAAACCGTGTTTAGCAGCTCCTGTTCGCTGAAGAATAATAGATTTATCTTTGCCGTCTCCAAAATATTGATATCCTCCTTCAAGTTTTATAAAATCCTTTTTTATCACATAATTTCCGGTAGGAAAATACACATTATGAGGTAAGGAACAAGCTTTTTGTATAGCATCATAATCATCTGTTTTCCCGTCGCCCTTTGCTCCGTACCATTTTACACTAATAGTATTGTCCTGAAGTTCTTTTTTGTAATAAACATCACCAACTTTTCTATACACTATTCCATCACATTTATCATCTGTTATTGGGCTGCCATCATAATATGATTCTACTTTATTATAACCAACTAAGCTTTCATTGTTTTTTATCAAATATTCTGAAATAAACAAATTCATATTGATAAAAACACCCATCACTAATGAAATATATGCCATAGTTTTAAAATTTAATATTTATACATTGACATGAATTTATTCTGATTGTTTAATCGTTTCTTGTATGATCAAGGCATATTTATCTCCCCAGGCTTGATACGAATAATAATCTTCCACTCTTTTTCGTCCGTTTTCACCCATTCTGTGAGCCTCTTCAGTATTAATCAAAAGATATTTAAGGTAATTGTACCAATCTGTATCATTTTTTGCTATAAATCCAGTTTCCCCGTGAAGAATTATTTCTTCGTTTGCAGGTAAGTCAGACCCGACAACGGGCAATCCACTCGCCATATATTGAATCAACTTAAAACCGCATTTTCCTTTTTCCCATAAGGTATTTTTAAGCGGCATAATTCCTATATCACATGAGGCGAGTTCAGCATTTTCGGAATATTCATTCCATTTAATAGTTTTTACCGGAATTGATCTATTTAATTCCACCTCGCCTCCTATTACTTTTACTGTAAATGATATTTCATTGATTAATGTGAGTAAAACGGATTCTATTAACCTGAGATATTTCACAGTAGTTGGTGAGCCAATCCAAACAATAATCTTTTCAGTATTAGGACTTTTTTGTAAAGGATAATCATTTAAATTGATAACTGTAGGTAAATAGACCAAATTGCCTTTTTTGAATTCAGAAAAATACCAGTTATTCCCCACAGTGGTTAAGTCAGCCCTCTCTACTAATTTGTCAATTTTATTGTATAAAAGAATTTTAAAAATAGGATGAGTTTTGTATGAAGCTGCAATATAATCATCAAAATCCAATAAATATCTATTTTTCTTTAACAACATAGCTTCAATGAAATAGGGTATATTAGGGAACAATTCTTTTTCAATAATAAATGCATCATATTTTTCAGTTTTCAAGAAAAGCAGGAAAAAGAATCTTTTTATCACCGACCAAAACTGCCAAAGAAGTATTTTTACTTTCTTTTTATTATATAAATTGTTTATGTAATTATCTGATAATAAGGGTTTAACTTCAATCTCTATCCCGTGTTTTTTTAAATATAATTCATAATTATAGAATCTGTAACGAGAACTAGCTCCTTTAGTCCCATATTTTGACAATATCAATATTTTCATTCATTAAGTTTTTATATCTATGAAAGAAGTAACAGTAGGCAAAATAAAAAGGAAATTGAAATTCAAAAGATTCCATATATGGATTGGTAACATTCACTAAAATAAAAACAGTTGTACCCCAAAAGAAAAAATTATCGTACATATTTACTTTTCGTATTCTATTTAATCTTAAAAAACACAAAAGAGAATAAATATAAGGATATGCATATACTAAAAAACCTATTATCCCTACTCTATATAATATTGAAAGAATAAGATTTTCATATCTCCACGGATAGTTAAGATTTCGGATGTAGTCTATACCAACTCCATGTCCCGCCCCCCAAAAATAAGTTTTTAACGTACCATCTATTAAAAGCCTTGTTTGAGTTGTTCTTTCTACACCTCCTCCGGATGTGAGTTTCTTATAGAAGAATGTTATACTATCAGCTATTTGCACATCAGTTAAAAATAAAATAATAATCAGTATAACCACACCCAGGATAATTGTGAAGGAATTTTTAATCATTTTTTTATTGCTTATTAAGAAAAAGAAAATTCCAATAAATGCAGCTAATATAAATGCACTGCGTCCAGAAATAAAAGATGTCATTACATAAATAAGCAATATGAAAATATACCTTCTGGTTGAGTATAACTGAGAAACGTGGCCAAGTGCAGCAACAATAACTAATAAGGAGCCAAAGACATGCAATGATATGGCAAAAACATCCCCTGTAAAAACTACATTTGGCCTTTCTATTAAAAACCTCACGTAGTCTCCGTATCCTGTAATAAAAGCCGCATAAGCCATATATACGCTTAAGCAACCCCAGAGACCTATTTGAATGTATTTTTTTAAAATAGAATTGACACTGTATATTTTGAAGATAAAATTTCCAATTGTTGTCCAGATTATAGGGAAAATGACAAATATTATAAGTGCTTGAGTAGATGCAGACTGAAAATCAACAGTCTTATTGTATCCTACTAACACATATATATAGGTAACTGCGATTAATAAAATAAAATATATAAATTGACTTTTGTAGATTTTAGTGTTTGATGCAGCAATAACAAGCAATAAAAAAAGAAACGGGAGTTTTATTATTCGTAGTGCATTTGGAGTAACAATAAAGAGAAAAAATGTGATATAGATGAATATATTGAAAAGTTTTCTTCTCTCCCATATCCCTGTAGTTGAAGAATTTATCGTAGAAATAGCCATTTTTTACAAAACTCATATTATATGCTTTTCATCATAAAAAAGCATCAATGTCTGATTTATTTTCTACCGAATAAAGATCGGAATTTTTTCAATACGAGCAATAACAACTTATTACGGTTTTCTAATTCTATTACTCTTTTGTACGCAATTATAGGGTGTGTAAAGTTTTCGTCATATAATTTCTTATGTTTGGCATAAATGTAATTATACGATTTATTTTGTTTTTCCTCATCTGCCGCAATTGAAACCAGCATTGAATTCTCTTTTTGCCTATAATAAAAGCCCTCGTAATTCAAAATATCTACTTCTCTGTTTTGAGAGTAGATTAAGTTAATCCAGAATTCCCAGTCTTCCCAGCCAAATCGCATATTTTCATCGTAACCGCCTATTGCTTTCCAATCATCTTTTCTGAAAATTGCAGAACAAAATATCAAGTTCTCACATAATATTTGTTTTTTGTTGTAATCTGAAAGTATCCATGGCCTGTTTATAGCACCAAAATACCTCCCTCTACAATAAACTACTCCAGTATTTTCATTTTCTTCTATCCTTTTTATCCCTAATTCCACGTATTTTTTGCCTATCTTGTCGTCGCAATCTAAAGGTAATATATATCTTCCTCGTGCATTTGATATTCCGAAATTTCTGGCGTTACTTAGTCCTCCATTATCTTTTTCAAAATATATAAACCGTGAGTCTTTTGTTGTCCACTGTAATGCAACTTCTTCGGTGTTATCTGGGCTGCCATCATTGACAATCACGCATTCCCAATTGGTGTAACTTTGATCTAAAACAGATTGCAGGCACTCACTCAAATATTCAGCCTGATTATAACAAGGTACTATTATGGAAATGACAGGGTTCATTCTAAATAATTTATGCTGTTCTCCGTATATTACAATTCTATGTAAGTTTATAAAGTCTTCTTTTTACCAAACTTATAAAATCGCTTATAAAATGGTTGAACTTCATTATTTTAAGACTGGGCTTAACATAATTCTTAAACCAATTTTTGTCTAATTTTCTCACAACATAAAAAAAAGACCATACATTCATCCGATATTTAGTCTTGCCAACTTCAGATAAAAATTTATATTTAGCTAAAGCAATATCAAATCTTGGTTTTATATGTTCTAAATTATGAGTTAGGTCCAACGAACCTATTCGTTCGGTACTACAGTAAATAAAAGCCAAATCAATTTGTATTTTCTCTGCAAAATGTCCGCATTTTGTAGAAAACATGACATCGTTTGCTGTCAAAACCTCGTCGAAGAATATTGCATGCTTTTCCACAAATTCTCTTGAAAAAAATTTACTCCATGGAGGGTTTATATTGTATCTCACATTATCCGATATTATATTTTTATCAACAGACTCTTTAAGCCATTCATTATATATCGTTGCTCGACTTTCTATTTTTTCCAACGTATCTGAGTTTACAGAATCTGATTGAAAAAAAACAATATCTGCATCAGATTCTTTGTATTTATCCATCGTGACATTCAAACTTTCATTAAAAAAGTCATCAGCGTCCGCAAAGATCAACCATTTTCCCTTCGCTTTCGTTAATCCGATATTTCTGGCATATCCCGCACCCTTGCTCTCTTTTGATAGATAGACTATTGTATTTTTTTTTTCAGAGCCCGGGAAGTTTTCAAATTTAACTATATCAGGATTACTATCATCATCAACTATAATTATTTGAGTATCAATTCTGTTTGGAATTGAATCTAAGCAGCGTTGAAGTAAGTCTGGTATATTTTTATGCGGAATTATAATTGAATAGTTAATTAGTACATCAGTCATGAAAACTCTATTTTAAGAAATACCTATCCCTTTGTATATGAATCCCTCACTTCTAACTTCTTCGGCATCGTAGATATTTCTCCCGTCAATAATAATATTGTTTCGCATAGTTTTCTTTAATACTAGCCAACTGGGCATTCGAAGTTGTTTCCATTCCGTTAACAGAAGTAATGCATCAGCATCTATGACAGCTTCATACATATCTTTCGCATAAAATATTTTTTCGTCCCTGAACCGGCGTTTTGCCTCTTCCATAGCAACAGGATCGTAAACTGAAATTTCGCAATTATGCTTAAGTAGCTTTTCAATAACAACCAAGGACGGTGCTTCACGCATGTCATCTGTTTCCGGTTTAAATGAAAGTCCCCAGATAGCAATTTTTCTATCTGTCAAATCGTTATCGAAGACTGCTTTGAGTTTTTCAAAAACAATTCCTTTTTGCGTTTCATTTACTTCATCTACAGCTTCGACGACCCGCATTCTATAATTGCTCTTGCGCCCGGTTTGCACTAAAGCTTTTACATCTTTTGGAAAGCAGGACCCACCGTAACCGGCTCCCGGATATAGAAACTTGGTACCAATCCGATTATCGCTTCCTATGCCTCTTCTGACCATATTTACATCGGCGCCTACCAATTCACATAGATTAGCAATGTCATTCATAAAACTGATGCGCGTGGCAAGCATTGCATTGGCTGCATATTTAGTCATCTCGGCCGATGCAACATCCATGAATATTACGCGAAAATTGTTTAAAAGGAAAGGACGATATAGCCGCGTCATCAGCTCTTTGGCTTTGTCAGATTCCACTCCAACAACAACGCGATCCGGGCTCATGAAATCGTTAATTGCATCACCTTCTTTTAAAAATTCTGGATTTGAAATAACATCAAACTTCAAGGATAGATTGCGCTTATCCAGCTCTTGCCGAATAACTTCCTTTACCTTTACCGAAGTCCCAACCGGTACAGTACTTTTAGTCACCAACGCGACGTATTTGTTCATGTTTTGACCAATAGTCTTGGCTACATCCAATACATATCTCAGATCGGCGCTTCCATCTTCATCAGGAGGGGTTCCTACTGCGCTGAATATCAATTCAACATTATTCAAGCAGGATGTCAAGTCTGTTATAAAATGTAGTCTTCCTGCACTTTTGTTTCGCAATACCAATTTCTCAAGGCCCGGTTCGTAAATAGGTATAATACCCCGATTCAAATCATTAATTTTATGGTGGTCAATATCAACACATGTTACGTTATTTCCCATTTCGGCGAAGCAGGTACCACTTACCAACCCAACGTACCCGGTTCCAACAATGGCTATATTCATAAATTACTCAAGTAAAATATTAAGAAAGAACTAAACAAAGATATATATATTTTGGCTAAAACCGTCCGTATATATCAAAATAGACAAAATGATTGAGTGGTTTTATAGAAACTTTTATGGAGCAAGTCTATTCTAAACTTTATTAGTAAAGACAAAAAAATTTCGGAAATAATTTGCAATTTGAGTCCTGTAGTCCAGATTTACTATAATAGTCGGATGATTAAGGATAGATCTGACTAAGTCCATCATATTAAGATGATTACTGGAAAGTACTCTAAAAGTTTCAGCTTGTTTTTTCAACAACTTTAATTCTTTTTTATTTACATTTTCGTTTTTTGCCCAATTATAAAGCCAACTCCACATACGGAATCGCTTAAGATATTTTTTTTTCTTTTCAAGTTGATAATTTGCAGTAATTCTGTTCTCTTCATGGACTCCTCTTAATGAAACAGGTAAGTTCAACTCCGATGGGTAAAGCCTGCCATAGTGAGCCAATTTTACAATAAAAACAGTATCTTGGTGTACCGATAGAGCGGGGAACATTATTTTATTTTTCAATAAAAAATCTCTTTTTACGGTTAAACCGTCTAAGCTAAAATATCCGTAATTAGGTATCATTCCGATTAATCCTCCAAATAAATTCTCGGGTGTTGGGTGGGCTTTAGAGTTTACTGTTGTTATTGTTGAGGGAAAGTAACTCAAAAAAGACTCTTTGGCGGTCTCCGAGTAAAAATGGCAGCCTATAGCATTATAACAACCATCAGCATCGGGATTGTTCTTGAAAGTCTCCTTGTCTTTTTTAAAACGATGAGGCAGAAAGAAATCATCGGCATCTAAGAAAGCTATAAATTCCTGCGTAGCTTTTTCTATTCCCAGATTTCTTGATGGCCCGGCACCTTTGTTGCTATTATCTGGATGTTCATAGAGTTGTATAATTGAATATTTTGAGGCAAGTTCTCTGACGATTTCTTTTGCATTGTCTTTATAACCGTCATCCACAACCACAATTTCTTTTACTTCGGTCAGTTGAAGGCAGCTTTCGATGGCTTTGCTTATATATTTTTCAGCATTAAAAACCGGAATAACCACAGATACATTCATATCGTCAATTGTATTTATAATTTCCTATAGATCCTTGAAACTAATCTATTCAACAGGTTGCGAGCTTTCAAGAAAGTTAAAGAAAAAAATGAATGTCCAAAATACATAGAATGAAGTTTTGGATAATTGTTATTGAATAAAAGCCTTGGATTTTTTGCTATCACTTTCCTTAATTCTTTTGGCTTTGGGTTGCGATTGGAATGTAATTTATAGAATGTGTATATTTTCTTCAGGTAATTAAATTCTTTTTCGTCAATATTTTCTTCTTTTGCCCAATCGTATAAATAGCTCCACAATAGAAATTGATTTTTATATTTTTTTATTTCTGCGGATTGATAGTTTGCCGTAATTCTGTTTTCTTCGTGAACACCTCTTAAGGCGACAGGTTGTATAATTTCGGATGGGTATAACTTGGTATGATATGCTAATTTAATCATGAAAGCCGTGTCTTGGTGTACATTAAGCGAAGGGAAAGCAATTGCATTTTTAAAAAGACATCTTTTTTTTATAGTTAAACCATCTAAGCTAAAGTAACCGTAATTAGGAATCAGACCTATTCTGCCTCTAAATAAATTCTGCGGAGTGGGACGAACCATTGGATTTACTGTTGTTATTGCAGAGGGAAAACAACTCAAAAAAGATTCTTTGGCAGCCTCCGAGTAAAAATGGCACCCTATAGCATTGTAGCAACCATCCGCATCGGGGTTATCGCGAAACACTTCTTTATCTTTTACAAACCGATTTGGTAAATAGAAATCATCAGCATCCAAAAAAGCGATGTACTTTTGAGTAGCCTTCTCTATCCCCAAATTTCGAGATGACCCGGCACCTCTGTTTTCATTATTCGGATGCTCGTATATCTTTATTATCGGATGTCTTTCAGACAACTCTCGCACTATTTCTTTAGAATTGTCTTTATAACCATCATCCACGACGACTATTTCTTTAACTTCAGGAAGTTGTAAACAGCTTTTGATTGCTTTTTCTATATATTTCTCAGCATTATAAACCGGTATAATAACAGATATATTCATTGTTACTCTCTAAGTTAGTCAAGTTTTTATGTTGATTACCTCTTATCAAAAATAGTACTTTAATTTTACTTAGACATTTTATATTTGAACTCATTCATAAAAAGTGATTTGTGTTCTTTTATTTTTTCTATACTCCAGTCCCACCACTTTAATTCTTTTAAATATTCTATCGTCTCCGCATCAAAACGATATCCAATCACTTTGCCCGGAACACCTGCAATAATTGCATAATCTGGATAAACTTTATTTATAACGGCATTACCCGCGACTATACACCCATTCCCGATTTTTGAGCCACCAAGAATAAGTGCATTTGTTCCTATCCAAACATCATTCTCAATTTCAATAGGGCCTTTAGAAATAATTTCGTTTTCCCAGTTTTCCCTAAAAACATTATTTCCGATATAGTATGAAGTCAGTTTTTTACTATTATGATTGTATTCCTGTATATTAACCCCACGGGCAATAGAGCAAAAATTCCCTATTTTTATGGGATAGATTCTCTGTCGTATAGAGATATTAGGACCCCATATTGAAGTATAATTGCCGATTTCTATTCCTTTTTTTGAATAAAACTCGGATGTAGAAATTCTACATCCTTCACCTACTTTCATTTTACCATTTAGGATAGAATTGCCAATATAACAGTTTTTTTCAATTGAGATGTTACCTGCAATTTTGCTGCATTCTATCTTACAGTTATTTTCAATTATTAGTTTACCGTCAAATATATTAGAAGGATCTTGTAAAATATACTTCAAGAGCCCTTTATTTTTGAAGCCTGACAAAAAAGACCTAATTGTTTTTTTCATATACTTTTATAGTTTTAATTATCTCCTCCGATGTGGGATTTTTAATCCCTGTGGCATTTCCCTTTTCAATTATATCTTTGAAAGTATTACAACCAACGCTCTCCAAAATAATTGAATGTTTGTTCAATAATTCTGCTTCGATAATACTTCCTGAGTATTTGGAAATATGTATACTACAAGTACTTAACAAAGCAGGTAATGGTAAATCTGTAGCTTTTTCAATTTCTATTTTGTTTAAAAGGGCCCTATTATTAAGTTGCTTCAAAATGTATTCTTTGTCTTTCATACGAGGGTGTAATCTTAACCACCATTTATATTCATTGGGTGTTTTCTGAATTGCTTCCAATATATAATCATCGAGAAAAGGATATTGCAAAGTATAAAGTATTATTTTTTCTTTTGTTACTATTTGATACTTTTGATTTGAAACAACGAAATCGATCCAAGGATTTCCTTTTACTTCGGCTTTGTGATACCCGCTTTTGGGAAGCCAGGATTGTATGTTATTTAAAGAACTTTCATCCCACAACCAGAAGTATTCAGGCAGAGTATTTAATCCGCCAATTGGGAAAAATGAAAATGTGTACATAGGATGAAGAGATCCTTGTCCCCCGTGCTGAATGTCGTAATTTTGTATCCCTAATTTATTTGCTGCATTAAACATCCCAAACATGGCAGGTGAGTAATAACATAACCCAAAAATAGATTTGGGTTTCACTTTGTTTAGAATTTCAGAATATGCTTCTGAATAGATTAGAACCTGATTGCTTAACTCGCTTATTTTAAGTTCGTTTAAAACGAGATTTGTCAACTTATTCCTCTTAAGTAGGTCATTTATTTCACTTAGATCAGGAGTCAAAAGTTTTACTCTATTATTAAAATATTTTTTCTTAAAGACATGGAGTTTAACATACCTTTCTATCTCAAGTATATTCTCTGGATATGTTTTTTTTTTGTCAACACTTCCATATTCTGCAAATGAAAAATTGTCTTTAACTTTCAGAGGTTCAAAATAACGATTAATGAATTTTTGTTCGTAATCAACCCTATGGGCTTTTGCACCTGAAAAAAAGATGTCTTTTTCATTTAACTTTGTCAATACTCTATATTTATAAAAGAGATCTTTTAATAACAGAACACGTGCACTTAATGGTGAAATTTGATGGTTTGTGGCTTTTTGGAAGTAAATACTATTGACCGTATTAATCCAATTAAAAAAAATGTTTTTCTTAATAATAGGCCATATATCTATATCTCCATACTTCCATTGATAAACAAGTGTTGAATTTTCAATATGGGTAAGCAAATCAACAAATTCTTTTCTATTCATCTGGTTTGGTTTTTATTGATTTTCATTATTAAAGCTGTGACAAAGATAATGATAAATAAAGAAAGTAGTATTTTGATGTAAATACTAAATTCTACTAAAAAGTAAACTGAAATTGTAAGCAAACACGTTAAAGCTAACCAGAAAATAGGATAATAGTTTATTTTCGAGCTTTGTTTATATTCTTTCAAAAAATAACCGCTGTAGCCCATATACATTAAACCGATAAACAAGACAAAAGCTGCAGACTGAAATCCGAAAATTGGTATAAGCAACAAATTAAGAGTTAAACTGATAATACCGGATATGAGAGTGACTTTCATTAGCTTAGTCGTATTTTCATTATAAAATAATTTATTAATTGCTCCTAAATACATTGGACGATAGTTATATCCCATAGTCATCACAATTGCCATTGGATAAACCATCTTCAGTGTTTCGTTTCTTATAAGAAATTGAAAAATTTCTTTCATCCATAAGCAAATGATAAAGCTTCCGGTTAAGAATATGATTTGGAGCAGGAAAATAAGAAGTCGTGCATTGTTTTCATCTTTTTCTCTATAATATTTTAAAAGCATTGGAGAAATAGCTTTTCCGACTGCTACACCTATGTAATTTCCATTATTAGCGATATTGCCTGCAACATTATACTTTCCAATATCTCCAGTTGTTATCTTTAAGAAATCCATAATTATCCTGTCTGACGAGTTAAGTAGGTATGAACCATAGTAGTGAGGGACAGTAGGCAAGCAAACTTTAAGCTGATTTTTTATATATCGCCACTTAAAATTATAAATGGGAGTCATCTTATAATTTATGTTCATAGGGAACCAATAGGAAAGCTGTAATAACATATGAGAAATGCCACCTGCCAAAAACCAGCCTAAGTAGCCCATTTTGTAATGGGCTATAAACAAAATGTTGAATGCTACAGTTAAGACTCCTGTTAAAGCACTTCTGATACCTACTTCCAAGGGTTTTTGTCTCAACTGAAAATATAAGCTGCCAATAACTGAAATAGGACCAAAAAAAATCACAGGAACAACATTTGTCAAAATAATGAACACTGTGTTTTCTTTGGCTAAGTCAGGGATAAAAAAATAGATAATAATCGCTAACAATAATCCAAATGGAATATTCCACAATGTAAGAAATCCGTAAATTTGACGCCAGCCCCAATGGTATGATCCGGGGCTTTTATAGAAAGAGTTAGTTAAGGTGACATTTAATCCTAAGTTGGCAAAAACAGCTATGGAGGCTGTGACTGATCCAATTAACCCTGCTACTCCAAAATCATCCTCTGTAAGAAATTGGGTGATTATAGGTAAAGCAAAAATGTTGGCAATTTTTGCTACTTGAGGAGCTAATCCATATATGACGGAATGAGAGAATAGTTTTTTGAGCATCAATATAACAGGTGTATCTTTTCAAAGATAAAAAGACTCTCTAAGAAAGACTATAAAATGATAGTTCGCTAATTAATATCGAATTATCATTTTGAAAAAGTATTTTTTCAACGAATTCTCTAAAAACACCTTCTCCTCCTTTTTTATATAACTTAATGTTAGCAAGTGATTGTATGTAAATTGGGGCACTTGCTGGAACACCAGCAATTCCAACTTTTTGTAAAATCTCAATATCATTCAAATCATCACCTATATATGCAACATCTTCTATTTCGATTTTCAAATCCTGACACAACGCCTCAACAATTGAAAGCTTATTCTTTACTCCTTGAAATAAATAATCAATATTTAACTTAATCGCTCTTCTTTTTACGATCTCCGTGTCTTCACCCGTGATAATTCCTACTGGTATGTTGAAATGATGAGCAAAAATCACACCTGCACTATCATAGGTGTTGAATTTTTTCAATTCATTTCCCAATTGGTCATAGTACATACCTCCATCTGTCCAAACCCCATCTATGTCAGTCATTATAAGTTTAGGCTTTTTCATTTTGTATATTTTTGCAGAATTACCGTTTAAAATAGAATTTGAAGGACAAGATTTAAAACAACTGAATTTACATCGACCATTGAGTTTTCACAAATTATGATATCTCTTAAAACTATTAATCCAAAACCTATTTCTACAGAGTAAAATGTTTCAATTTATCTTATACTTCGTCCGATTAAAGAATTTATATCTTTTGATTTATCCCCAATTTCTTTTATATGAAAGTTATATAGCAACTTATAGTAAAGTATAGAAATAAGTTAAGGAAAAAGCTGTATTTTGTGAATATCTATAATTCATCACCTGGAGACAATCGAGTGTATTCTAACAAGTTAATTTTGTAATTTCACAAAAATAGGCTATTTTACCATTCACAAATCATTTCATATAGCTAATATTATAAGAAAGTGGGATAAATTATTTCATTTGCTGGGATATCCCTTTTTAGTTTTTTCCCAATTAAATTATATCTTTGATTCCACTTAAACCCATCTCCAGGACTTAGAAGATGTATATCTTCTTCTGTTATCGTATCTCCTTTTTTCAATTGCTTGTTGCTAGCAATTGATCGTTCTAATTTTATTTTTGTTGATTTTACACTCTCGTCAATATATAATTCTTCTTTACCAAGCCATCTTTCGGTTACTCTAATATCTCTGAGCATTCTGTTCACTCCATCAGGTCCTAGAGAACCAGCTTGATCTGTCCCCTTCATTCTTCTGTCAATTGTAATATGCTTCTCAATTATTTCGGCACCCATTCCAATTGCTACCACCGGTGCTGATATTCCGATTGTGTGATCGGAAAACCCAATTTTATATTTGGAATAATGCTTTTTCAGATATTGTATTGTCCTCAGATTTAAATTGTCGGGATGCGTTGGATATTGTGAAACACAATGTAATATTGAAATATTTGAATGATATTTTGATATTATATCTAAAGCTTCGTCTAATTCTTTTTTTCCAGCCATACCTGTCGAAAGTATAATTGGAATTTTTGTTTCAGCCATTGCTTCAATTAATGGGAGATTAGTAATATCTCTGCTTGCTACTTTTAAGCCGGTGTAAAAAGTTTTAGAATAGAAAGACAATTGATCCCACATAGAGTATCTACAAAGTCTAATCCTTTTGATTTTGCAAATTTAAATACTTCAAAATGTTCTTGGTCACTTAATTCAAGAAATTCACGATGTTCACCGTATGTTTTGCCAAAAGAATTGGGGTTGTCATAAGGTTTGATCATTTGCGAATTAGAAAGTTCATGTTTTAAATCTCTTTTAGTTAATTTTACGGCATCCATAGGCCTCAATTCCAAGTCAAATACTTCTTCTTTAACAGGTCGTGAAACCAATTCAACAATTAGTTTCGCGATATCTGCTGAACCATTATGGTTTTGTCCAATTTCGCCGATTATATAAGTAGGTTTCATATTATTTAATATTTTTATTTATTTCTTTTTCCATAATTGATATCCATTCTGGATGAAGATTTACAAATTTAACTATTTCTTCAGCACTTAATTTAATCTTATTTTGAAGAAGCTCGTAGTAAATCATTTGTACTAAATCAAAATCAATTTGTGTATCTATCGTTAACCGGATGTTGCTGCTTTTTTCAATTCTAGGATCAATTTTTTTGTGATGTATTGAAAATGATTCAGAATTAGAATAAATATAGTTTGTCACATGTTCTCTGTAAAAAGGGTCCTTAGTCTGCTCATGGACTCTATAAAGTGCGTTTAGTGTTACACCTTCAACCCAAAATCCATAATGGGTTTTGATTGTAGGTGTAAAGTCTTTTTTAGAATAACACCAATAATCAACGTTAGCTTTATCAAAAGAGTATTTTATTTCAATAATCGAATTAATATCAAGAAGTGGATTGTCTGCACAAACTCGAATAATTTTATTTACATTGAAAAACTCAGCAGTTTCAATGAATCTTTGTAGGACGTCAGTTTCACTTCCTCTAAAAAAATTAACGCTATTTTTGAGTGCGATTTCTTCGATTTGATCATCTCTGGGATTAGTAGTAGTTGCAACAATTATTGGTGTCTTCGACATCTTGAGTCTTTCGATAATTATTTCAATAAGACTTTGCCCTTTATAGAATGGCCTTATCATTTTTTTGGGAAGTCTTGATGATCCAGTTCGTGCTTGAACGATGAAGGCAGTTTTAAATTTATTGTACATAAGTAAGTAATCAAAATTAAGCGACAATATGAGAGTAGTTAATGAAGAGTCTTTTTCCCACCGCCGCCAAGGCTCTGTTGGTGGTGTAGAAGAGATTGTCTGTCCTCACATAGTCCAGCGGCCTGATCCATTTTCCCTTCAATA
>OBJA01001145.1_pt1 | contig 19254 bp, 16 predicted proteins | sample 1519751 | NCBI WGS metagenome assembly OBJA01 (sample SAMEA3881238, study PRJEB22517) | soil metagenome | biome: lake sediment; feature: soda lake sediment; material: sediment, water from around vicinity | place: India | collected 2013-12-23 | depth 3 m
GCAATAGAATCTGTTACCAGGTACAAATTCAATGAGGGCAAACTCGCGGACTTTTCATCAGGTGCAGTTGTCGAAATAGAAGGAAATCGCGAATCTTATTTCTATTTCAGTCATCGGGACGATCTTCTGACAATATCACAAACCACCTGGTTTAAAAAGGACAAATCCGGATTGCCTCTGCTCGGACCGATCATGGTTCCGTGCGGCGACACTGCGAAAATCAAATTGAATATCTGGGATCAAAAAGACTGGTTTATTGTCAGGGGTGTTGCTGTAGATGGTGTACGGGTCGATAAGGTTAAGATGGCACAATGGCGCGAAGATTACACAGTTGGATATAAAGGTATGGGTGCAGACGGAAAAACTCATTTCTGGATTTATGGAAATCAGCATAAGGATAAAGATCCCCAGGAAGGATGGAAAGGTGCACCGCCATTAGATCTTATGCATCTTGGTAATCCCGGAACAGTTCCCATGTATGCAGGTACTCTTTCTGCCGTCTGCAAAAGCGAAAATACTGCTGATTCACAATCAAAATGACTCGACAGAACTAAATGCTGCGTCTTTCAATGAAGTTGCACCAAATGGTAATAATCAGGATTACCCAGCGCACCACCGTTTCAATCAGGCACTGGTTGATACACTCGCTGCAATCGATTCCGGTACATCTGTTTCTGTAATCGATGCTCTTCCCTTACCGCCGTCACGATGTTTGCTTAAGGGAGATATGTGCTGGCAGGATCAGGGACAGACTAACAATTGCGGTCCGTATAGTTTTTCTTCGGCAATGAATTACTGGTATCCCTACACAAATAATCCGGATAAAAAAGGTGGCGCCTATTACGCTGATGAAGTCGAGTCCACCATAAATGGTGCTCGCACACCGAAAGATATCACCAACAGCGCTAAAAAATTCAATATGCATGGTAAAGATCATGATGGTGAGTCGATGGGAAGACAGAGGGCATTGAAACTTCTGAAATTATGGATTCATGCGGGTGTTCCGGTATTGATACTGGTCAAGGAAGATTACAACCTGACCAGTTATCATTGGAAATGTGTGACCGGCTATGATGGAGACCGAATTTTTTTCAACAATTCCGGTGGTGATCACGAATATGATATTACGACATGGAAATCAGGCATCGATTACGAACATGCACCTATCGGTAACGATATAGACGAGATGCAATCGCATGTAGGCAAATGGTGGGCTGCAGGCGGAGATATCGTCGATGCAGTAACCTCTGTGGACAGATGTACATTTATTCCGATATATCCTAAAACCGGAGCATATAGTGGAACAGAAGCTCGTTAACTCTTGTTCAGAAAGCAATCCCGGACCGTTGTGCTTGCATAATATGAAATGTAGAGCAATCGTGTATGGCATTATTCTCTTCTGCATATCGGTGACCAGTAACTGCGCTCACCAGTCGATGCAGTTTGCAGGAATCAGAGTAGTTGATACACAAAAGCAACCGATCCCGAGCGCATGCGTTTATGCGGAAAGCTGGGCAGAAACAGAGTGTCTGGGGTTTGATTTTTCAATTACTGATGAGCATGGTGCAACACCATTGCATGATACATTCAATCTTCCAATCGCGACAAATGGTTATATCACACTTGCGGCAATTGCTCAAGGAAAGAGTCCAACAGTCTTTTTCCGTGCCGGTCGGTATGGAAACGGTGTGATGAAAGAACTCATACTAACCGATTCGATTCCGGGCTGGCCATCGGATATTGGAATGCTGGCATTCCCCTATGAGCACAATGAACAGTTACAAAAAAAAATTATCAGACCCGAGAACAGAAAGCTCCTGAAAATGTTGCTCGAAATATACCGGCCGGTCATGAAATCTGATGGCTCAATCCTTCCGCTTGCGCAGAAAAAGCGTTATAAGATAATACAACCTGTTTTGGATGAGTATGATAATCTGGTTAATGATCAGAAGATGGAATAATTTCCAGTTGAAAGGTCATTTTCAACAAATGCGAGTTCTCGGGCAAAATAACTACGAACTCTTCGCCGCCATGCCTCGCAGAGACATCATCGACACTATCATTTGTCTATAACCACTCAGCCATATCCTTTAAACCCGGATCTCCAATGAGATGCCTGAACGTATATTTACCTTTTAAAAATCATCAATATAGAGAATCAGCAGACACAAATTTGATTTGTTACGGTTGGCACGCACATGGAACAGAGAATCGACATTCAGAGGATTTTTAAAGTACCTGAAACAAGAAGAGCTCCCTGTGCTCACCCTCAAGGAGGCAATGAATGCAGGTAAATGCAAAGGTGATCTCCAGTACTCAATCATACTTTACAGATCGTACAACTCTCTGTCTTCAAGAAGCCGGAACCCGTTTTTCTCTACCACAGATCTGGCAGAATCGTACTCTTTTACCTCTACACACAGAACGGCTTCCTTTTTAGACTCAATGACAAAGCCGTAAGCATCAATGATATTGATACCCTTATCAGAGAGCATCTGTGTCAATCTGAACAACCCACCCGGTTGATCGTCAATGACTATCGCCAGCACTTTCTTCAGGGCACAGGCAAGCCCTTTGTCTGTGAGGGCAAGATGTGCTTTGTGAGGATTGTCGACCAATACCTTAACTACACCGAAATTTTCCCGGTCAGCAATGACGATCGCCCGCATATTGATTTTCTGCTCGGAGAGCACCTGGGTGATCATATTGAGACGTCCCGGCTTGTTTTCGACAAAAATATTGATCTGTTCTGCCATTTTACCTCCCCTGACTGGTGCTTATATTCGGGGCCTGTTGTCGATCACCCGTTTTGCTTTTCCCTCTGAAACAGGCAGCCCACATGGCTCGTGCAGTTCGACAAGAGGGTTGACCAGAATAGTGTCCTTGAGATGATCCCTGATCGTCTTCTCCAGACGATTGAGCGCAGACAAGTCTCCGGTAAAGAGCTTCGAATAGATCTCCGTTTTTACGGTTATCCGGTCAAGTGCCCCCACCTTGTCGACCATAATGAGATAGTTGGTTCCCACTTCCGGAATCCTCATGAGCACTTCTTCGATCTGTGATGGGAAAACATTGACACCATTAATGATGAGCATATCATCACTCCGTCCCTTTATACGGGCAATGCGACGATGAGTCCGTCCGCACCGGCATACATGGCCATACACATAGGAAAGATCCCTGGTTCGATAGCGCAGGAGCGGTGTTGCAGTTCTGTTCAGGGTTGTAAACACAAGCTCCCCTTCCAGATCATCACCAAGCACCTCCTGGGTAACCGGATTGATCACCTCCATCAGGAAAGAGTCTTCCCAGACGTGCATCCCGTCTTTGTAGACACACTCAAATGCGACTCCCGGTCCGTTCATCTCCGAGAGCCCGTAGGAGTTATATGCGTCGATCTGAAGCAGTTCCTCGATTTTTCTCCTGGTTTCTTCTGAATAAGGCTCTGCACCCAGAAACGCTCTACGGAGTTTTAGTTCAGAGCGCTTCACCCCATGTATCTCCAGTTGCGTTGAAATATGCAGAAGATAACTGGGCGTAGCATGAATGACCGTCGTCCCGAAATCTTTCATAAGCATCAATTGACGCCGTGTATTACCGCTGCTGGCAGGTATCACCAGTATCCCGATACGCTCTGCTCCGTAATGAAACCCCAGACCACCTGTAAACAATCCATAGGTAGTCATATTCTGGAAAACATCACCCCGCTTGACACCGGTTGCACTGATACTCCGCGCCATGAGTTCAGTCCAATTATCTATATCGGAGCTGGAATGATAGATAACTGTCGGAGTTCCTGTTGTACCGCTCGATGTATGCAACCGAATCGCTTCTTTGAGGTCAACTGCAAGCAGCCCGAAGGGATAGGCGTCACGAAGATCATCTTTTGTTGTAAAGGGAATCTTCTTTATATCATCAAGAGTACAGATATCTTCTCCTGAGCGTATCCCCACCCTCTCAAGACGCCTTTGGTAAAAAGGTGTCTTGAGCGCCTGATCAACCGTTGTTCGAAGCCGCTCAAGCTGCAGTTTCTGAAGGGACGCCCGATCCAGTGTCTCTTCACTTTTGTTCCAGAATAGAACTTCTTCCATGAGATTTCCTTGACTTGATGCACAAAAAAGGGTCGATGAGTTACCTCTGTATCTCTTTTCCGAGCATAAGACCTTTTTTGAATACAGCTCTGTTTTCATTCATCTTTTTTGCAACTACAGTTTCCAGTGCATCATACCACAGCGATTCATCTATAGGGAGTTGTGATGCCAGTATACCCAGAAAGAATGTATTCATGAACCGTGGATCATCGAGATCCTTGACCTGTTCAAGATACCGGGTAAAATCGAAACCACCCGGTTTGAGAAAATATCGATTACGATCAGCCTCACCGGCATGAAAACAGACCAGAAAATCCGCATGTCCCGGCATGATCAATGGCGCCTGTACATCACTGCCAAACCGCAGATGTGATTCAACCGAACCGCCCCGCTGCGCCATCCCATGGACTTCAGACTTTTTCACCCGATACCCTGCAGCTACTGCAGCTGCACCACAGACCTCCGATGCTTTCAGGACTCCCTGACCACCGGTCCCGCAAAACAGAATATTATATGTGTTCATCTCTTTACTCATGACACCTCAATGCTTTTGTTGGACATACTTCAACACACAAATTACAACCTGTACAGAGTTCCTGATCAATTCGCACGAACCCGTCTTCGGTTTTACTGATTCCAGGACAATCGATGCTCAGACAAATATAACAAGCCTTACACTTTTCCTTTTCAAATTGCGGCGCTGGTTTCACGTTACGTTCGACAAGACGACATGGCTCCCGTGCAATGATTACCGACAGAGTGTCTTCTGAAAGCCGCTGTTTTATCAGTTCCTCCATCTCCTTGAGCTTAAATGGCGTAATCACATCCACCGTATCTGCACCACAGCTCTTGCAGAGATCTTCCAGATTCAACTTCGGTGCACTTGTTCCGGTTATGGAATGTCCTGTTGCCGGGTGATTCTGTCCACCGGTCATCGCCGTAGTCGAATTGTCGAGAATCATGATAACACCCCGGACCCCGTTATATACCGCATTGATCAAACCGGTCACACCTGAATGGATAAAGGTTGAATCACCAACGACACCGATAACTTTCTTCTCAGGATGTGCACGTCTGAGCCCTTCATGGAATGTCACGCCAGCACCCATACACACACACGTATGCAGAGAGGACATCGGTGGGGTCGCACCCAGCGTGTAGCAGCCAATGTCACCAGCGACATAGGCTTTGAGTTTCCGGAGTGTGGTAAACACAAATCGATGCGGACATCCCCGGCACAAGACCGGTTTGCGCGCATTCGATTCTTTTTCCACTTTCGGAGTTCCGGCAATAACATCTGAAATAAGTTCCGGCCGAAGCTCTCCGATCCGGTATGATGGATGTCGTGCCTTGCATGAGATCCCCAGAGCCCTGAGATGATCCTCCAGGAAGGGATCAAGCTCCTCAATTACATACAGTTCTTCAACACTCTTTGCAAATTCACTAATTTTCTTGTCACAGAACGGATATGTCAAACCCAGTTTCAGCACCGAAGCATCGGGGAATGTCTCTTTTATGTAAAGATATGAAACTCCCGAGGTGATAAACCCGATCTTGGAAGTACCCCTTTCAATCACATTCAATGATGAGCTCTCTGCATAATCAGCTATATCCAGAAGGCGCTTTTCCACAACAGCGTGTTTGCGTAAGGCATTCTTCGGTACCATCACGTATTTGGCGATATCAATAGGCAGATCACGAAGCGGAACTTCCGTGCGTTCGCCGATAAGAACATCTTCTTTAGAGTGTGCTACCCGTGTAGTCATCCTGAACAATACTGGTGTGTCGAACAGCTCGCTTATGGCAAACGCTTCCTGTATGAAAGAATATGCCTCAGATGGGCTTGCCGGCTCGATTATGGGCAATTTGCCATAAATCCCGACCCAACGTGTGTCTTGCTCATTTTGCGATGAGTGTAGCCCGGGGTCATCACACACAACCACAACAAATCCGGCATTGGTTCCCGTATAGGCAGAGGTCATCAGTGGATCCATGGCTACATTGAGTCCGACATGTTTTGATGCATACAGACTGCGGGCACCGCCAACTGCTGCGCCCATTGCCACCTCATAGGCAACCTTCTCATTAACCGACCATTGTGAATCAATCTCCGGAAACTGAGAGATGAATTCGAGGATCTCGGTTGACGGAGTTCCGGGATAAGCAGCTGCTACTTTCAGCCCTGCTTCATATGCGCCCCGTCCAAGCGCCTCATCTCCCGATAGAAATGCTTTCTTACCTTTTTTTTCTGATTGGCTCATACATACTTCTGTTGGTTAGAGTAAAACTGAAAACCAGATTTGGAAAATTAATACCGGGAAGGTGTTTTTTCAAACTAGAGAAAACAAGTAACCCTGAATTGAAAGGACAAAATCAAAAAAGCCATACGCTCCCGGCAGTGAGTTAAAGCTTACCCTAATTGTTTACTCCGTATCCCGGAGCACAGGTAATAGCCAATACCGAAGAGCCAAAAATTTATCTTCGACTAATATTTTAATAATACAACCTTTCCTGTGCCATCTTTAGAATAAGCAAATACCGTTTTACCATTTTCTGCCAGAAACATTCCGTTTATGGGAACGGGGATACCTCCGTTTTCGGTTTTTTCTTTGTTAATAGTAACAAATCCGTCATTTGTGAAATACAGGTTTCCACTTTCATCCCACATCCAGCAGATGTCTTTGTTTAAAACGAGCAATCCAAAAGGAATAACATCAACACCATTTTTGTCTCTAATATTTATTTCATCTATCGAATTTAAATCATAATCTGGAATTTTTCGATATAAAACGGCTTCGTTATTCTTACGTGCATAAACGGTAGTCCCAGATGAATCAGGAAAAATGTTGGCAAAGCCAGTAACATTGCTTGTTTTTTCATAACCCGAAAAGGTATTGTCTCCAATAATTGCTACATACAATTCGCCATTTCCATCTAACGCCCATCCGTATTGTTCACCAGTTTTAATAAGTATTGGATCTATCCCAGGGTTTGCTGTGGCGAAAGTATTTAGAGATGTTTTATAATAAAAAGTTTTCACCACTTGATATTTAGAATAAATATGAATTATCGATCCAGAGCGGCTTATACAGGTGTGGGCTGAACTGGAATTACCATACATGGTTGAATCATAAGTACGATCAATATAATTATAGTTTCGGTAAAATCCTGCACTGTAATTTCGATGCAAAATGTGAAGATGATCACCATTTACCTGCAGCTGATCAAAATAAAGCGGACTGGATTCAACTGAATGTATGGGCTGAAAATCATGAAAAATTTCATTATATCTATACACTTGCAATTTGTTTCCATTAATGATTGTACCATAAAAAATTTTGGTGCTATCAGCAGCTGAGAACTTTACATCACTTGCTGTTATGTTATCATAAAATACATTCCATTCGTGACTTTCTACAGTAATGTAAAATGTCGTATCGGTAGCATCGGTACCATCTGAAGCCCTGATCTTCAGTTCATATTCGTTTTCTGCTTTAAATTTACTTCTATCTACATGCCATCCTATCAGATTGTTTTGAATGAAAGAAGCTCCCTCTGGTCCTTCAACAACAGATAACGTAACAAGATCTCCTGCATCCAAATCGGTTGCCTCGATGAACATCCTAAAAGTTCTCCCCATTTGTACTGCAAATGAAGATGAGACAGGTGAAAAAATCGGTGGTTGATTGGTGTTTATTACCGTAATGAGTATCTCCTGTGATACTCTATCGGTTCCATCACTGACTTCGATGTTTATTGTTTTCCTAACTGTATCGTTTTTATTCTCTACAACATCAAACGCAGGCATTATTGTCAATGTAATCGAACCGCCATAACTTGCAGTATCAACCCATGATGGATGTCCTGAAACGGTAAAAAACAGATCATCATTATCCGCATCTATTCCAATAATTGATATAATTTTGGTCTTGTTTTCATATACAATAATCGAATCGGGTATATTTTCGAACAATGGCTGCCTATTGACATCATTGACATTGATACTCATGGTGAATGATACAGTATCAGTTCCGTCAGTTACTTCAAATACAATTGTATATATCCCGGCCTGTTCGTACGAAGGAGTCCATGTGAATATATTGTTTTCAAAAGAGCTGCTATCAGGCAAGTCCTTTGAAAAGTAAATAAGACTGTCGCCATTTTCATCATGTGCCGTAATGACAACTGATATACTCTCATTTTCATCAATTGTAATAGTTGTATCCTGATTATCGAAAACAGGAGCACTATTTATGTATTTTGCAACAAAAACAGTAATTTTCTGATAAACGGTATCAATTCCATTAGATATACTTATGATGACTGAATCGATCAGTTCATCCAATCCTTCCGGAACAGTTCCTTTACCCGGTTCAATCTTCAGTTCAACCGAGTCTCCGATTGTTCTGGACCTTACCCAATCTGGAATGTGTTCAACAGAGTAACGCAAAATTTTGCCATTATAGTCAACGGCTTTAACTAGTATCGTAATGTTGTCACCCTCAGTAACTGTTTTCAAGGTATCATGTGTGATAAATTCGGGTTTGCGATACTTCTTGAATACCACAACAGTCATTTCATGTTCAACGGTATCGATATTATCTGTTGCTTTTACAGTCACACTAAAAACAAGAGAGTCACCACTGACAATTCCAGCTTCGGGCGATATTGTAACGATCAATGAATCACCATCAATTTCGGAATGGACAAAGGGAACTTCAGTTTCATGCCACAATGTTACAATATCACCATCAGGGTCGTATGCAGATATGGAAATAGATTTACTTTCATTTTCGACAATCATGATAGTAGTATCCTGATTTTTAAAGACAGGACCGCGATTGACATACTTTATAACAGTGACAGTAATCTTTTGATAAACGGTATCTATTCCATTAGATATACGTATGATTACCGAATCGATCAATTCATCGGATTCTTCTGGAACAGTTCCTTTACCCGGTTCAATTTCTAGTTCAACTGAATCTCCAATAATTTTGAACTCTACCCAATCTGGAATAAATTCAACAGAGTATTGTAAGGTATTGCCATTATAATCGACAGCTTTAACTAATATCGTTATATTGTCACCCTCAGTAATTGTTCTGAGGGTATCATGTGTGATAAACGCGGGCTTACGATATTTCCTAAATACCACAATGAACATATCTTGTTCGACAGTATCGATATTATCCGTTGCTTTTACAGTGATATTGAAAACAAGAGAGTCTTCACTTACGATTCCGGCTTCAGGCGATATTGTAACGATCAATGAATCACCATCAATTTCGGAATGGACAAAGGGAATTTCAGTTTCAAGCCACAACGTTACATCATCGCCATCAGGGTCGTATGCAGATATGATAATTATACGCTCCATTTCCTCCTGAACTGAAGTTCCTGCCGGGCAATTAAGGAGAGGTTCATCCTGAACCGGCAAAATAGTTATATAAACACATGCAGTATCGTGACCAGTTGAATACACTACAGTGTCTTTTCCATAGATATCTTTATCTGGTGTATATACAAGCATTGAATCGAAGTTTTCTATTGTCCCAAGTTTTCCATTGCTTACATACGTGATTCTGGGTTTTGTATTTTCGGGTAATGTGTCATTCTTAAAAACGTAAATAGAAACTATACTGTCTTCATCAATCGTAACAGTATCATCAATCAGGACAATCCGATCTGGATCTGCTACAAAAAGTTCAGTTTCAAAGCTGATTGTATATTCTGAACATTCATTTTTCGCAACAAAGTAGTAAATGCCTTCATTCACTTTGGAAACATTTTCCAAATGCAGTATATTTTCGGATTCATTTATTAAAGTATCTCCATTATGATACCAGTTTCCAAATATTGGCTTTGAACCGGTAATTTCAACACCGATTACAACATTTTCTCCTTTTGAAGCATTGACATTGTGAGTTTTACTAATAATTTTAATAGGAATACATTCAACAAAAATGATAGCAGTATCCGAATTGATAATACCATTTTTATTGTGAGAAGAAACGATCAATTCTTTACGTCCCGGAGTTGTAAAAGTTATTTTAAATGAAAATGATGGTTCAAGATTTTCTTTAATAGTGAATTGAGTATCAACATTGTCACTGTCGCTAATAGTAACCACCAAAGAATCCATAAATTCTAAAAGAATAAGCTTAGTCTGTACGAGAACAGTTTCACCATCTTTAAATGAAAGCGAGTCGGTTTTTCCATCGACTTTTTCTATTCTGGGGATTGCATTATCCGGCCTGATAGGATCTTGCGGGTATTCACAGGTAAAGAATATAACCATTCCAAACAAAATAACATGTACTATTGAATACTTCTTCATCAGAGATTCCTTAATCTTTAATCTTTTAGGCATTACTATATTTTATGGCTTTTTCCGCATTTTAACAAGACAAACCCATTTTCAACATCTTCAGTAACCTTTTAGGGCAAAGAGGTTTTAATTACCAAATCGGTTTTACAGTGCTGGTAATATAATCAACAATGCTATAACGTTGAATCTCACCCACAAACCATCAATAAAGGTCAGATTTCTCCACGATCTTTTCTTTTCTCCGCCTGCCGCAATGAACATAACTCCCTGTTTTACGATGGGATAGAGCTAGTATGCCTAAACTGGTATCATTTTTGACACATCAGGAAACATGGACCCTATACACAGAAATGGTTCCGGGGTCTCCCTCGTCCGTAAATTTCCCTTTGAACCCGGCTGTTCAAATAGATCCGGTGAACCTGAGGACAGTTTCAAACAAAGCATACATGCGATACACTGCTCGGCACGGATAGGCTTGGTCATCATACAGATTTTGAGTGATTCAAAAACCAGGCGGATGGAATTTTGATACTACGAACAGTTCTATAAAAGCAAGTCCCCGTTTACGGTGTGCTCAGGAGTACCACAAGGATACCTCCCTGTGAGGGTACGCAGGTCCTCACCTGAAATGTTCTGAAATGCCTTCAATCGAAATTGCGGCAGAATGGCAAGCAGGTGGTCAAAGATATCAGCCTGAATGCTTTCGTAAGCAGCCCAGCGCACATCGTTTGTAAAAACATAGATTTCAAGCGGCAGTCCTTCCGGGGTCGGATGTAATTGTCGAACAAGAAACGTGAGGTTTTGATGGATTTTCGGATGACTGCGCAGATATGCAATACAGTATGCCCTGAATGTTCCAACATTGGTAAGGCGCCGACCATTAGCAAGTACAGACAACTCTGTATTACTGAAATGAGATGTGTTATCAGATTGGATCTCTGAAAGTTTTTCTTCCAGATAATCCCTCAGCAGTTTAATCTTTAATAACTGCTCCAGATCTTCGGGTCTGAGAAAACTGATGGTGTTAAGATCAATGTTGATAGCCCGCTTGATTCGCCGTCCTCCACATTCGCTCATTCCACGCCAGTTTTTAAATGAAGAGGATACCAGCTCGTATGCCGGTATGGCAGTGATTGTTTTGTCCCAGTTCTGTACCCTGACCGTTGTCAGCGAAATATCGATCACATCTCCGTCAGCACCATGTTTTGAAATCTCTATCCAGTCCCCTTTTCGTATCAGATCCATTGCAGAAAGCTGTATTCCTGCAACCAGCCCCAGAATCGAATCCTTGAAAACAAGAAGCAAAATGGCAGTGAATGCTCCCAAGCCTGAGAGAAAATAGATCGGACTCTTCCCCGCAAGCTGACTTATAATCAAAATGAGTGAAAACAGGAATCCCAGAACCTTGCATGCCTGAAGAAAGCCGCGGATACTGATTCTTTTTGCTGTTTGTTGCTGCTCATATATATCCTGGACCGTATTGAGCAGAGCCTCAAAAACTGCAAATCCCACAACGATATAGTAAAGATTGGTAACTTTAGATAATAACGATGCAAGCTCAGTAGAAGTATCGAGAATAAGCGGAACACCAACACTGATCACCGTTGCGGGCAGAAGATGAAAGGCTCGTGCAACCGCTTTCCTTCGTATGAGAATATCATCCCAGGTAATTTTTGTTTTCCTGCTCATACGGGTAAATAGCGGAAGAAAGATCCGATAGGCAATCTGATGCAAAACTAACGCAGTTCCAGCCAAAAGAAATAATTTAAAAATATGCACCGGAACAGGAAATAATTCAAAATCAATCATAGAAATCCTCACAGAAAATAATCGCGTATTCCAATATACTAAGGTGCGTAAGAAATGGAAATTCTGATTTATCAGATATGGTGAGTTTTCGGTTTTTAAAACCAGGTTCACTTTGCTGAATACTATTTTCCCTATATCATAGCGTATCAATCACCCCATTTAGGGAGTCACTCTTGTCTTTTAAACTCCTGCCAGCGCTCATCTTCTTTTTTGCTTACACCTCCCGAACTTCATCATCCGTTGTAATCGAAAAGGATTTCAGTGCAATATTCGGAAAGCTAACCGGAACAATTGTCATTTACAATCAGAATACAGACACTATCTGCATTCATAATAAAACACGCGCTGAAACCAGATTGACACCTTTTTCGACCTTTAAAATTCCAAACTCGATTATAGCTCTTGAAACCGGTATTATTACAGATGTTGATCAGATCTACCAATGGGATACCACCAGATACCCACCTGAACCATGGTGGTTTCAGCAATGGAACCAGAAACACTCCATGCGTTCGGCTATCAAATACTCCGTTGTCCCCTTTTACCGAAACATTGCTTTTGAGGTCGGAGCGGAGAAAATGAAAACATATGTGAGAAAATTCCAGTACGGCAATGCCGATATCTCATCTGGGGTCGATGCGTTCTGGTTAAGCGGAAGCTTGCGAATTTCAGCAATGGAACAAATTGAATTTCTGAAGAAATTCTACAATAACAACCTTGGAATCAGCGAAAAAACGACCCATGCAGTTAAATCGATTCTGGTTCAGGAAAAAACGGACACCCATATTATCAGTGGTAAAACTGGTGGTGGTAATCCGGACAATGATACTACAAGAGTACTGGGATGGCTTGTAGGTTATGTGGAGAAGGGAAATGAGGTAGTTTTCTTTGCACTCAATATTGATGGAAAGAGTTTTTCCGATATCATGAGCTCAAGGATGGAGATTACTAAAGCAGTATTGAAGAAGATACACGTTATTGATTGAGAACAACTACATGCTATAGTAATCTTATAACGATGCGTTTTCTGCATAATAAGGAGCATCGAGAACGGGTGTTCAGCAAATTATTCAACAAAGGTCATTGTAACCTCAATAATGTACCTCTTGCTGAATTCCGATTTGATCACGACCTACTCTTTTCTGCATGTCAGGACGAGTGACACCAAATTCGATTCAGGGTCCAAAAGCAGTGATGACACCTCCACTGCTAGCCCGAGAGCTTTTGAACATGCCGTGATCAACAGATCGCTTATAGACCAGAATGCCTCTTTATGTGCCCTGATAATTAGTTCTGCAATCCGTTTATCTTTTGCTCCGTTTCTTTCTGCATCAGCAAAAACATGTTTCAAAATCACATAAACCGAGCTGTTATGTTCATCAAGGAAAATAGAACCCGGATGGAGACCCAGCTGGGAATCAAAAAACTGCGCAAGAGTGTCATGTAATCTCTGACTGGACTCTGGTGTAAGTATTTGGCCACAGGTCAAAAAAACCACCCTTCTATCGAGAACCCTGGCGATCACTCATTGATAAGAATGGCCGTTTGGGTGGGCCAACATAAATCTGCCGGGGACGATAAATTTTTCCGGTTCCATCGTCAAACGTTTCTTTCCAATGTGCAATCCAGCCCGGAAGTCTTCCGATAGCAAACATCACGGTCAGCATATCGGTTGGAATCCCAATTGCCCGGTAAATAATTCCGGTGTAAAAATCGATATTGGGATACAGTCGTCGTTGAATGAAAAAGTCATCTGACAAAGCCCGTTCTTCCAGCCGCTTTGCAAGTTCAAGAAGAGGATCATCGATACCGAGTGTCCGAAATAAATCTTCACAGATTTTCCGGGCGATTCTAGCTCGTGGATCATAGGTTTTATACACAGAGTGACCAAAGCCCATCAAGCGGAACGGATCATTGCTGTCGCTTGCTTTTCGAATATATTTCTCCAGATTATCGCCATCATTATGAATCTTCTGGAGCATTTCGATCACCGCCTGATTAGCCCCCCCATGGAGCGACCCGGAAAGTGCACAGATACCCGCAGATATAGCTGCATAGAGATTCCCACGAGCACTTGCAACGCTGCGTACCACCAGTGTCGAGCAGTTCTGTTCATGATCGGCATGGAGAATAAGCAGTTTATTGAGCGCATCAACAATAAGCGGTTCTATTTTATATCTCTTTATCGGTGAACAGAACATCATATTGAGAAAATTGGCGCAATATGGAAGGTCTTCCTGAGGATAAACAAATGGCTCTCCGAGTGACTTTTTATAGGAAAACGCAGCAATTGTTCTGACTTTCGAGATAAGCCGGGCAGCAGTTTCATCGAAGTTCTGATCCCCGGTCATGATGTGGGGATAGAAACTCGAAAGAGTATTCACCATTGCCGAGAGAATTGACATCGGATGAGAACTGGTTGGTAAACCGGTGAAAAAATGCTGCATATCCTCATGTATCATGGAATGATAATTAAGAAAAGCACTGAACTGCTTCTGCTCGGAAGCATCAGGAAGTTTTCCATGCACAAGAAGATAAGCTACTTCAGTAAACTTACAGTTCTCAGCCAGCTCTTCGATATCATAACCGCGATACCGAAGAATACCGGCATCCCCATCAATATATGTTATATAACTCCTGCATGCAGCGGTATTATTAAACCCGTTATCGAAAGCCAGAACGTCTGCAGTTCCGCGAAGCTTACCGATATCGACTCCGGAACTACCCTCAGATGCCTCTACTCCAGGAGCATCCACTACTTTGTCATTAACAGAAATCACTGCAGAATTCATATCCCCTGGTCTCCATGGTTAATTTTTGTATGTTATTGATTTCCTCTGTTTCCCAGCAAGCATTCACCCAGAGCCCCACAATTGTGGCCTGATTGTTCCAGTGCGAAACAAAATCCATTGCTATCGCGAGCTGTTGAAGTTGCCGCTCCTGAGAAATATCATTTGCTGCACAATCATAATGTGCAACAATTGCCAGTACCTTAGAAAAATGCTTTGTGGTAGAAATACTGACATATTGTTTCATACACCGTATCAGCAATTCATTATCACCTGCAGAGAGCAGCTTTACTGGAGCCGGACAGGTAATCATATCGACGAACTGGGCATCAAATCGACGCTTCAGGTACCGTGTGACCGGTTCCTGCACTCTGCCATCTATGCAGTTGATAGCAGTAACAAACTTGTCCATGGAAATCCCCATTTCTGGAATATCAGCTAGACACGTGTAAATGTATCCGTTTCACCCTTTTCTTAGAAAAAGAAAAAGCCGCGCAAACGGCACATTCTGTGCTGTTTGTGCGGCCTCTTCTGAAACCAACGGGAGAACTCCCGTCACCTTCATAAGTTACCTGAAATGTATGGACAACAGATCAGATTTCATTGTGGGCAATTGCCATTCAGAAGTCTTCTCTGCGAAATTCCGGTTTACCCTCAAGGGTAAATACGATAATGCGTTCACCTGTCGCGGTACTGATATCTGTGTGCATCGATTTAACTTTGAACCCAAGCACATCGCTGATTATGGATTCAAGCAGCATACGCCCTTTTTCCAGTAACTCCTGCCGTACCTCTTTAATCAGTTTTCTACCGGCAGTTGTATCTGCTTTAGCCAGTTGCCGTTCTGCAGGGGTTAGTACCCCACGGAGGCGAACAAAGATTATATCCTCAAAGATGAAGGCTTTGCAGTCCTCGGGGCCCCGGCCCATGTATTCGCGTTCAAATTTAACGATTGCTTGTGCGATTTCCGCTTCCGCTTCGCCGCGACTTACCGATTTCACTCAGCTCCCCTTCCCCAAACTCTGAAGCACTGCTAAAAAGTACATGCTGCATGTCACATCTGCTTATAAAAAAAGCCGTCTGCTTCGTCCTCATACATGACAAAACAAGCGGCATAAGATTCTGTACCCCTTTCCCCGAAAAAAACGGAGACCTGAATACACACTCTTACTTAGGATATGCAGGAATAAAATATCTATTTCTGCACTGGATTTCAATTCTTTTATGAAGATTCCTTCTGCCTAAATACTGCCTGTGATGGCTGAGTGCTTTCCCATCATTGCCACAGGTATTGAACAACGATTTTCCTATCCTGAGTTAAGCGCACCTAAGCTATTGATAACAATGAGGTTTCATGACTGGCAAAAAATAGTACTAAAGTTTTCTGAATAATAGCCGAAAAAATAAACAGGGTTTGTAGTGGCCACATAAGCAAACCATGGTCACCGGAGAGTAAGGGAAGCACTGTCCGGTTGACACGGATGTCATATACCATAACACAAGGGAGGATCGTATGATCGGTGGTATAAACTATGCCTCTTCACAGATTGCCTCTATCTACAATGCCGGATCACAACAACTCGCAGCAACACTCACCAAAATAGCATCTGGAAAGAGATTTCAAAACGCCTCGGAAGATCTGATCGGGTTTACCCGTGCAGCTCAGCTGAACTCAGAAATCAACGGCTACTCCATGGTCAAACAAAATTTGACCGAGGCAAAGGTGATCACTGATGCTGCTATTCAGGTTGGAAGCGGGGTCTATAAAGACCTTCTGGAGATGAAGAATCTGGCCCAGAAGTACATCGACGAGAAGGCTGGAGCAAACGATACCGATAAGCTGGCCGAGTACAAGGCAGAGTTTACCACTCTGAAAAAAAGTGTTGTTTCTGCACTTGATAACGCCTATGCAGATGGAGTGCAGATAACTACAGCCTCATCATCGTTGAAAACCGTGGATCTGGACCCTGAAGGCAATGGTACTCTCGATATCAATTTTTCAGCTGTCCCAGTCAGTGCAACTATCGATGGTCTCGATATCACAACCATGGCTAACACAACGGCAGTGGATACTGAGTTGACAAATTCCCTCACCTATCTGTCAGAAGCCAAACAGTTCGGTTCAATAATCGACAACCAGTTAAATCTCTCCAATGTAATAATCAACAGCAAAGAAGCAGTGAAATCGCTGATCACCGATATCGATGAAGCAGAGGAGATGTCCAATGCACTCGATCAGAGTATTCGCCAACAGGCTGCCATTTCGATGCTTGCACAGGCGAATGTATCGCGACAATCGGTCATGAAACTGTATATGTAAGATACCAAATATCCGGCCATTCAGGGAGGGGAAGCCCAGAGCGGCAGGAAATGGACACGCAAGGGAGGTGCATTATGATTGGCGGAACAAATTCTGTTTCATCAAACCTGACATCTGTTTACAATACAACTTCACGGGCTTTGGCTGATGCCCTCACCAGGATTGCATCAGGTAAAAAATTCCAAAATGCCGCTGAAGATCTGATTGGCTTTGCCCGCGCAGCTACTGTAAATGCCGAAATCGGCTCGTATAACACTATCAAAGAGGACCTGACCGAAACAAAGGTAATTACCGATTCGGCAATTCAGGTTGGAAGTGTTGTCTATAAGGATCTTCTGGAAATGAAGAACCTCGCACAAAAATACATTGATGAAAAGGCGGGGGCCAACGATACCGACAAACTGGCACAATACAAAGCAGAATTCACCACACTAAAAGAGAGTGTGGTATCTGCACTGGACAACGCCTATGTAGATGGGACCCTGGTCACAGATACTGCTGCCACACTGAAAACAGTTGCTCTGGATCCTGAAGGCAATGGAACGCTCGATATCGACTTTTCTGCAGTGGCTGCAAGTGCAACTATCGATGCCTTTGATTTGACGACCATGGCTGATACCGGTGGTATTGACACTCAGCTGACCAATTCTCTGACCTATCTTTCCGAAGCAAAACAGTTTGGGAAAATCATTGAAAATCAGTTGAACCTGTCAAATACAATTATTAATAGCAAAGAAGCACTCAAGTCACTGATCACCGATATCGATGAAGCAGCGGAGATGAGTAATGTACTTGATCTCAGCGTCAGACAGCAGGCTGCGGTTGCAATGATGGCTCAGGGAAACATGCTTCAGGGAGCCGTCGCAAAACTATATGAATAGAAAGGTTTAGAAGATCGTATATGACAGTGATATTTCACGCGTAATTACAGTACGTGAGGGGAAGCTCGTACTGTAGAAATAAGCGTGGCAGGGAAGAATTTATACACAAGGGAGGTGTTACATGGTGGTCGGGATTCCACTCACGGTTACCTATGGACGTATTTCATCTTTTTTCAAATCGAATGAGCGGCAGGTTGCTGCTTCACTGGTTAATCTGGCAAGCGGCAATCGTGTGCGCAAACCTCAGGATAACATTCCTGACTTCTTCCATGCCCAGCGGCTCAATCGCGATTCACACAATTACCGCCAGATTGCACACGGCATCGCCGAAGCATCCGCACTGATCGATGTCGCATCACAAGCTGGGGAAATCGTCTACAATAGTATTCACCGGATGAAAGACCTGGTAAACCTGTACTACAATGGTGTATCCTCCGATGAAGAAAAGGTGAGGATTCAAAGGGAATTTGATTCACTGGCTGAACAGGTCACCACAACAGTAAACAACTCAACATACAACGGCAAGCGTTTAATTCAGGACACCGGGCCGACTCCACTGCAAAAGGTCAATCTCAGCCCCGACGACATTTCTTTGACTTTTGACATTTCGTTTACAGCGAATCATGTTCCTGATGTAAGCGGATTAACACTGGGAACTGCCGATCAGATTGTCGAGCTCGAAGCCGTTCAGAATGAACTGGACAAAGCAGGATCTTATCTTGCGACGGCACACGCGTATAAGCAAGGGCTTCGGGCACAGGGGACAATCGCCAGCAGAAAAATAAGAAGTAGCTCCACAACTGCAGGAATGATCACCAACGGGGATACCGGAACTGCAATGCTGCAATCGATGAACGCCAGTATTCGCCAGCAGTCATCATTGGCCATGATGGCTCAGGCAAATCTATTCAGATCATCGGTACTGAGGTTATTTCAGTGATAATCAGTGCAGCAGGCAGAAGCGTTTCTCCGTAAACGGGAATCGTCTTATTCCGCAGCCTGGAATTTGCATTCCTGGAGCTCATTTCTTGAT
>OBJA01001146.1_pt1 | contig 19248 bp, 13 predicted proteins | sample 1519751 | NCBI WGS metagenome assembly OBJA01 (sample SAMEA3881238, study PRJEB22517) | soil metagenome | biome: lake sediment; feature: soda lake sediment; material: sediment, water from around vicinity | place: India | collected 2013-12-23 | depth 3 m
ATCTCGCGGATCCAGCGGTCCGATTTGATCGCCATGTGGGTTCTGCCTTTCCGTCTCAGTTCTGTTCGATCACGATGTTGGGAATCTTCGCGCTGTAGTCCTTCGCCTGCTGCGACAGCCGCGCCGCGACGTGCCGCGCCACCTCGCGGTAGCGCTGCGAGATCGCGCCGTCCGGGTCGGTGACCACGCTGGGATGCCCGCCGTCGGCGTCCTCGCGGATGCGTCGGTCGAGCGGCAGCTGCCCGAGCAGCTCGAGGCCGTACTGTTCCGCCATGCGCTGCCCGCCGCCCTCGCCGAAGATCGCCTCCTGGTGGCCGCACTGGCTGCACACGTGGACGCTCATGTTCTCCAGCACCCCGAGCACCGCGACGTCGACCTTCTCGAACATCTTGAGCGCCTTGCGGGCGTCGAGCAGGGAGATGTCCTGCGGCGTGGTGACGATCACAGCGCCGCTGACCGGGATCTTCTGCGCCAGCGTGAGCTGGATGTCGCCGGTGCCGGGCGGCAGATCGATGACCAGGTAATCGAGCGAGCGCCAGCGCGTCTCGCGCAGGAGCTGCTCCAGCGCCTGCGTCACCATCGGGCCGCGCCAGATCATCGGCGTCTCCTCGTCGATCAGGTAGCCGATCGACATCGACTGGATGCCGTGGGCGACGATGGGCTCCATGCTGTGGCCGTCGCGCGACTCGGGCCGCTGCTGCGCGCCGAGCATGCGCGGCTGGCTGGGCCCGTAGATGTCGGCGTCCAGGATGCCCGCCTGGGCGCCCTCGGCGGCGAGCGCCAGAGCGAGGTTGACGGCGGTGGTGGACTTGCCCACGCCGCCCTTGCCCGAGGCCACGGCGATGATGTTCCTGACGTTGGGGATGGGCTTGACGCCCTTCTGCACGGCGTGGGTGATGACGCGCGAGGAGACCGCGATCTCGATGGCCTGCACGCCCTCCAGCGCCGCGATGCGCTCGCGCAGGGCCTCGCGCAGCGTCGCCTCGTAGCCCCTGGCCGGGAAACCCAGCTCCACGCGCACGCGCACGCGCCCGCCGTCCACGGCAATCTCGCGCACCGCCCCGGCAGCGGCCAGGTCCTTCCCCAGGTAGGGATCGTGATACGAGGCGATCGCCGTCTCGACCGCGAGCTGAGAGACCTGTGACATGCCGTTCCCCTGTTGCCGAATAGATGTCGCACCGACCGCCGGTGCGCGGGCCAGGCGCAGATTCTACACCAAGCGGCGCGGACGGACGGAAATTCGCGCGGACTGGGTTATAATAGCGCATTTTACCTGGATTCCTTTCCGACGATGGCCTCCGCACCGAGAAAAATGCTGGTCACCAGCGCCCTGCCCTACGCCAACGGCTCGATCCATCTCGGCCACCTGGTGGAGTACATCCAGACCGATATCTGGGTGCGGTTCCAGAAGATGCGCGGGCACGAGTGCCACTACGTCTGCGCCGACGACACGCACGGCACGCCGGTGATGCTGCGCGCCGAGCAGGAGGGGATCCCGCCCGAGGAGCTGATCGCGCGCATGCAGCGCGAGCACCTGCGCGACTTCACCGCCTTCGGCGTCGCCTTCGACCAGTACCACTCGACCAACTCGGAGGAGAACCGCCTGCTGTCGCAGGAGATCTACCGCCGGCTGAAGGCGGGCGGCCTGATCGAGATCCGCAGCATCGAGCAGCTGTACGACCCGGCCAGGGAGATGTTCCTCCCCGACCGCTACATCAAGGGCGAGTGCCCGCGCTGCCATGCCAAAGACCAGTACGGCGACGCCTGCGAGCAGTGCGGCGCCACCTACGACCCGACCGAGCTGATCGACCCGGTATCGGCGATCTCCGGCGCGACGCCGGTCAGGCGGCAGTCTGAGCACCACTTCTTCCGCCTCGGCGCCTGCCGCGAGTTCCTGGAGGACTGGCTGCGCAACGGCCGCCGCCGGCCCGGCGCCCCGCCCGCCGGCAGCCCGCTGCAGAGCGAGGCAGCCAACAAGATCGAGGAATGGTTCAAGGCTGGCCTGCGCGACTGGGACATCTCGCGCGACGCCCCCTATTTCGGCTTCGAGATCCCCGACGCGCCCGGCAAGTTCCTCTACGTCTGGCTCGACGCGCCCATCGGCTACATGGCGAGCTTCCAGGCCCTGTGCCGGCGCACGGGACTGGACTTCGACGAGTTCTGGCGCCCCGACAGCGAGGCCGGGCTCTACCACTTCATAGGCAAGGACATCCTCTACTTCCATGCCCTGTTCTGGCCGGCCACCCTGCACCACGCGCGCTATCGCACGCCCGACCGCATCTTCGTGCACGGCTTCCTGACGGTGAACGGGCAGAAGATGTCGAAGTCGCGCGGCACCTTCATCACCGCGCAGGCCTTCCAGGAGCACATCGAGCCGGAATATCTGCGCTACTACCTGGCGGCGAAGCTCAACGACCGCATCGAGGACATCGACCTCAACTTCGACGACTTCCTCGCCCGCGTCAACAGCGACCTGGTCGGCAAGTTCATCAACATCGCCAGCCGCACCGCCGGCTTCATCTCCACGCGCTTCGACGGCCGGCTGGCGGCCGGCGGCGCGAGCGAAGACACCGCCCTGCTGGACGCGCTGCAGAGCGCCGCCCCGACGATCGAGCGCTGCTACGAGGAACGCCGCTACGGCGAGGCCTTGCGCCAGATCATGGAGCTGGCCGACCTCGCCAACGCCTACGTCAACGAACAGCAGCCCTGGGCCCGCATCAAGGACCCCGACGCCCTTGCGCGCGTGCAGGAGACCTGCACCACAGCGCTCAACGCCTTCCGCCTGCTCGCGCTGTATCTCAAGCCGGTCCTGCCGCGCATCGCGGCCGCCGTGGAGGATTTCCTGAATCTTCCTCCCATGCAATGGAGCGACGCCGGTGAACTCATGACGGGCGGCACCATCAAACCTTACGCCCATATGGCGAAGCGGGTGGAAAAGGGGCAGGTGGAAGCCCTGCTGGCGCAGGGCCAGGGCGCGGCGGCCCCGGCGCCCGCCGGAGAGAAGAAGCGAGCCGAATCCAGCCCGCCGGCCGACGCCCCCGGCAATGCCGCGACCATCACCGCCGAGGAATTCGCCCGCGTCGATCTGCGGGTGGCGCTGATCGTGGATGCAAAGGAAGTCCCCGGCGCCGATAAGCTGCTGGAGCTCACGCTGGAGCTCGGCGACGGCGAAAGGCGCACGGTCTTTGCGGGCATCAAGTCGAAGTACGCGCCCGGCGACCTGAAAGGCCGCCATACGGTGATGGTCGCCAACCTCGCCCCGCGCAAGATGCGCTTCGGCGTGTCGGAGGGGATGGTCCTCGCCGCCGGACCGGGCGGCAGTGAGCTGTGGCTGATCCAGCCGGACCAGGGGGCGCAGGCGGGGATGCGGGTAAAGTGAGGGGATGAGGGTAGAATATATGCCAGAGATCGCAATCCGATGACCGAATACGCCCTCATCCTGGTCAGCACCGTGCTGGTGAACAACTTCGTGCTCGTCAAGTTCCTCGGGCTGTGCCCGTTCATGGGCGTGTCGCGCAAGCTCGAGACCGCCATCGGCATGGCCCTGGCGACCGCCTTCGTACTCACCCTCTCCTCCGTGTGCAGCTACCTGGTCAACACCTATCTGCTCGCGCCACTCGGCCTCGAGTACCTGCGCACGATCACCTTCATCCTGGTGATCGCGGCGGTAGTGCAGTTCACCGAGATGGTGATCCAGCGCACCAGCCCCCTGCTCTACCAGCTGCTCGGCATCTTCCTGCCGCTGATCACCACCAACTGCGCCGTGCTCGGCGTCGCCCTGCTGATCGTGCAGCAGGACCTCGGCTTCACCCAGGCCGCGCTCTACGGCTTCGGCGCCGCGGTCGGCTTCTCCATGGTGCTGATCCTGTTCGCGGCCATGCGCGAGCGCATCGCGGTGGCCGACGTCCCGGTCGCCTTCCGCGGCCCCGCCATCGCGCTGGTCACCGCCGGCCTCATGTCGCTCGCCTTCATGGGCTTCGCCGGCCTGGTGAAGGGGTAAGACCGTGCTGGCAGCCATCCTCGCACTGTGCGGGCTCTCTCTCGTCTTCGGCCTGAGCCTCGGCTACGCCGCCGTCCGCTTCAAGGTCGAGGGCGACCCGATCGTCGACCAGATCGACGCGCTGCTGCCGCAGACGCAGTGCGGCCAGTGCGGATTTCCCGGCTGCAAGCCCTACGCCACCGCCATCGCCAAGGGCGAGGCGGACATCAACCAGTGCCCGCCCGGCGGCGAGGCCACCATCCGCGCCCTCGCCGACCTGCTCGACCGCGAGCCCAAGCCGCTCAACCCGGAGAACGGCGCCATCAAGCCCAAGACCGTCGCCATCATCGACGAACAGCGCTGCATCGGCTGCACGCTCTGCATCCAGGCCTGCCCGGTGGACGCCATCGTCGGTGCGGCCAAGCAGATGCACACCGTGGTCGCCCAGGAATGCACCGGCTGCGAGCTGTGCGTGGCGCCCTGCCCGGTCGACTGCATAGAGATGATCCCGGTCAAGCAGAACATCCGGACATGGAAGTGGCCCTTCCCTGAGCAGAAGACGGCGGGGAACGCCAGGTGACGTCAGGCGTATCCGGCATCGCCCGCCTGTGGAGCTTCCGCGGCGGGGTCCACCCCGACCAGCACAAGTCCGCATCGACCCACGCCCCGATAGAGAAGGCGCACCTGCCCAGCCGGCTGGTGCTGCCACTGCACCAGCACATCGGCGAGCCGGCCGAACCGCTGTTCGCGCGCGGCGACCGCGTGCTCAAGGGACAGATGATCGCGCGCGCCAGCGGCTACGTCAGCGCGCCGGTCCATGCGCCCACCTCGGGGACGGTGGTGGACATCGGCGACTACCCGATCCCCCATCCTTCGGGACTGTTCGCCCCCTGCATGGTGATCGAGTCCGACGGCGAGGACCGCTGGATCGACCACGCCGGCATCGGGGACTACGAGACGCTCGACCCGAGCACGCTGCGCAACGTCATCCGCGAGGCCGGCATCGTCGGCCTCGGCGGCGCGGGCTTCCCGTCCTACATCAAGCTCAACCCGGGCAACCGCAAGACGGTCGAGACGCTGATCCTCAACGGCGTCGAATGCGAGCCCTACATCACCTGCGACGACATGCTGATGCGCGAGCGCGCGGAAGAGGTGGTCGGCGGCATGCAGATCGTGCGCCACGCGCTGCAGGCCGAGCGCTGCCTGATCGCGATCGAGGACAACAAGCCGCAGGCCTGCGAGGCGATGCGGCGCGCCACCGCGGGCATGCCCGGCGTCACCGTGGTGCCGGTGCCCACGCTCTATCCCCAGGGCAGCGAGAAGCAGCTGGTCAAGGTGCTCACCGGCAAGGAAGTGCCGGCCAACGGCCTGTGCATCAACATCGGCGTGGTCAACGTCAACGTCGGCACCGCCGCCGCGGTCTACCGGGCGATCCAGCATGGAGAACCGCTGATATCGCGCATCGTCACCGTCACCGGCGGCGCGGTGGACATGCCGCGCAACCTCGAAACGCTGCTCGGCACGCCGGCGGACGAGCTCATCGCGCAGTGCTCGGGCCGCTCCGAGCGCATCGAGCGCCTCATCATGGGCGGACCGATGATGGGCTTCGCGCTGCACCGCCTGGATCTGCCGGTCATCAAGACCACCAACTGCCTGCTCGCGGCGGATGCGCAGGAGCTCACCCCCGTGCGGCCGGTGATGCCGTGCATACGCTGCGGCGCCTGCGCCGAGGCCTGCCCGGTCAACCTGCTGCCGCAGCAGCTGTACTGGCACGCCAAGCACCGCGACCTGGAGAAGGTGCAGCAGTACAATCTGTTCGACTGCATCGAGTGCGGCTGCTGCTCCTATGTATGCCCGAGCAACATCCCGCTGGTGCAGTACTATCGCTACGCCAAGGGCGACATCTGGACGCAGGAGCGCGAGAAGGAGAAGGCGGCGGTCGCCCGCCGGCGCCACGAGGCGCGCCAGGCGCGGGCCGAGCGCGAGAAGGCGGAACGGGAGGCCAAGCGCCAGCAGAAGAAGGCCGCCCTCGACGCCTCGACCGCGCGGGAGCGCGGGCAGGCCGAGGCCCAGGCGGCCATGCAGCGCGCCGAGGCGCGCCGCGACGCCGCCATGAAGGAAGTGAGCAAGCGGCGCGCCGGCGCGCCGAAAGTCCAGGCGGCGCCCGGGGAACAGGCGGACGGCAAGGATACCGAAGAGCAAGGCACGGACACGAGAACGGATCACAAGGCGGAATGAACCGCCGCGCGTGGCAGGCACACCCCCAGCAACAAGAATGAAACCATGCCTCTGAAGACGGCGACCTCGCCGCACGTCAAAGCCCCGGTCACGGTCACCGCCGTGATGATGCAGGTCATGCTCGCCCTTGTCCCGGGCGTCGCCGCCTATGTATGGTTCTTCGGCTGGGGCGTGGTGATCAACATCTCCATCGCCGTGTGCGCCGCCGTGGCCGCCGAGGCGCTGATGCTGCGCGCCCGCAGACAGCCGGTGATGCAGTTCCTCACGGACGGCAGCGCGCTGGTCACGGCGACGCTGCTCGCCCTCGCCATCCCGCCGACGGCGCCGTGGTGGGTGACGGTGGTCGGCGTGCTGTTCGCCATCGTCATCGCCAAGCATCTCTACGGCGGTCTCGGCTACAACCCGTTCAATCCCGCCATGGTCGGCTACGTCGTGCTGCTGATCTCCTTCCCGCGCGAGATGACGGCCTGGGTGCCGGTGCTGTCGCTGAGCGAGTATCCGCTGAGCTTGCTGGAATACGCCGCGATGATCTTCACCGGCCGCCTGCCGGCCGGCATCGCCATGGACGCCGTGACCGAGGCCACGCCGCTCGACGCCCTGCGCATCCACCTCGGGCTCGGCAGCACCGTGGCCGACATCCGCGCCACCTTCGGCCTCGACGAGGAGACCAGCCGCCTGCTCAGCGTGGTGCCGATCTTCGGCGGGCTGGGCGGCAAGGGCTGGGAGTGGGTGAACGCGGGCTTCCTCGCCGGCGGCCTGTGGTTGATGTACAGGCGGATCATCGCCTGGCACATCCCGGTCGCCGTGCTCGGCTCGCTGGTCGCGATCTCGCTGGTGTTCTACGTGTACGATCCCGATCACTACGCCTCGCCGATGTTCCACCTGTTCAGCGGCGCGGCGATGCTGGGCGCCTTCTTCATCGCCACCGACCCGGTCACGGCGGCGGCGAGCCCGACCGGCAGGCTGCTCTACGGCGCCGGCATCGGCATCCTGATCTACGTCATCCGCGTCTGGGGCGGCTATCCCGATGCGGTCGCCTTCGCCGTGCTGCTGATGAACATGGCGGTGCCGCTGATCGACGACTACTTCAAGCCGCGCGTGTTCGGCCACCGCAAGGACTGAGTCCCATGCTGGTGCGGCACATGCTGGTCACGGCCTCCCTGCTCACCGGGTTCGCGCTCGTGGGCACGGCCATCGTGGCGCTGACCCAGCACAACACCCACGAGATCATCGCGGAAAACCAGCGGCAGGAGCTGCTGCGCACGCTGAACGAGCTGGTGCCGCCAGCCATCTACGACAACGACCCGGTGGGAGATGCGATCACGGTCCGGTCCAAGCCGATGCTGGGTACGGCCAGGGACGTCGCCGTGTACCGCGCCCGCTACGAGGGGGCGCCGGTCGCCGTGGTGATGACCCCGGTAGCGCCGGACGGCTACAGCGGCGACATCGGCCTGCTGGTCGCCATCGACTGCCGCTCCGATACCCTGATGGGCGTCAGGGTCTTGTGGCACAAGGAGACCCCCGGCCTCGGCGACTGGATCGAGACCGGGAAATCCGACTGGATACACAGCTTCACCGGCCATTCGCTCACCGACCCGGACGAGCTCGGCTGGCGCGTGGAAAAGGACGGCGGCATCTTCGACCAGGTCACCGGCGCGACGATCACGCCGCGCGCGGTAGTCAAGGCGGTATACAACGCCTTAAAATACTACGATCAGCACAAGGTCGATCTCCTCCGGCTGCCCGGAGGAGGCGACGAACCGGCCGCGGACCCGACCGCGCCGCCCGGGCCCGGCGAGCCGGCGCGAACGGGCGAGCCCATCGCAAGCGAGGACACACGGCATGAACCCGGCTAGCTACGCCACCATCACGCGCGATGGGCTGTGGAACAACAACCCAGCCCTGGTGCAGGTGCTCGGTCTATGTCCGCTGCTCGCCGTCACCAACACCACCATCAACGGACTGGCGCTCGGCATCGCCACCATGCTGGTGCTGATGGTTTCCAACAGCCTGATCTCGCTGATACGGAATCATACCCGGCCCGAGATCCGCATCCCGATATACGTGCTGGTCATCGCCTGCGTCGTGACCAGCATCGAGCTCGCCATGAACGCCTATTTTCACGATCTGTACCGCGTGCTCGGCATCTTCATCGCCCTGATCACCACCAACTGCATCATCATCGCGCGCGCTGAGTCCTTCGCGTCGAAGAACGCCGTGCTGCCCTCCCTGTGCGACGGCTTCATGATGGGCCTGGGCTTCCTTCTGGTCCTGGTGGCACTGGGGTCCATGCGCGAGCTGCTCGGCTCGGGGACGCTCCTGGCCAATGCGCACCTCATGTTCGGCGAAGCGGCGCGGGGATTCGTCGTCACGGTGTTCGAGGACTATCGCGGCTTCCTGCTCGCGATCCTGCCGCCGGGGGCCTTCATCGGGCTCGGACTGCTGATCGCCCTGAAGAACTTCATCAACATCCGGCGTGAGCGCAAGGCGCAGGCGATCAAGGCCCTGTCGCCCTCCGGCGCCGAACCCAGCCCGGTCTGAGCACCGACGCAAGCCGACCATGAACGCGATGAAGCGTCGCGCCATCTTCGCTCGCCTGAGGGAGGCCGATCCCGAACCCCGAGGCGAGCTCCGTTACGGCTCGCCCTTCGAGCTGCTGGTCGCGGTGATCCTCTCGGCGCAGGCCACCGACAAGGGCGTCAACAAGGCCACCGAGCGCCTGTTCCCCGCGGCCCCCACGCCGCAGGCGATGCTGGCGCTGGGCAAGGCGGGACTGGAGCCATACATCCGCTCGATCGGCCTCTACAAGGGCAAGGCGCGCAACATCATCGCCACCTGCCGCCTGCTGATCGAGCGCCACGGCGGCGAGGTGCCGCGCGACCGGGCCGCGCTCGAGGCCCTGCCGGGCGTGGGCCGCAAGACCGCCAACGTCGTGCTCAACATCGCCTTCGGCGAGCCGGTGATCGCCGTGGACACGCACGTCTTCCGCGTCGCCAACCGCACCGGACTGGCGCCCGGCCGCAACGTCAGGGAAGTGGAGGAGCGGCTGGAAAAGACGGTGCCCGACGAGTTCCTGCTGCATGCGCACCACTGGCTGATCCTGCACGGCCGTTACGTCTGCGTCGCACGGCGGCCGAAGTGTCCCTCGTGCCCGATCGAGGACCTGTGCGAATACGCGCACAAGACGCCCGCCGACGAGCCGGCCGCGGTACAGGCCGAGGCCCCGGCGCCGCGACGACCCACCCGCACCCCGGCCGCCACCGGCCGCAAACCCGGCAGACACGGTGTTCGGGCAAGATAGGGAAAGCATCCGCGCGGTCTTCGTCGATGCCTGGCACAAGCGCCGGGAGGGACTGCCCATGCAACCCCTGGAGCAACTGGTGGCGGCGGTCGTCGAACGCCACCCGGAGTATCACGCGGCGCTCGAAGGCGACGCGCCCGGCGACCGCGACTACCTGCCCGAGATGGGCGAGAGCAATCCCTTCCTGCACATGGGCATGCACATCGCGATCGAGGAACAGCTCGCCGCCGGCCGCCCCGCCGGCCTCGCCGAAATCTACCAGGCCCTCGCCGCCCGCTGCGGCGACGCGCACGAGGCCGAACACCGCATGATGGAATGCCTGGGCGAAGCCCTGTGGCGCGCCCAGCGCGACGGTGTCATGCCCGACGAAGCCGCCTATCTCGACTGCCTGCGCGCATCGATCCGGCGCTGACCAATAGGGTCAGACCCTTTTGGTTTTCAAAAGGGTCTGACCCTATTGATGGGAATTTGACGACGGGATTTTTTCATCAGCAATTTTGTGAATCCAGCAATGCCTTCCACGAACCGAACCACCGGCAAGACCGCGTCCGCTTCTTCCAGCGGAAGGAAACGGCGCTCGCCTTCCTCGCACATCCTCATCCGCGGCGCGCGCCAGAACAACCTCAAGGGACTGGACCTCGACCTGCCGCTGAACGAGCTGATCGTCGTCACCGGCGTGAGCGGCTCGGGCAAGTCCTCGCTCGCCTTCGATACCGTTTACGCCGAGGGACAGCGCCGCTACGTCGAGACCTTTTCTCCGTACGCGCGCCAGTTCCTCGAACGCATGGACAAGCCGCGCGTCGACCGCATCGACGGCGTGCTGCCGGCGATCGCCATCGACCAGGTCAACCCGGTGCGTACCTCGCGCTCGACCGTGGGCACCATGACCGAGCTCAACGATCACCTCAAGCTGCTCTATGCCCGCGCGGCGCGCCTCTACTGCGGCTCGTGCGGACGCGCGGTGCGGCGCGACGACCCCGACAGCGTGTACGCGGAGCTGTGCGCGACGCTGGGCGAGGACAGCGCGGCGGTCGTGCTCGTCACCTTCCAGGTCGACGTGCCGGAGAACTTCGAGCGCGCCGAGGTCGAGTCGCTGCTCGCCCGCCAGGGCTACACGCGCGTGCAGCCCTTCGACGGCGGCCGCCGCCTGCACGTGACGCAGGACCGGGTGCGCATGAGCCGGGACAACCGCCCGCGTCTCGTCGAGGCGCTGGAGACGGCCTTCCGCCAGGGCCGCGGGCGGCTGGAGGTCCATGTGCCCGGCGAAGACGGCGAGGCCCGGCGTCTGCGCTACTCGCAGGCCCTGCACTGCGCGGACTGCGACGTCTCGTATCAGGACCCGACGCCGAACCTGTTCTCCTTCAACTCGCCCGTGGGCGCCTGTCCGATCTGCCGAGGTTTCGGCCGCGTCATCGGCATCGACTACGACCTGGTCGTGCCCGACCCCGGCAAGAGCCTCGCCGATGGCGCGATCAGGCCGTGGCAGTCCGAGAGCTACCGCGAATGCCAGCGCGATCTGCTGCGCTTCGCGCGCAAGCAGGGCGTGCCTATCGACGTGCCCTGGCGCCGGCTCAGCGCCGCGCGCCGGCGCTGGGTGCTCGAAGGCGAAGGCGACTGGGACGACGGCGTCTGGTACGGCGTGCGCCGCTTCTTCGAGTGGCTGGAGACGAAGAGCTACAAGATGCACATCCGCGTGCTGCTCTCGCGCTACCGCAGCTATACGCCGTGCCCCGCGTGCAAGGGCGCGCGCCTGCGGCCGGAGGCGTTGCTGTGGCGCCTGGGGAATTCAGGGGCGTCCGGCCTGCACGCTCGCGCGGAATCCGACGCAGGCCCGGATCGATCCGCGACTAACGAAGGGGGAACGCATGCAGGACGGACCGTCCGATCCGCATCCGGATCTGGATCTAGACCGGGAAACGGAAACGAAAGCGGCATAGTCGATGCGAACGCAACGTCCCCGAACTTCCATGAGCTCATGCTGTTCCCGCTCGACCGCTGCCGCGCCTTCTTCCATGCGCTCGAACTGCCCGCGCCGCTCGACCAGGCCTCGGCCGTGCTGCTGGAAGGCATCCGCAGCCGCCTCGACTACCTGGTCGATGTCGGCCTGGGCTACCTCACGCTGGACCGCCAGTCGCGCACCCTGTCCGGCGGCGAAGTGCAGCGCATCAATCTGACCACCGCCCTCGGCACCTCGCTGGTCAACACCCTGTTCGTGCTCGACGAGCCGAGCATCGGCCTGCACGCGCGCGACGTGGGACGCCTCGTCTCCGTGCTGCAGCGCCTGCGGGACTCGGGCAATTCTCTGCTGGTGGTCGAGCACGACCCGCAGATCATCCGCGCCGCCGACCGCGTCATCGAGCTCGGCCCCGGTCCCGGTGAATCCGGAGGCGAGCTGGTATACGCCGGCACGCCGGCCGGCCTGGCGCGCGAGCGCCGCTCGCTCACCGGACGCTACCTGTACGGCAAGGCCGGCGCCGCGCCGGGCGCAGGGACGCCAGATACATCCGGCCGCGCACGGCATCGTAGCGGTGGTTCCATAGCAGAAGGCGCAGCAGCGGCGCCGGGCCCATCGCTGCCGCCGGCACAGGACAGCCCCAGCCTGCGCATCCTCGGCGCCTCCGCCAACAACCTCAAGGACGTCGACGTCGCCTTCCCGCTGCAGCGCCTGGTGTGCCTCACCGGCGTCAGCGGCTCGGGCAAGTCCACCCTGCTGCGCGACGTCTGCTACCTCGCGCTGCGCAAGCGCAAGGGCCGGCCGAGCGAAGCGCCGGGCGCGCACCGCGCGCTGCATGGAGACGAGCACATCGACGAAGTACTGCTGGTCGATCAGTCGCCGATCGGCAAGACCACGCGCTCCAACCCGGCAAGCTACACCGGCGCGCTCGACGAGATCCGCAAGCTCTACGCGGCCGAGCCGCTGGCGCAGGAGCGCGGCTACACCGCCGGCACCTTCAGCTTCAACTCCGGGCAGGGACGCTGTCCAGTGTGCGGCGGCAACGGCTTCGAGCACATCGAGATGCAGTTCCTCAGCGACGTGTACCTGCGCTGCCAGGCCTGCGACGGCAAGCGCTACCGCCCGGAGACCCTGGAAGTGAAGCTCGTGCGCGGCGGCGCGGCGCGCTCCATCGCCGACGTGCTCGACCTGACCGTGGCGCAGGCCGCCGACTGGTTCGGCGACGAACCGAAAGTACTGCGGGCGCTGGAGCCGCTGCGCGCCGTCGGGCTGGAGTATCTCCGGCTCGGCCAGGCGGTGACCACCCTCTCCGGCGGCGAGGCGCAGCGCCTGAAGCTCGCCGGCCACCTCGCCCGCGCCGCCGCGGGCGGCAAGGATGCGCGCCAGCGCGTCCTGTTCCTGCTCGACGAGCCGACCACCGGCCTGCACATGGACGACATCGCGCGCCTGCTGCGCGCCCTGCGCGGCCTGCTCGCCGAGGGCCACTCGGTAGTGGCGATCGAGCACAACCTGGACTTCATCGCCAGCGCGGACTGGATCGTCGACCTCGGCCCCGAGGGCGGCGAGGAAGGCGGCCGCCTGATCTGCGCCGGCACGCCGCGGGAGGTCGCCTCCCGTACCGACAGCCATACCGGCGCTGCGCTACGGGACGACGGACGCTTCGGCGGCGGACGGCGCGAGACGGAAGGTCTGAAGAAACCGGTTTCCGAAAAAGGAGGCAGAACTCTTTCTCGAGGCTCGTCTCCCGGCTCCGCCGAGGCGGCACGCACATCCGCCTTTTCCAAAGACATCCAGATCCTGCACGCGCGCGAGCACAACCTGAAGGACGTCACCCTCACCATCCCGCGCGGCCGCCTCACCGCGGTCACCGGCGTCTCCGGCAGCGGCAAGAGCACGGTGGCCTTCGACATCCTCTTCGCCGAGGGCCAGCGGCGCTACCTCGAATCGCTCAACGCCTACGCGCGCCAGTTCGTACAGCCCGCCTCGCGCCCGGACGTGGACGCGGTGCTCGGCATCCCGCCGACCGTCGCCATCGAACAGCGCAGCAGCCGCGGCGGCCACAAGAGCACCGTCGGCACGCTGACCGAGATCCATCACTTCCTGCGTCTGCTGTTCGTCAAGCTCGGCGTACAGCACTGCCCGGACTGCGGACTGGCGATCGACGCGCAGACGCCGGAGGCGATCCTGGCGCGCCTGATGCGCGAATACCGCGGACGGCGCGTGCGCCTCTACGCGCCGCTGGTGAGCGCGCGCAAGGGCTATTACACGGAGCTGGCCCGCTGGTGCGCCGCGCGCGGCTTCAGGCAATTGCGCGTCGACGGCGAGTTCCTGCCCACCGATCCCTGGCCACGGCTCGACCGCTTCCGCGAACACGACATCGCCCTGCCGCTGGGCGAATACGCAGTGGACCCGGCACGCGAGGGCACACTGCGCGCCGCGCTCGACGAGGCCCTCGCCTACGGCAAGGGCGTGGTTCACGTGGAGCGCACCGGCCGCGGCGGGACCGAGGCGATCTTCTCCACCCGCCGCGCATGCCCCGGCTGCGGCCTCAGCTTCCCCGAGCCCGATCCGCGGCTGTTCTCCTACAACTCCCGCCACGGCTGGTGCGAGACCTGCCACGGCACCGGCCTGCGCGGCGTGACCGACGCGGAAGGCGAAGAGGCGGTGGCGGAGGATGAAGCGCAGGCCGCCGAGACCTGCCCGGCCTGCGAAGGCAAACGCCTGCGGCCCGAAGCGCTGGCCGTGCTGTTCCACGGCCGCTCCATCGCCGACTACGCCGCGCTGCCGGTGAGCCGCGCCGAGACGCTGTTCCGCGACCTGCGCCTGCGCGGCCGCGACGCCGAGATCGCGCGCGACGTCCTCACGGAACTGCGCGCGCGCCTGTCCTTCCTCTCCCGCGTCGGCCTGTCCTATCTCGCGCTCGACCGCGGCGCGCCCACGCTCTCCGGCGGCGAGGCGCAGCGCATCCGCCTCGCCGCGCAGCTCGGCTCCAGCCTGCGCGGCGTGTGCTACATCCTCGACGAGCCGACCATCGGCCTGCATCCGCGCGACAACCGCTTGCTGCTCGATACCCTCGAGGCCTTGCGCGAACGCGGCAACACCTTGCTCGTCGTCGAGCATGACGAAGACACCATCCGCCGCGCCGACCACGTCATCGATCTCGGACCCGGCGCGGGGGTGCGTGGCGGTCGCGTCGTGGCCGAGGGGCGGCTCGCCGATCTCGAGGCCGCCCCCGAGTCGGCGACCGGTGCCTGCCTGCGTTCGCCGCTGGTTCATCCGCTGCGTCCGCGGCGCGAACTCGCGGTCGATCATCCCTGCCTCATCGTCGAGGGTGCGTCCCTGCACAACCTGCAGAATGTCCGCGCCAAGGTGCCGCTGGGTCGGCTCAGCGTGGTCACCGGCGTATCCGGCTCCGGCAAGTCCACGCTGGCGCGAGATGTCCTGCTGGCCTCGCTCGCCACCCGTTTGCCGGGGGTGGGCAAGCCACCGGCCGATCGGCCCCGGGGCCGTGGTCGCGGACGTACGGCCGGTAAAGGTGCGGATGACCCCGCCGGCCTCGCGGTGGATGCCGCGCCGCGCAACATTGGCTGCGCGGCAATCCACGGCTGGGAGGCGGTCGGCCGCGTGCTCGAAGTGGACCAGACGCCCATCGGCAAGACGCCGCGTTCGTGCCCGGCCACCTACGTCGGCTTCTGGGACGCCATCCGCAAGCTGTTTGCCGACACCTTCGACGCCCGCACCAGCGGCTGGACGGCGTCGCGCTTCTCGTTCAACACCGGCGCCGGGCGCTGCCCGGTGTGCGAAGGCCAGGGGCAGATCACCGTCGAGATGAACTTCCTGCCCGACGTCAAGCTGCCATGCGACGCCTGTGGCGGAGCACGTTTCAACCAGGAGACCCTGTCCGTGCGCTGGCGCGGCAAGACCATCGGCGACGTGCTGGCGATGCCGGTGGAGGACGCGGTCGAGTTCTTCGCCGCGCATCCGGCCATCGCCCATCCGCTGCGTCTGCTGCAGGACGTCGGGCTGGGCTATCTGACCCTCGGCCAGCCCAGCCCGACGCTGTCCGGTGGCGAGGCACAGCGCATCAAGCTGGTCACCGAGCTGGCCAAGGTGCGTGGGCGTGCCGGCGAGAGCGATGGCCCGGCGGGTGGCCGGCCGTTGCCCGCCGAACGGCATACCCTGTACGTACTCGACGAACCCACCGTCGGTCTGCACATGGCCGACGTCGAAAAGCTCATCCACGTGCTGCACCGCCTGACCGATGCCGGCCACACCGTGCTCGTCATCGAGCACGACCTCGACGTCATGGCCGAGGCCGACTGGGTGATCGATCTCGGCCCGGAGGGGGGAGAGAACGGCGGATGCATCGTCGCCGAAGGGCCGGTGGACCAGGTCTGCGCCACCCCCGGATCGCATACCGCACGCATTCTGGGTGAATTTTTGCTGCAGCGCAGTGTCCGAGAAACGGCAACCGGTGACTGACCGCTCCGCTGCGGAACCGATGTCCGTTCGCGCCGAACGCATCGAGCCCGAGAACCCGGGTGACCCAGGGGCCCTGCTTATGGCAGGATTTCGGCAACGGACGCCGCAGATTCAAGCAGTGGACGACATGCGCGGTTGCCCAATCACAACCTCTGACTATCGAACAAGAATGGAACACCCATGAACCAACACACGATCAAACTGTGGGATCTGCCCACGCGGCTGTTTCACTGGCTGCTGCTGGCGCTCGTCGTTGGCGCCATCGTCAGCATCAAGATCGGCACCAACGCGGCGATGGAGTGGCACGGACGTTTCGGTCACCTGATCTTCGGGTTGATCGTATTCCGCATCGTCTGGGGATTCGTCGGCTCGACCTATTCCCGCTTCTGGACCTTCATCCCCGGACCGGCGGCCATCGCCGCCTATCTGAAGGGGCGCTGGCGTGGCGTCGGCCACAACCCGCTCGGCGCGATGTCGGTGTTCGCGCTGCTTGGACTGGTCGGGTTTCAGGCGGTTACCGGTTTGTTTGCCAATGACGAGATTGCCTTCAGCGGGCCGATGCGGCGCGCGGTTTCGACGACGATGAGCAATGACCTGAGCACCCTGCACCGCCAGGCCGAGTGGTTTCTGTATGGGCTGGTGGCGCTGCACGTGATCGCCGTGCTGGTGCATACCCTCTTCAAGCGCGACAACCTGATCACGCCGATGATCAGCGGCCGGAAGACGGTCGACGACCCGGCGATCGAATCCACCAAAGGGGGCGGCTGGGTCGCGCTGGTGATCGCGATTGCCGTCACCGCGCTGGCGATGTGGGTGAGCAGTGGCGCGCTGATCCCGCCGCCCCCACCCCCGCCGCCGGCACCTGCCTGGTAAGCTGACGCGAGCGCGGCGAGATGTGAAACGAAACGCCCCCGTCCGGACAGTCAGGCCGGCGGGGGCGGGATTCTGGATCCTTGGTGGTCGGGTCGACGTGGGCGTCCGCGCCACGTCGGCCTCAACCCGGCGATCAGTTGCTGCGGTACGGCTGATGACAGGCGCGGCAGGACTCGCCGACGGCGGCGAACTGCGCGGCGACGGCGGCCTGGTCGCCGTTCTGGGCGACTTCGGCCAGCTTGTTGGCTTCTTGGACGAAGTTCATTGCGATGCGGCCGACGTTTTCCTGCTCGTCGAAGAACTTGGCCTCGAGGCGGCTCGCCTTCCAGCCGGTCGCATCGACGGTGTCGGGCGAGTACAGCGCGCCCATGCCGGAGTTGGCGATGGCGGCGATTGCGTTCGCGGCGGCGGCAACCTGGGCCTGGTCGTACGGCACGGTACCGTCAACCGCGGCCGCCTTGATCTTGCCCATGTTCCAGTTCATGAAGGTGTAGCCCGACTGGCGGAACTTGACCTTGTCTTCGGCGCTCAGCTGGGCGTGGGCGACGGCGGTGACGGAGAGGGCGAGTGCGGCGACGGCCGCGCGAACTAGGCTTTTCTTCATGAGACAGACCTCGTTGTGTGATGGAAAGTGTTGGAAACCGGATTCTAAATCAGTTCATTACCGACTTCGGATGTACCGAAGATGACAATCGACAATGGTGCACTGCGAAAGTTCAACTGAATTGCGGGTTCGGGGGCGATCAGCGTGTCGGATGGTTGTCGTGGCCGCATTCCCGGGAAGCGATGATCGCCCCACTGCGGGGTCGGCAGACACCCACCGGGCCTGCATCACCATGTCCGGGCACCGGTAACGTTAAAGTCGGGCGTGAAATAGGCCGTAGACCTTATCAGCAAACGATGACACCCTCTCGTGGATTCGACGGCGTTCGATGACTTGCCGCGCGTCGATCAGACCACGCCCACCGGCAATCGGCCGCTGCCGAACGCCTTCGGACAAGCCACGGCAGGGTCGCGGGACGCTTACCAGAAACCGTCAGAACCGATCAGGACACAGCCATGCGAACGCTTTCCGACACACCGATCTGGGTCAGACTCACTGGAGCGATCTGGCTGATGCTGGTGATCGCATGGGGCGCGATGATTGCCTGGGAGACCCGCGTCAACCGCGGGATCGCGATCGAGCAGGCGACCGATTTCGCCAACAGCGTCAATGAGATGACCATGGCGGGTCTGACCGGCATGATGATCACCGGAACCATCAATCAGCGCGAGGTGTTCCTCGACCAGATCCAGGAGCTGTCGCTGGTGCGCGATCTCAAGGTGATTCGGGGCGAGGCGGTGGATCGGGTGTTCGGCCCCGGGAACCTCGTGCAGGCACCACTGGATGCGATCGAGCGGCAGGTCATGGCGACGGGCGAGTCTTATATCAACGTTGAACGGGACGAACGGCATGGTGAGCACCTGCGGGTCGTGATTCCGAATCTTGCATGGCGCGAGTATCTTGGCAAGGACTGCGTGCTTTGCCACCAAGCCACCGAAAACGAGGTGCTGGGTGCCGTGTCGATGCGCGTTTCGCTGGACCGGGTCAATGAGGCGGTGCGCAGTCTGCGCAACCAGAGCATTCTCATCGCGGTGCTCATGTCGGTGCCGTTGATCGGGTTCATCTACCTGTTCATCCGTCGCTTCGTCAGCCGTCCGCTCGAGCAGTTGAGTGCAAGTCTGGCCGAGATCGCCAAGGGAGAAGGCGACCTGACACGGCGTCTGCCCCAGGACCGGGACGACGAGATCGGGCGTACGGCGAAGACCTTCAACCAGATGCTCGGGGCGATTGCCGGACTGGTACGCCAGGTCGGACAGTCGGCGTCGGAGGTCACCCGCTCGGCCAGTGGCCTCGCCGACAGTGCGACCCGTGTGGCGGAGAGTTCGCATCTGCAGAACGATCGTTCGGTGACCGCCGCCTCCGCCGTCGAAGGGCTCAACGACAGCATCGCGCACATTGCGAGCAACACCGAGGAGGTGGGCGCCCGCTCGCGCGACAGCCTGAGCCGTTCGGAGGAAGGCAAGCACAGTCTCGAAGCCCTGATTCGCGAGGTGTCGCACGTCGAGGCGGCGGTGCGTCGCATGGCTGATTCGGTGGATGCCTTCATGCATTCGACCGAATCGATCACGCGCATGACCAGCGAGGTGCGCGAAATTGCCGAGCAGACCAATCTGCTTGCGCTCAATGCCGCCATCGAGGCGGCCCGCGCCGGCGAACAGGGACGCGGCTTTGCCGTGGTGGCCGACGAAGTGCGCAAACTGGCCGAGAAGTCCGCGCGTTCGGCCGGCGAAATCGATGAAATCACCCAGGAAATCACCCGTCAGTCGGGGTCGGTGAAGGCGTCCATCGGCACCGGTCTGAGCCACCTCGACAGCAGC
>OBJA01001147.1_pt1 | contig 19245 bp, 9 predicted proteins | sample 1519751 | NCBI WGS metagenome assembly OBJA01 (sample SAMEA3881238, study PRJEB22517) | soil metagenome | biome: lake sediment; feature: soda lake sediment; material: sediment, water from around vicinity | place: India | collected 2013-12-23 | depth 3 m
AAACCAACAACTCTTGCAGGATATGGAATAACAAATGCAATGTCAACAACTCATGCTGCAAATTCTATTACAACAACTCAAGTCAATAACTGGAATACTGCGTACTCATGGGGTAATCATGCAGGATTATATCGTAGTTCAACTTGGGTTCCTACATGGGCACAAGTTACAGGTAAGCCAATTTTTGCTTCTGTGGCTACTACTGGGAATTACAATGACTTACTAAATAAGCCCGTTCTGTTCGATGGAGAATGGGACAATATAAATAACAAACCAGCTTTTGCTAATGTCGCTACTAGTGGAGCTTACGAGGATTTGTTAGGAACTCCGGCTCTCTCATCGGTAGCAACATCTGGAAATTACAATGACTTAATAAATAAGCCTACACTTTTTGATGGGACTTGGGCATCATTGAGCGGAAAACCAGCTTTTGCTAATGTCGCTATTAGTGGGAGTTACAATGATTTAACAAATAAACCAATCATTTTTAGCGGTAATTTTAACGATTTAACCAATAAACCAACAACTCTTGCAGGATATGGAATAACAAATGCAATGTCAACAACTCATGTTGCAAATTCTATTACTACAACACAAGTCAATAACTGGAATACAGCATATTCGTGGGGCAACCACGCTGGATTATATCGTTCGTCAACATGGACTCCTACATGGGCACAAGTTACAGGTAAACCAACTTTTGCAGCAGTGGCAACCAGTGGCAACTTTAATGATTTGTCAAACAAACCAAATTTAGATTTATATGCAACAAAAAACATGGGTAATCAAAATATAACCAATCTTGCAAACCCGGTAAATAATCAGGATGCAGCAACAAAAGCTTATGTGGACTTACTTGAATCAAGAATATCACAAATGGAGGCAACATTATTGGGAGCAGGATTACTTACAGTAAAAGATGGTGATGGTAACGAATATGGAGTTGTCGAAATTGGTGGCCAGTATTGGTTGGGAGAGAACTTAAAAACAACCAAACTTAATGATGGAACACCTATTCAGAATATTACAAACGTTAATTCTTTCATTTGGGCAGTGACACCGGCATTTGCATGGTATAATAATAATATCGCAAATAAAGAAACTTATGGAGCATTATATAACTATTATACTGTAGAAACCGGAAAAGTTTGTCCAGTAGGTTGGCGGGTTCCAACTGCTTCTGATTGGGATGCTTTGGTAGCTTATCTGGGTGGTGTACATGTTACGGGAGGTAAACTTAAGGAAACTGGAACAACAAACTGGATTAGCCCTAACACAGGCGCAACAAACTCAACAGGTTTTACTGCTCGTCCCGGAGGAATGAGATTCTCAGGATCTGGAACAGATACTGATCTAGGCTATTACGCATATATCTGGTCAACAGAAGCTAACCCTATTTATTCGGGCGAAGTTTACACGAGAGAACTGGGTTATTTTAAATCAAGATTAGATAAGTTTTCTGTAAATAAAAATACCGGAGCATCAATAAGATGTGTTAAAGAGTAATCCGAAAACATCAATTCATAAAAAATGGTTGTCAGTCTAGGCGGCCATTTTTTATGGTGTCCATGTAGTATGTATACATCTTATAGAAAAGCCAAAAGAATTATACTCATTTGTAATATTTGTACTAAAATTATCAATCATAAAATAGTTTCCAATTGAAGTAGAAAGATTATCAGAAGTCCAATATCTTCCAACTGTTCCCTCTGATGTAACGCCCGACCATCCGTCACGGTAACCAGCTAGAGGAAGCTTTAATGCAGAATTAAATGCATCTATTCCATTATTAATAGACTCAATTGTTTGGAATGCTTCCCACTCTACTACAGATGGAACTCTCCATCCCTGAGGACAAGGATTTTCCGGTTTTGGCTCCCCAAGCTCATCATCCCATCTATGTATCCATAAACCATCCTCATTCCAATCTTCAAATGCCAACTTGCTATCAAAAATAAAATCTGGATGCCCCGGTTGCATCATTGGAGGTGCTAATACTGATATCAAGTTACTGCTACGAAGTTGATGACCATCATCTTCTCTACCCCATTGAAACAAATCTCCATAAGCAGGTATATCTCCAGGAGCCAGAGCAACCTGTAATGCACCAAGATTTCTATCAAGCCAACATTTTCCTGCAGTTATAACAGACAAATAAACGACAGGCGTTCCATTGTAATTAAACATAACAGGGTCGCCACAGGTAAATGCATTAATCGTATTAAATACTAGTTCTGATCCATAAACTGTCCCTGCAGAATTTGTAGCATATGCTCTCAAGTAATATGTTTGTGCTGAAGATAAACTTTGTATATTTCCAGTAAAAATCCCAGGTCCTGCTCCTTCATCGCTTAATCCTTCATTAACTTCTACTGTAGGCTCTTGAGTTGTGCTCCATACAAAACCCTTATTCAGTATTGCACTGCCACCACTTGACAAGATTTTTCCTTCAGCACTTGCCGAATTTGAAGTAATATCAGTAACTGAAACTGTCTCAACTACAGGCAATTCTGACAATGGCAGATTATCCTGAATACATCTTACAGCCAGTCCATTAACCGCTCCATAATGTACATCCTCAACATAATCGGTAACTATAGCAAAAGCTGAAGCAAAACCAAATCCAACATGATCTGAAGACCAGTATAATCCTGCATCATTTAAATCTGAAAAATTGTTAAATTGGTCTCTGAAGCCTGTATATGATAATTTTAATGAAGAATTGAAAGCCTCCTCTCCATTAATCCATGTTTCTGAGTTATATGCATCGATCCATTCCACTAATCTCGGTACTCTCCATCCTACAGGACATGGGTCTGCATCATTTTTTTCTCCCATATTATTTGCCCAACGATATATCCAATCTTCATTTTCATTCCAGTCATCAAATAATCCATTAGTAATTATAAATAAGTCGTGTCCTGGTTGTAAATTAACAGGAGCCTGAGAAAGAATTGTTCCACTATTTCTATCTTGATGCAAATCTGCTTCTCTACCCCACTGAAATAAATCACCATAACTCATGAAATCGTCCGAAGCAACTGAAACATTCATTGCTCCAAGATTTCTGTCTAGCCAGCATCTTTCTGCAAAATCTACAGTACCGTAAATAACATTTTCTCCCTTATATATAAACATCACCGGATCTCCGCAAGTAAATTCTACAAGAGTATTAAAAGTAATATTTTCTCCATATGCAATCCCCTCAATATTGGTTGCATACGCTCTTACATAATACTGGGTACTTGCTGTTAAATCATACATGTGACTTTCAAATACACCTATTCCAAAACCATCATATGTATATCCTTCATTATTTTCAAGACTAGGATTCACTTCTGTGCCCCAAACTATGCCAAATGAAGAGATTTCTGCACCTCCATTATCTATTATATCTCCTCCGCTACTTGCAGAACTTGCAGTAATATTAATTACGGGGTTAGTAGTAATTGTCGGTATATTTGCAATAAAATCAAAATCTCTGATACATCTAACAGAGTATCCTATCATTTTATTTTCAGGGAATCTTCCAATCATTTCAGAGTCATAACTAATTTTTCTTACCCATGCATTATTTGGGTCTGCTTCAGTAGCAGTCCAAAAACTGGTAGAATTTCCTAATCCCGTATAATTTCCCCCATCATGTGTTCTTAAGCCTGCCGGAACAGCATCAAATTCCGATTCATTAAATGACTCTGATAAACTAAGCTGCCCAGAATTCCAAAGAGCTACTTTACCAGCCAGTTTACTCCCTTCAACTGTTCCAAGCCATCCTTGAGTTATAAAATCAACCGGAAATTCTTCTTCACAATTAGTTCCACTGCACACTTCTCTTTCCAATATTGTCCAATCTTCATGTGTAGGAACTTTCCAACCTTCCGGACATATTTTTTCTGTTAATACTGCATAAAAATTATATAAAGCTCCATAAGTTCCGCCGTAAATTAAACTTTGATTTTCGTACCAACAGAATGCACTAATATCATCCAGTTCTGTATCCATCCATTCTTCATCTACTTCCAAATTAAACATTTGTGCTAAATCACTATATGTGGTGGTTCTCAGATTATCTGACATCCAGCACTGACATCCGATTTTAACAACACCATACATGTTGCCGTCTAAATCTGTCATTGATGCGGGGCAGTATAGTTCTGTAATAATAACTTCCGTAGAAAACTCTGATTGACAATTAAAATCATTAGTAATCACAACAAAATAAGACCCACTCATTGCTGCACTTGAATTTTCAATCACCGGATTTTGCCCGGAATAACTAAAATCCTGAGGACCACTCCATTCATAACTAGTTCCTCCTGAGGCAAATAATAATATATCCTGCCCGTCACAATAAGGTCCGGTATTGTCGGGACTCTCCGTTGGTACAGGATTAATAATAAGATGTGCTGAATCAATAGTAATGCAATTATTATCATCAGTAATTTCAAGATAATAAAAACCATTTAGTTCAAATCCCCCGTTTAAATTAATAATTTCTGTATTTTCCGAAAAATCATCCGGTCCTGTCCAATTATAAATAAAAGGACTATTCCCTGTCACATTTGCACTAAGTTCCGGAGTATCTCCCAAACAATAATTTCCTGCGTTTAGTATTGCAATTTCAGGTTTTTGATAAATCGCAACTTCTACAGAATCATTTGACTGACAATTATTTGCACCTGTTACTGTTAAGAAATAATAACCGGCATTGGCAATTTCTACGTCCACTAAAATAGGGTTTTGTTCAACTGAGTTAAAACCTAAAGGTCCGGACCAAAAATAATCTTCGCCACCCTCAGAAAACAACTCGACCGATTCTGTTTCGCAAACGGGTCCAGAGTATGAAATTTGAATATCAGGAGCAGGCAACACAACTATCTCGGTGGATGTTGTCGCCACATTTCCATAGTTGTCAACAATTGTTAGATTGAATACTCCTCCCATTTCTATAGTGGCTTCATACATCTCCGGGTTTTGTTCCTCTGAGTAAAAATCTTCGGGTCCAGTCCATTCATACGATGTACCATTATTCGCGAAAAGTAGAATAGGCTCTCCTTCACAAAATGGTCCGGTATTATATGCATGAGGTGAGGTAAAAACCAATTGATCTCCATAAGCTATCCCTGCATCATTTTCACCAAACGCTTTGATATAGTATGTATTATTGGGAATAAGATTAGTAATCTCCTCGGAAAAAACTCCAGCTCCCATGCCTGACACGATTATTCCCTCATTATTGTTAATATCAAATTGCGAAGAAGTACTCCATACAAAGCCCTTTGATATAATCGGCGACTGTTCGTTATTAAAAATTTCGCCCTCATAAACAGCAGAGCTTTCTGTTATCTCACTAATTGATAATGTTTGTACATTTGGTAATTCGTTAGAGACTTGCTCAATATTTTTTACACATCTCACGGAAAAGCCCATTGTTTTTCTGCCATCTTCTCTAAAAATTCCGCATGAATTATAACTAATAGCACGAAGCCATGCACTAATACTTAAAGATTCTGTAGAAGTCCACCATGCAGCATATCTGTCTTTGTAATAAAAGTCTCCTGTAAAACTTCTGATGCCTCCGGGCATAGCAGAAAAGCCGGAAAGATTAAGATTTTCTCCTACGTTTTCATGCCATATTCCTTGCTCACTTTCCTTAATATGACATCCTATATCATTACCTCTCCAACCTGTTAGATAAAGTAGATCCTGACTCTGCATTCCCAAGTAAAATTCTAGTTCTCGCCAGTGAGAATCCTCCGGAACTAACCATGATTCCGGGCAAATATTTCTTGAATCTGATACTGCATACCAATTATAAAGTCTTCCAAATTGCTCAGCATTTTCTTCCAAATTATTATAGTCGCTATAGGCTCCTGTAACCAAACTTCTCCACTCATTAGATGTTTTAACATTTGGAATTTCACTTCCATCAGAATATTTAATATTATTTAAGTTCTCAGCCATCCAGTAATTATTTTGAATTTTAAGAATCGGATAATGATTGTTTTCATCGTCCGGACAATCGATAAAATCAAAACTTATTATTATATTTTCAGGATTATCTTCATTTTCACTCAGAACAAAAGGAACAATATGTTTTTGCCCTTGATCTGAAATACCCATTATTAATAAAATGTCTCCATAATCATAAACAAATTCTAAATTTGATTTTGATATTTTATTATTATCTGTCTTATTTTCAGCAATATAATGGTTCAAATACTTTATCGAAAGATTATTATTAGCTCTATTGGTACTGATTAGTTTTTCACTAATCAAAAAATCATTTGAAAGAACAGAAATATTGTAAACGCCAAAAATTAGTCCTTCAATTTCAAATGTGTATACACCTTTTTCAATACGAAAATCGTCGGATAGAATAATTTTACCGGAAATATCATTAATTGAAATATTTACACTGCTTTCTTTATTCGATTCAAATACAATATAACAGTTTATGTTTGAAGGGTTTGGATAAATATACAAAACTGGTTCCTCTGATAAAAATTGATATTTATTATACTCTCCCGGAATCAAATGCAAGGTTTCATTTCCAGAAATACTTATACTGATATTTTTTGTAATGTTTCTGATATATACCTCTTCAACAAAGATATTTTCATTTGACGACTCGAAATTCACATGATAATTTTGCGAATATTGAACCGTATATAAACACAGCAAAATCAAAATTAAACAGATTCTTTTCATTTTTATAGAAGTTTGTAAATATCAATTTTTTGCAAAAAACATATTAAATTCAATAAAGAATATTCGTAGCATTATCTTTAGTCGATTTTCATAATCAAAAATGCCAAGCCAAATTCATTGTGTTATAGTGTATTATTTAATTTAATTTCGGTATTTATTAAAAAAATATGTAAGGGATACGTAAAGAGATGAGTTGTTAGCAACAAATGCCTCATCACTTCTAATATCAATGAATCCTCTCGAATACACAGTACTGAATTGATAATTTTTATATTCGAATTTTAATCCTATGCTTAACCCTGAATCTATTCTTTTATATGAATTCCAATCGTCTCCGAAAACCGGGGTTGAATTATCGAAATAACTGTCATGACCATGCTCTTCGAAATGCCATTCGAAATACGGTTCAACATCTTCAATGATTTCGGCTTTTCTATTTCCTGCAACAGCGATACTAGTATATGGACCTACTGTTCCCGCAATCTTAAAGTTTCCTATTGGCATTTTATACATCAAAAAAATAGGTATGTCAATATAACCTATTGAAATTGAAGAATTAGCATATTCATCTTTAATTCTGTCCCCTTTTTGTAAAAATGATATGGAGGATCCTATTGCAAGAAAGTCGAGCAATTCAAATTCTGCTGCTATCCCTGCATGCATGCCATATTTGAGTGATTTTTCGATTTGCTCTGAATTAAACCCCTTTTCGATAATTGTGGAACCGGAAAAACCTGCTTGTACACCATAGAAAAAACCCTGGGCGAAAACGTTATTGCTAAGCCATATAAAAAATAATATGAGCAAATATTTTCTGTGTAAACTGTAAGATATTTTCATTAAAGTTTCTAGTAATTTCTATTTATAAAATAAGTAAACACAATATTAAAAACAGAGTTCCTAGCAGTTATTGTTTCGGATGTATTAATATCAACAAAACCAAAATAATAGTTTGCCTTTAGCTGATAGTTTTTAAAATCTGCTCCTGCACCTATAGTAACGCCACTATCAAAACGTTTGTATTCACCAAACTCTCCAAATTCAATAGGATAGGAAGACTCTGAATTATGTTCTTCATATTCATATATATATGAAGTTTTACCTACAATTGCAACACTTGTATATGGACCAATATTACCAAATACACTCACATTTCCTATTGGCATTTTATAGCCTATAACGATAGGTAAATCAAGATACCCTAACCTGGTTTTCTTGGTGTCTGATTCACCTATAATTTTATCTCCTTTTTGGAAAAAATTTAAAGATGTCCCGACATAAAGAAAACTCATAATTTCAAATTCGGCTGCAACTCCAAGTTGATAGCCAATTTTCAAACTTTTCTTTTCAACGGGCCAAAGTTCATCTTTTTCAATTATTGTAGTCCCACTAAAGCCCAACTGAGGTCCGTAGCTGAACCCTTGTGATAACAGTTCAGTAAAACAAAAACTGAATGAAACCAATAATATAAGTACTGTTTTTTTCATAATGCATTCTTGTTTTAATTATTATTATTTATAATTTTGTTAGAATAAAGATGTTTTGATTTTAGTTTTATTATAGTATTGTACAAAAATAATAATTTTATAATTACATTTTAATGAAAAAGTATATATTTTTAGTTTTCGTTTTATTTTGCCTTGGTGCGGAGGCTCAGCAACTTGTGAGAGGATATTCAGCTGGATTTGCCTATGGTTTTCTGCTTGAGAATGATTCACTAAACATTGTTTACGAGGATGTTGACTTCAAAGCAAGAACAGGCAAATCAAATTCCAATACATATATGGTTGGATTTCCGTTTGATTACGGTTTTTCTCGACACAGATTTGTTTTAACTCCCGGAATTGATATTACTATTGCTGATTATTCTCTGAATGTGAACGGTCTTTTTCCGAACATTGGTAATGATACCGATCTTACTAAAGTTCGAACAACTCTACTAATGCCACATTTAGGCTTAAACTATAAATGTCACTTTTACTTTTTGGGCATACAACTAGCAGTATCTGCAGGAGCTTTCGTGAAGATACCCATAAGCTATGATTATGGTTTAATTGACAAAAATAAGACTGACCTCCATGAGTTCAGCAATCTGAGTTTTTATGAAGGTAGCGTGCTCAAAAACCTAGAAAATTTAGATATTCAATATGTTCCAAATATTGGTCTTGACATTTACTTATCCCGGTTTCTGGTTTTTAACCTTTTTGCATATTTTTCCCCCTTAAGCTCAATTCCTGATGCTGAAAACATTCGAGGTTTTTACGGAACAGGTGTAAGCTATTTAGTACCCTTCGGAAAAGAAGATAAAACCCGTGTTTTACAATATTACAAGAATAAATAAAATATAAATATGAAAAATTCGCTAATCTTTCTCGGCATATTTATTTCTTTCGCTGCTCAAAATCAAAATGTTATTCCGGTGGTCCAAACCGGACATGCAGGAAAAATTACGCATATTTGCTGGGATAAATCCATGAGATATATTGCCAGTTCAGATGTGCATAATTACCTTGTAATTACTGACTTTATTTCTGGAAAGCAGTTTCATAAGAGTGGAATACCTTGCAATGCAAATATTTTAGGAATTGCTTTTGATTCTAATATGAACTTAAACATCAGTACTGAAAAATCAGATTTTGAATTCAATATGTATACTTTAGAGTATGGAGAATCAAATATAAAACTTAAGAAAAAGAAACTGCCCGAACGTGTTAAAATAAATGGCGCAGTTGTGCGACAAGGAATGAAAACCTTATTTAACAGAGATGCATATACTCATTTTACATATGTTGCAAAATCGCCGGTAGGTAATATTGTTATCGCGGGAGATGAAAAAGGACTAATCTATTTCTGTGATGATAATTTATCTGTCACTAAAACTGAAAAAATCCATCTTCTAGAGATTACTGATATTGCTTTTACTCCCGATGGAAGTTTTGTTGCTATAGCCTCTGCCGACCGATCAATAAGTGTGTGGAGAATGCCAGCAGGAGATTTCGAACGCAGAATTATACCTAGAAGTTTTAATATTTCTGCATTAGAGTCACATGAAAAAGATAATATTTTTGCTTTTGGTGATGAACTTGGGATAATTTACAAACTGATTTTTGAAAGTGACAAAATTAGGGTTAAAAGTGTAGATGCTCATAATGGCCGAATCAATGATTTAGACTTTTCGTCTAATCCTGCAGTAATTGCAAGTGCCGGAGGTGATAATAGAGCGGCAGTAGTTGATTTCGAAAATTCAAAAGTATTGCAATATTTTCTATTACATCCAAACACTAAGAAGGCTAAACAATTTGTAAGCATTGAAAATATTCAGTCTAAAGTTCTGCAGCAAAAAGAAGGAGAATTATGGTATGATGAAAATGTCTATTCTGTAGCAGTTTCTCCCGATTCGAAAAGTATTGCGTATTCTGGTGGTAAATGGGGCATAAATAAACCTATTCTTAAAATATCTTCAATAGGCAGTTTAAGAATTGATTCTGAAAAAGAAAATCGCAGGAGCAGAAAACAAAATATTGGTTTGATGGATAAATCAAATAGTAACGTTTATCAACAATTATACTTCGAAAATGATAAAATTTTCTGGGGACTGGGAGAGGAATTTGGAAAAGCAAGCAGTTATGAAACCAAATTGACGGGATACAATAGAAAGTCGGCAGGGCACTCACAAAATGCTTTCTCTTCAAGAAAACCTCATGAAAACTTTCTTGCTACTGAATACAGAACTCAAAAATCTCAAGAAAATGATTATTTAATTAAATATAATCCAATCAACGGAGACAGGTTCTTTTGCAAAGGATTTGAAATAACCAGAAAGAATGGATCACAAACACTCACTTATCAGGGACATTTGAGTTATATTAATGACATTACTTTTATTAAATCCAAAAACTATTTGATTAGTTGTGCCGATGATGCATCAATTATAATTTGGGATTATCAAAGCGGAAAGAAAATTATGTCTGTATTTGTTGTTGACAACGGACGTCTTGTATATATAAATCCTGAAAATTATTACATGGCCACAGGAGATGCAATTAGCGGAGTGGGATTTAATTACAAGGGTAGAATATTCCCACCCGAACAATTTGACCTTAAATATAACAGGCCTGATATAATAATGAGTGATTTGGGAATATTTGCCCAAGATATTATTGATCTTTATTATAGCGCATATCTGAAGCGTTTGTCTAGAATGGGATTTACAGAGGAAATTCTAATTGGAGAAATGAATCTCCCTGAATTACATATTATGAACATTAGAGATCTAAGTCCAAGAACATCATCAGAAAGTATTAATTTAATAATCAAAGCTATTGATGAAGTATACAATATAGACAGGATAAACGTATATGTTAATGATGTGCCTCTATATGGAACTAGGGGCTTGTCAATGAGAGAAAAGAATTCTAAGGAAATTGTCTCTGACATCGAAATCCCTCTTTCAGCTGGTAGAAATATAATCCATGTTTCTGCTCACAATTTTAGTGGAGTAGAATCACTTAAAGAAGAAATAGAAATTAATTTTGATGGTAATTTTGATAGAAAACCAGACATATATTTAATATCTCTAGCTGTAAATAATTATGATCAAGAACAGTATAACTTGCAATATACTGTTAATGATGGCAAAAGCTTTGTAAATCTTTTCTCAAGCAACAGAAGAATGTTTAACAATATACACGTTGATACGTTTTATAATCATAACTGTACAAGAGATAAGATACTGCCGGTAAAGGAAAAGCTAATGAATACGCATGTTGACGACTATGTTTTTGTTCATATTGCAGGGCATGGCTTGTTGGACGAAAATCTTGATTTTTATTTTGCAACAAGAGATATTGACTTTCACAATCCATCGAAAAAAGGATTGAGATATGATGAAATTGAAGACTTGTTGGATGGCATTCCTGCACGAAATAAATTGTTACTAATGGATGCTTGCCATTCAGGTGAAGTCGATAGAGATTCCGATTTTGCATACAGTGGAGAAATAGGTGATGACCAGCGAGGCGTTACTCTTTTTCAGAGTGCTCCGGCAACTACAAAACCTGTAACAGGTCTTAAGAATTCTTTTGAACTTATGAGGATTATGTTTGCAGATTTGAAAAAAGGAACAGGAACAGTTGTTATTTCAGCAGCATCAGGTAGTGGATATGCACTTGAACTCGATGAATTGCAAATGGGTGTATTTACTTACAGTTTAGTACAGGGTTTAAATAAGCGTAGTGCAGACATAAACAATGACAAAAAAATAAGCGTTTCAGAGTTGCGAAGTCATATTTTAAAGGAAGTTGAACGTCTCAGCAATGGTAGACAACAAGCAACATCAAGAAGTGAAAATCTCATTAATGATTTCAATATTTGGTAATAAAAAAAGGATTACTTAGTATAAGCAATCCTTTTTTCTAAATATTTCTAATTTCTAGTTCTTTACATAAGTCCTCTATTCTTTAATAAAGGCTCAACTATCGGCTCTCTGCCTCTGAAATTGACGAACATCGTCATCGGATCATCCTTATGCCCGTTTGAAAAAATGTATTTCTTTAACTTGTAAGCTGTTTCTTTATCAAATAAGCCGTTTTCTTTAAAGGCTCCAAAAGCATCTGTATCAAGAACTTCACTCCATGTATAACTATAATATCCAGCTGAATAGCCCCAACTGAATCCATGCATAAAATATGTACTTCTGTGTCTAGCATAAATTTCCGGCATTAATCCAATTTTTCCAAGAAAATTTAGTTCTTCGTCAACAGGATTAATAAAATCTATAGCCTCCTGTGTATGGAAATGCATATCTAAATAAGCTGTTGCAATAAATTCTCCGGTAGCAAATCCTTGATTAAAATGAGATGCATTTTTAATTTTCTCAATTAATTCATCAGGAATAATCTCACCTGTTTCATAATGGAAAGCAAACATTTTTAATACCTCAGGTTCCGCAGCCCAATGCTCCATAATTTGAGATGGCAATTCAACAAAATCACGAGGAACCGATGTGCCACTCATTGACGGATAAGTACATTGCGACAAAATTCCATGTAAAGCATGACCAAATTCATGGAAAAATGTTGAATATTCATCCCATGTAAGCAAAGATGGCTGTGTTGATGTTGGAGGCGTGAAATTACAATTAATAGTAACTATCGGGCTCACATTTTTACCATTATATACATATTGTTCGCGGAAACTACTCATCCATGCACCACCTCTTTTACTTGCTCGAGGATGGTAATCCATAAATAGTACTGCTATATGTTCTCCATTTTCATCTATAACCTCATAAGCTTCGGCGTCAGGATGATAAAGTGGAACATTTTCAAGAAGCTTAAAACTCACTCCAAATAATTTTTCACTTACCATAAAAATACCTTCTCTTGCTTTTTCTAATTGAAGGTATGGTTTGATTTCTTCCTCATCAAGATCATACTTAACTTTTCTAACTTTTTCAGCATAATATCTCCAGTCGGCAGCATCAAATTGCCAATCCTTTCCTTCCTCATTCATCATTTGTCGATACATATTTGCTTCTTGAATCATAACAGGCATTGCTCCGTGCCAAACTTTATCAAGTAATTCAAAAACATTATCAGAATTTTTAGCCATATTCATTTCTAGCACATAGTCTGCATGAGTTCTGTATCCAAGCAAGTTTGCTCTTTCGATTCTTAAATTTAACATCTCAATAATGTTTTGCTTATTGTCGGTCTCATTATCATTATTACATCTATTTACATAAGCAGTATGAATTTCTTTCCTTAAGTCGCGGCTGTCGGCATATGTCAAGAAAGGCATAATACTAGGATTTTGAAGTGTAAACACCCATTTACCTTCCATATCATTTTGTTGAGCAGTAATTGCTGCGGCATCAATAACAGACTCCGGTAGTCCAGCAAGTTCATTCTCGTCATCAATAACTAGCAAATATGCGTTTGTTTCAGCAAGAAGATTATCCCCAAAAGTAAGCGTAAGAACTGATAGTCTTTCATTTATTTCTTTGAGTCTAGATTTTTCTTTATCTCCTAATTCTGCACCACCTCTTACGAAACCTTTATAAGTGAGTTCCAACAGTCGTTCTTGCTCATTATTCAGCTCTTCTTTTTCTTTGTTTTCATAAACATGTTTAATTTTTTCAAATAGCAGTTCATTCATCATTATTTCATCGCTATGCTTCGACATCATAGGCGAAATTTGCTGCGCAAGTTCTTGTAATTCGTCTGACGTATTTGATGATAACATATTAAAAAAGACCAATGCTACATCAGAAATTTTCAAACTACTATATTCTAACGCCTCAATGGTATTATAAAAATTTGGAGCTTCTTCGTTTTCAATTATACTTTGTACAATTTCATTTTGATTTTCCATTGCTCTTTTAAAAGCAGGAATGTAGTGCTCTGTTTTTATCTCCTCAAACGGGGGTATTCCAAATGGTGTATCCCATTCAACAAAAAATGGGTTTTCGTCTTCTTTCATTTTGTCTGAATTACATGCAAAAAATGCGGTTAAAAAAATAAGTGTTGTTAAAAATACTGAAAAGTTTTTCATAATATTTATTTAAATTGGTTAATACTAAAATCATTGAAAATCAATAATAAACCTCAAAGCTATAAAATATTGAAATAATTAACATTATTTTTAACATAATATTAAGTTATGTGATTTTTAAAACAGTATTTACTAAATATTTATTGAAAATTCTTTTTTAATTTTTATAATTGTAAAAAATTATAATTATGACCAGATTTACTTTATTATTATTGACAGTGATTACAATTAGTAGCTGCAAAGCACAAACAAATATTAATGATATGAAAGAATTTGAAAAAATAACTTGGGAAGAATTAAATGATAATGCAATACGAATGATTGGTCATGATTGGTTTCTAATTGGTTCGGGTAGCATTGAAAATGGCTATAATATGATGACTGCAAGCTGGGGTAATATAGGTTGGCTATGGCAAAAACCAGTTAGTATAATTTATGTTAGACCGCAACGATATACTCACGAATATACAGAAAAGGAGGATTTTTATACAATCACTTTTTACAAAGAAGAGTATAAGGAAATTCTACGCTTAATGGGAACTGTATCTGGAAGAGATTTTGATAAAATTAATGACAGCGGATTAACTGCAATAGAAACAGAAAATGGATCTGTTGGGTTTAAAGAGGCTTACTTAATTCTTGAATGCAAAAAACTTTATTGTGATGTAATTAAAAAAGAAAACTTCTATGATCCCGAATTATCAGAATCAATATATCCGTCAAAAGACTTTCACACAATGTATATTGGAGAAATTGTAAACGTTTGGAGAAAGAAAAATATTAAGTAAATAATTAAAACTTTCTGTCTTTTCTGCAATGGAGAGCAATTATTGCTTGTAAACTTGCATTATTACCACAAACTTGTTTATAAAAAAGTAGATTAATACCTTTTAAAGCTTCAATGATTTTCGTTAACTTTGAGCAAAATTATTATTGATGAATAATTATTTAAAAGCCGACAGCAGTAATTTATCGAGTGCCGACAAAGAGTTTGAACAAGTGTTGCGACCGGCTGACTTTAAACATTTCAGCGGACAGGATGCTATAACTGAAAACCTCAAAATTTTTGTTAAAGCTGCAATTATGAGAGGAGAAGCTCTTGATCATTTATTACTGCACGGACCCCCGGGGTTGGGAAAAACAACTCTCGCAAATATTGTGGCGAATGAATTGAATGTTGGCTTAAAATTAACCTCCGGTCCTGTAATGGACAAACCCGGCGATCTTGCAGGCTTACTTACAAGTTTGGAAAGAAATGATGTACTTTTTATCGATGAAATTCATAGGCTAAATCCAATTGTGGAGGAATACCTTTATTCTGCAATGGAAGATTACCGAATCGATATTTTAATTGATAAAGGTCCGGCAGCAAGATCTGTTCAAATTCCTCTAGAGCCATTCACTTTGATTGGGGCAACAACACGTTCAGGATTACTTACAAGTCCGTTAAGGGCAAGATTTGGTATTACTTGTTTATTAAATTATTATAATACTGAAACTATTAAAAAAATTATAAAGCGATCTGCTGAAATTCTAAATGTTCCTATTGAAGATGATGCTGCTTATGAAATTTCAAGAAGAAGTCGTGGAACACCTAGAGTTGCAAATTCATTACTTCGAAGAGTAAGAGATTTTGCACAAGTAATCGGTGATGGTAATATTGATCTTGATATTTCCAAACACGCTCTTGAAGCATTAAACATAGATAAGTATGGTCTTGATGAAATGGACAATAGAATACTGTTAACAATTGTTGACAAATTTAGTGGTGGACCGGTTGGATTAAAAACAATTGCAACTGCAGTAGGCGAAGACGAAGGAACAATTGAGGAGGTTTATGAACCATTCCTAATAATGGAAGGTTTTATTAAGCGTACTCCTAGAGGAAGAGAAGCAACAGAAATGGCTTATAGACATCTTAATAGAAACAATTATAACTCTCAAGCATCATTGTTTTAAATATAATAATATGAAAAAAATTATCTTATTAATTTCATTTTCTTTAATAGTTTTTCATTCAAAATCTCAATGTTTTGTCGGTGATCCTATTAATGTTCTCCACTATGATATTAATCTTGATTTAAGTGACATTGAAGGACAAACAATAAAAGGATTTACTGCTGTTAGCATAGAATCGGCGGTGAATAATCTGAGTGCTATTCAATTATATTTGTTAAAACTAGATATAGATTCAATTAGCTCAGATTCCAAACCAATCGAAAGTTTTGAATATAATGATACAATTATTACCATAAATCTTGAATCTGCAATTAATCTGGGTGATCAAATTAAAATCACAGTTTATTACAATGGAAGTCCAGTAATGGATCCTTCTGGTTGGGGAGGTTTTTACTTTGTTTCGAATTATGCTTTTAATCTAGGAGTTGGTTTTGAAGATGATCCACATAATTACGGAAGAGTTTGGTTTCCTTGTGTAGATAATTTTACTGATCGATCAACTTATCGTAAAACAATTACTACTAAAATTGACCACTTTGCAGTATGTGGAGGTGAACATATTTCAACAATAATTGATGAAGAAAATCAAAAAGCTATTCATGAATGGTTTCTTGATAACCCTATTCCGACTTATCTCGCTTCTATTGCTGTTGGAAAATTTGAACTTTTCAGTACTGTTTACAACAGTATAAATGGTGAAATTCCTGTGGAAGTTTATATGCCAATGGGTCAAGTATCAAATGCGGAAAATTCTTTTGTAAATATTCTAGACGTTCTCGAAATTTTTGAAACATTATTCGGACCGTATAGGTGGAACAGAGTTGGGTATGTTGCAGTACCGCATGTTTTTGGAGGAATGGAACATGCTACAAATGTTACGTTAAGCTCTGCATTTGTTAATGGAACTCTTCTTTACGAAGATCTTCTTTACCACGAATTAGCTCACAGCTGGTGGGGTAATTTAGTAACTTGCTCAAATAGTGGTGATATGTGGCTTAACGAAGGTTGGGCAAAATATTCAGAATCTCTATACAGAGAGTTTTTGTACGGTAGAGAAAATATGTTAAATTTTAGAAGAAATGCTCATAACACTGTGTTGAGGTACTATCATATTCAAGATGAAGGTTTTCATCCTCTTTATGCAATGCCACATGAATTAACTTATTCACGAACTGTTTATGAAAAAGGAGCTAGTGTTGCACATGCTTTAAGAGGTTATATTAATGATGATGAATTATTCTTTGACGCTCTGAAAGCTTTTATTGAAGAGTACAAATTTAATAGTATAGACTCTTATATTTTACGTGATTTTCTAATTGATTATACTGAAATAAATTTGATTGATTTTTTTAATGCACATGTTTTTTCAGAAGGATTTGTTCATTATTCTATAGATTCTGTAAATGTTAATGAGATAGGTTCAAATTATGATGTTACTGTTTTTATAAAACAAAAGCTATATGGTAAAAGTGAATTTGCAAATTCAAATTTAATTGAGGTATCATTTTTCGATAATAATCTTAATATTATTACTAAAACTATTGAATTTGATGGAGAGTTTGGAGAGAGTTCATTTTTAATTCCTTTCAATCCTATTATGGTCTTTTGTGATTATTATGAAAAGTTCTCTGATGCTTCAATAAAAGAAACAAAAAATATTTCTGCTACAGGTAATTCAGATTACGGAAGCATGTATTTCAGAGCAGGAGTTCAACAGATAAATCAAGAGACTCCAAACCTGCTACGAGTTGTCCATAGTTTTGTTGCTCCTGATCCTTTTAAAGAAGACATACCTGGTTTAATACTAGCTGATAATAGATACTGGACAATAGATGGAAATTTCCCAGAAGGTTTTCAGACAAGTGGAACATTTTATTACAGAAATAATATAACCGGTTCTGGCATATATGGACATCTGGATAATTACTTTATAAGCAATAGTCTAGATTCCTTGCGTTTGGTATTTCGTCCTAACAGAGCTACTGACTGGTCAATTATAGAAGACTATTCTCACTCTATTGGTATGAGAACCTTTAAAATAGATAATCTTATGCCTGGCGAATATGCTCTTGCTATTTATGATTGGAATCGTTATCAAACAAATCACATTAATCAATTTAAAAATAATGATATAAGCATATACCCAAATCCTAGTAATGGAGAAATTGAAATTTTACTAAATAGTAATAAAACGGCAATGGCAAATTTATACAATATTTCAGGACAACTTATGCATTCACAAAACTTAGACATTTCACAAACACATCATAAAATAGATTTAATGCATTTACCATCTGGAATGTATATAATAAAAATTAACACTGATAATATAGTAAAGACTGATAAAATAATAATAAGAAAATAAAATGAATTTTGTAAACGAATTAGAATGGAGAGGCATGGTTCATGACATTATGCCCGGAACAAAAGAATTATTTGAAAAAGAATTTGTAACTGCATACGTTGGGATTGACCCTACTGCAGATTCACTACATATAGGTCATCTGGTTAGTATTATGATGCTAAAACATCTTCAAGTATCAGGTCACCGACCTGTTGTTGTTTTAGGTGGAGCTACCGGTATGATTGGAGATCCAAGTGGTAAGTCAAGCGAAAGAAATCTACTCGATGAAAATACCCTTCGTGCTAATCAGTTGGCAATACAAAAGCAATTATCTAAATTTCTTGACTTTGATACAGAATCAAACAATAAAGCAGTTCTTGTAAATAACTACGATTGGATGAAAAGTTTTTCTTTTCTTGATTTTATTCGTGACATAGGTAAACACCTCACTGTAAACTATATGATGGCAAAAGATTCTGTAAAGAAAAGAATCAGTGGAGAAGATAAAACAGGAATGTCATATACCGAATTTTCTTATCAATTAGTTCAAGGATACGATTTTTTACATCTATACAATAATCTGGATTGCAAACTTCAATTGGGTGGCAGTGATCAGTGGGGTAATATTACAACCGGAACAGAACTAATCAGACGCAAAGTCCAAGGCGAAGCTTTTG
>OBJA01001148.1_pt1 | contig 19241 bp, 11 predicted proteins | sample 1519751 | NCBI WGS metagenome assembly OBJA01 (sample SAMEA3881238, study PRJEB22517) | soil metagenome | biome: lake sediment; feature: soda lake sediment; material: sediment, water from around vicinity | place: India | collected 2013-12-23 | depth 3 m
TCTTGTCTATCTGCGCCTGGAGGTGCGCAACGCTGGTAGCGGAAAAACGACCATAGATCATGTCAGGATAGATGTCGCCGGTATGTTCGGCATAATAGAGGTCGGTGATGTGTGACCCGGTGGTGCCGGGAAATGCAGGTATCTGCTGCACATCCCCAACGATGAGCAGATATGTTGGCGCCGGGACTGAAGGTGTTGCAGAGTTGTACAACCCCTGCAGATAACTCTTCATGGAGTTTGCCGTTGACCCCACTCCGGGTGTGCCTTTATAAACTTCAATAACCTTGAAGCCCTTCTCCCGCTTCCATTCAATGAATGGCTGAAGGGTTGACTGAAACATTGTATCACTTAAGACGATATAGCTGGGCGGCAGGCTGCCAGGCTGTGCTGAGAAAGCACCTCCGTTCAACGTCACCGAAGAAACATTCAGAAAAGGGGATGCATATGCCTCTTTCCAAAGAGAAATATCTTTTTCGGATGAACCAGTGAATCGTATTATCACCTCAGCAGAGGAGATATAGCGAAGCTCACGGGTTACCGGGTTATACTCAACAGGGCTGAAACTGAGCCTTGCAATATGGGCATCTCTCATAACACCTGCATCTCCGATGTTTACCGTGTCATACCTGAACCAGCGGTCAGAACTGTAAATTGTCTCATCCTTCACAAAGGGCAGCTCCTGAGTATTGCTTTTGGACACTGACGGCTGCACCGGCATCAGCTCCATCCCGACGAAGGGTTCAGGGGCAGTTATGTTGCGGTAAACGATGTCACTGATGGTGATCTCCCAGCCTGCACCAGGAGGTAGCTCAATCATCCTGTTCCAGGATGGCAGATTCGGACTGCCGGCATCAAGAGCAGGATAACAACCTGCCATCTCAAGCTCAAAATATCCATCAACACCCTTTAGATTCTTCCTGAACAGAGGTGCAGGAAAATCTATCTGCAGGTGAAGCACCTCCGTGCCGGAACTTATCAATTCATATCCACGGGATTCATGGGAGCGCCAGGTAGTCTGAGAAAACAGAATTGCTGGCAGCAGTATAAACAAGGATAGAAGGGAATAATGACGGTTGAACATGACTATGTTGATTGAAGTGTTGAATGAGATGTACAATATCTGATAAAACGATCGTATATATATAATGATAATCAAGTGCGTAAAGATAATATATTTTTGAAGTTCAGTTGCTGCCCAAAAAATCAAATAACAATAGGTTAACAGCCGGTAAGATCAAATGTTTCATGCTGACGATGTCGGAGGTCCGGTATTGCAATGCTTTTTAAGGCTTCCACTTCGGAGTGAACTCATAGCCGATCCCAACGATATAATCGGTTTCGGGGTTTATGACATTGACTTGATGCTGAATCATATAGTAAAAGTTCAAAGTATGCACTCTGTTAATTCTGTATAGGGTTCCGGCAGAAAATCGCATCTTGTCCATTTGGTGGATTCCGCTTATAGTGAGTGGGAAATAGAATTCAGCTCCGACGTAAGGGCGCCATGTACGGTTTATACGGTAACGGAAAGTCCCTTTTAAGCGCAAATAGGTTCTGTCGTCAGTGTTTCCCTGGTACAGAAGTTCCTCATGACGCAACTGCTGTTGCACTCGTGCCCGCGCAATCCAGTCTGTTTTTCCGGTTCTGTAGCGGTATCTCAGGTCGGAATAATAACGATGGCGGTAATGATAAGACCTGTCGAGCTGCTGCCTGGCAATAAAACGGTAATATGCCGCTATCCTCCAGCCTTTGCCGAAATCATGCCCGAATCCTGTTTCAGCCAGAAAGGTGCCTGCTTCAGTCATATTTTCATGCATCCGCACTTCGGTGTTCAGCAGGATAAAGGAGCGCTGCCTGACCTGTACCGTTCCTTCAGCCGCCAGCCATAGCCCGGCATCCTTCTCCTGAGGCCAGAGATACCCTGATACCGGCAACAGGAAAAGAAGCAACAAAACCCTTTTTAATTCGCTTTTCATCATTCAATGTTGTCTAATGATCCAACATCAGGATTAACTTGTCAGTGTCTAAACTTCCATATCCTCATCAAGGTCTTTAGTCCCATTAACAATCCTGGAATATATTCCACCCGGCCGCTCACGGAAATAGACGGTCAGTCTGACAGTATCCCGCAGGAAATTCACCTGCCGGATCTCAAATCGTGTGATCTGCAAGCCTGTCCGCTTCCTGAGGTCCTGTATCAGAGCCTCGTGGTTTTCCGGCTTTATCATTTCAATATCATCATATTGGATAGTTTTGGATGACTCTTGTTTGAAAATCAGATTTGAGTCCATAATCCAGGTTATCAGAATCACAAAAGCATTTATTACCACCATCACATCATAACGAAGCTGAACAGCATTTATCAATCCCAGAGCAATGAAAATGAACAGATATGTCATATCCTTCATGGTGATGGTTCGTGTACGGTAACGTAGCATCGTGAAAACGGCAAAGAGTCCGAAAGCAGCACCCAACGAGAATTTGACCTGATTCAGCACATAGGTGATCATAAAGATGATGATGTTGAACATTATGAAAGTGAAGACCTGGTCGGGCTTGCGGTTGCCAGGGTAATAGACCAGCATGATGAGCAATGCCATTGCAACCAGGTTGATCAGCATGTTAATGTAGAACACCCTGGTAATTTTTATCTCTGACTGATCATCCTCATCCGTATGTTCGTCAGGCACAAACAGTACCCTCCTGGCAGTACCTTCATGTGATTCATTATCCTCATCATCAATTGTCTGATGATCATGGTCAACGGCAAAAGATGCCTCGATGGTACCGATGGATGTTGCTCCGGCAGATACAAGAAAACAAAAAACGAAAGACACAATAAAAACAGTTATGGCATTGAATCTCTTCATGATATTGAAAGGTTATGTTAGGAAATCGTATTTATTCATGATCTTTTGAAGTCTCATCATCCTGGGTTTGAAGTTGTTCTTTTTAAGATTGTCATGATGAAGCATCATTCCAAGGCAGTATTTACTTATCCTCATTGGGAAGATCTTTCCCCGGAACATGATCCTGGAGAAAGGAGAGCTCGCATCCCTGGGCTGTTTTACCTCCAGGATGCAAAGGTTGAGCAGCTCTTTCTCCTCACTTCCTGATGCGAGTATGATTCCTGTATCGATGGTGATGCGCTCCGGTTTGCTGTTATGGACGAGCGTTATTCTGTCAAACTCTACCCTAAGGCTCTCCTTTGCCTTCCCGAGTTGCTCAACCTCAGGCCTGCAGAAGGCGCGGAATGGCGCCATAGGATCACTCTCCTCACCGGAGCCGTAGTATCTCATCCTGGTCTTCTCTGTATGCCTTTTGGGATTTTTCGATTTGAGCTCCAGAAATGCCTGTCCTGTATCCTGGTATTTTCTGATCCTCAGCTTATATCTCCGTAGTTTCCCGTTGTGATGCATCCGGTACAACTTGTAGTCTTCGCTGTCGAAGTAGATGGTCTTATACCTTCGGTTTCTGTTGCTTGCAACCTCAAGAACAGAGTATTGTTCCCTGGCTTCCTGCAGTACTGATGGAAGGTCGGCGACGTGCATCACAAATTTGGTGTCGGCACGGTCCATCAACAATACCCTGCTCATCTCCTCCAGATTAACAGGTTGAAAGCTTTCAACGAGAGGTGCAAGCATAACTTCGAGACTTTTCCGACTAGTTATATGCATAGTTACTTTTCCGTTATTTGAAAATAACCAGTTCGTCCAGCTCAACAACCTCTTTTCTGCCGGTGATGTTAACCTCCCTTATCACAGGGATACTAGCGGCGGTCTGGAGTGTTGAGTCTTTGGAATATGCGTAAACCTTGTAGTTTCCGGGGCGAAGATAGCGGAATTCAAACCAACCGTCGTAGGTAGTTCGCTCCCGGCCATCCACCTTTTTCCCGTCACCGTAGATGATGTAAACATCTTCATCCCCGGCATAATACTCCTCCAGTAGTACGGTAAATGTGCTGTTGTAGTTCTTCACCAACACCCTTCCCCTTATCGTGGCGAGGCCCCCTTCACCTTCGGTCTTGGCACATGAAACGATAAAGGCCGTCCCTGCAGCCAGCAGCAGGAGGAGGGCCGGGACGACGAAATACTCTCTTTTCAATGTTTTCATTCTATTCATGGATTATAAATTTTTCTGTAAAAAGCCTCTCTCTGTTTTCGAACTGCATTAGGTACACCCCTGCCGGGATGCCGGAAATATCAAGTTTTACAGCTACCGGCTGTTCACTGCCACAGGGTATTTCCATATTGAATCTGCGGTGCAGCCTCCCGTCAGGGGAGAAAACCTTGTATTCACAGGCGCCTTCTGCGACACATTCTATCCAGAGTGTATTCGAAGCGGGGTTAGGATAGATGTTTATGCTGATTCTGCTTATTGCCGGGGGGTTGTTCCTGGAAGCAAATGAGGCGGGCATCAGTGTGAAAACACCTGTTCCGTTGGGATACCTTCCGAAGGTGCTGTTTCCATCCAGGTGAGAATAGCGTACTTCATCCAGCAGTTCATCATGGCTGTATCCCAATCCTATCCACCCTTCGCGTTGGTCAAGGGTGAAGTTGCACCTGTCGGGCCATAGCCCGGTGCCATCAGCAAAGAGCATGAAGAAGTGATGGGGAGGTATCAGGGTGTCGGGCAGTTCCCAGTAATGGAAGCCACTGCTGTCGTTTGAGATCCGGAGGTTTCTGAGGGAGAGGGTATCCGTGCTGTTGTTGAAGAGTTCAATCCAGTGGGCAGTATTTACGGTTTTGCCCTGGTGCGCCATTATGGGAGCCCTGTTGATCTCGTTGATCACCAGGCGCCCCGGCGCAACCTTTGGATAAAGGGAAAAATAGTGGGTTTGAGCTCTGGCAGGCAGGAAGATGCCGGCACTGTCGTTCTGAGCATAGAAATAGTAATGGAGGATATCACCTTCCAGTGGTATCTGCACTCCCCAGATACCATCTCCGGGAAGGCTGTCACCATTCAAGCCATCATCATACATCCTTATCCGGGAAAAGAGGCTGTTACTGCTGAAGCGGTAGAAAAGCCATACTTCCCCGGCACCCTCCACTTCGGCGTTGATCTGAACCATCCCGCCCCTGGCAGGGTGTTCAGGAATTGTCTGGTGACTCTGTATCACCGGGTGGGCGTTGAACCCGGGGTAGCTGCGGAGATAGGCCGTTCGTCCTGAAACCATTTCCCGCAGCCCTACGTAGGCAGTTCCGGGTGTGTTGCCCGGCACTGTGCTGTCAAGGTTATTGAGGAAGGAGGAGTAGCTGTAAAACTTGTTGATGTCGGCATGGACATAAGGGTCAATGATGTCATGGAGCTGCCCTGCCAGATCCATCATTGCCCCACTCTCGAACTGCTCACTAACTATGGTACGAAGGTGTGCCATGAACATCCGCCTGTAGGTGCTGTCGCTGAAAAGGACAGACATCAGCGGACGGGGCGAAATGCTGAAAGTCAGGTGCTGCAAAGGATCCGAATTGATGATCTGTGGTATGGTCATCCCCTGAAAAAGGTACGAACCGTCGGAATTACGGAAACTGCCAAGTGACATGTTCAGGTCCCAAATCACCGGATTGAGCCTGCCATGAAGGTCAGAAGCCAGATAGTAATTCTGTGCATAACCTATGTAACTGTCGAAATTCAGCAAGGCATAATTGAAAGCGTGCATCCACAGCACCCTGTCAACGTTCAGCACCTCTTCAATCCTTTCCGGATTGTGATGCAGAACATCGATCATCTCCATGAGCATCTGCCAGCCATAATCCGACTCCAGGCTGTAAAAGGGTGCATAAGCCATGCTGTCGCTGCTGCTGATGAATGCCAGGTTTGAATTCTGCCCGAAGGGGAAAACCAGCTTCTCAGGGCTTCCTTTGATAAGCACCCTGTCAGGTGAGCCATAGTGCTTCTCCAGAAACTGCCCGTCGATACTCTCTGCGTTGGTGTATAAACCTATCAGCGTATCATTCGCATACACGTTGGCAAAACCTGCCCCTGGAGCCGGCATGTACTGCCCTGCCACGTAGTACGACAGCACCTCCCTGAGGAATGAAGGATCATGCAGCACATTGCTGAGTTTGATCTTCGTATAGCCCTGGTAGTTCCTGTTTCTTACCTGATAGTCGATTCTTATGTTGAAAGGATTTTTTATGGTATCCTGATTCCATGAACTGAATCCTTTAAAGCGCACACCACATCCGGGAAAGTGAACTCCATTGATATACACTTCTCCGACCAGCCTTACATCTGTATTTCCTGCTTTCATGAGGCTGTCAAGCTGAAACCTCCAGTCGGGCTGTGGCATCACAATCCTGATTTCCTGCACTTGGTCGGGGGAGTAAAAAGGGGCCTGTCCATGAACTGCCAATCCGCACAGGAGAATGCCCGCTGTCAGCAAAAATGATAGCGTGTATTTCCCTCGTGTGGTTGTGTTCCGTTTCATCAACAAGATGGCCTTATTGTTTAACGATCTTACGGTTTATGACCCTGTTGCCGGCATCAATGCTGAGCATGTAAACGCCTCTGGCAAACCCTGACATATCAATAATAGCCGTTCCGGCTTCAATCTTTTGTTGATACAGAGTCCTTCCCCGGAGATCCTGCAATACACACCAGGCAGCCTCCGCTCCGGCGACCTCCAGGCTCAGGGATGACACAACGGGGTTCGGGAAGAGCCTGATTACAGGATCTATTGCCGGCTCTTTGATCTGCAACTGATCCCCGATGAACATCGACACACCCCCGCCGGTGGCAATCCAGATGTTGTCATCATCATCAACGGCAAGCCTGCTCACTATGAGCGAAACCAGTCCTTCCGGCATACCGTATGACCAGAACTGTGTGCCGGACATTGCGGTGAGGCCCCCGTCAAACAGATAATCGACAAAAATACCTGCCCACATATTCCCTTTGGAATCAAAGACTATGTCCATCACTGCTTCATGGTAGAGGCCATCCGCATGTTCGATATTCCTCAGCCAGGTTCCGGAGCTGTCGAGTACTGTAATGCCGAAATAGGTTCCCAGGTAAATATTTCCTGCAGCATCAAAGGCCACAGAGGTGACGTTGTTGTCAATAAGCCCGGAATCGGCGTCATAAACCGTGAACGACTGGCCGTCGAACCTGGCTACACCACCCAGCCAGGTGCAAAACCATTTGTTGTTGCTGTTGTCAATCCCCACAAACCCAACCATCGGCGAAGGGAGGCCGTGTGCCACAGTGTAGTTTGTGAAGAGGGTGTCATTCCATGAGGATACCCCGCCTGTGACACCAATCCATACGATGCCATCCATATCCACGGCAATGTGGTTCACCAGGTTGTTAAGGAGGCCGTCGGCAAAGGTGTATGTAGTCCAGGAGACACCATCATACCGTGATACCCCGGCATCGGTGCCTGCCCACACATCACCGTTGGGTGCTATGGCAATGCAGTTTATGAAATTATCCAGTAAGCCATCGGCAGTTGTATAAACCACCCATGAGGTTCTGTCAAACTTTGCAACACCCTCCTGCGTTGCAAACCACAGATGGTTGTTCTGGTCAACGGCCACATCCAGCACATTTTCATCGGGCAGGCCATCCACCACGGTATAGTTTACAAACGGCTGCTGGGCATGGATGGATCCAATGAACAAGGGTGCTGCGAAAATCAGGATAAAGAATAAGGTCTTTTGCATTTTAATTTATATTGATGAATGTGGTTAAATCGAACAGTCTGAATCAGGCCCGGTGGTCTCTGTTATCAGGGCCTGACCATCACTTTGACCCCTTTCAGGGAAGGATTGTCAGGGATGGTGACAAGGTATATTCCCGGTGGCATACCAGAGAGGTCAAGGATTCCCGATTGCACGGTTCTCATCCGGGTTTTTCCTATCATATCTGTGACATGCACCGTTGTACCATCTTCCAGGCCTGTAACATTTGCGGCCCCATTTGTCGGGTTTGGATATAGTCTCCATCCCTGCTGCTTCTCCGGTAAGGTAAACCCCAGTGTATTCTCAACCCATGGTTTTGAGTAGCGGCGTGCTTTCGGTATCGACCCGCCCAGGGTCACCGACCACACCACGTTGTCGGAAGAATCCACTTCGTAGATGTGTCCAGATGATGGTAAGGTGACCAAAAAGTTGCCGTTCTCAAGGGGTTGCGCACCTCCCATGTAGTTGTCGGGGTTGCCTGAATAGGTATGGCGCCAGGTGTAAGTGGCTGGAGCAAAAGAGGTGCCCGGGGTATGGTTGAAAAGGTATCCGTTGACGGGAGGCAGGATGATGTCAACACAGGTTTTGCCGGCCGCTCCCCCTTTGTTGTTGAAGAATGAGATAAGCCCTGCTTTGGGAAAACCGGAAGGAATGATGTGTACATCATGCGCCATATCGATGAATCGTGTGCCGGTAACCCCAAAGGCTTCAGGATTACCCCAGCGATACAACAATCCGCCCCCTTTGCCGGAATTGCCACCTGTATTGCCTGCAGCCTGAGCCGTGGTGGTACTCTTGTCAATAACATACACCTCCCCCATGTATCTCGCGGAAAACAATATCTGGTCAAGCACCGGATTGTAATCCAGGCTGTTGATGTGCATCCAGTCACGCTTTGGATTGTAGTTCACATTGAACTTGTGTGGATGATCCGCAGTATTGGTCACGTAGTTGTCCTTCGTCGGGTCCACATCCTGTACCAGGTGGTCAAAGACGCGCCACTCCCAAACAATATTGCCGGTGGAGGCTCCTGTAGGCTGAACCTCCATGATCTTCTCAAAGTACATTGTGCTGTTCAGGGTGCAACCCGCCTGTGTAACCTGCTGTGCCGTCATACGCTCATACGCGGTCACCAGCACATTCCCGTTGGGCATCGGGCAGATATCATGATGCAGGACATAATCCGCCGTCGAATAAGGAAAATACCAGACGACATTTCCGTCCCAATCCACCTTCTGCACAGCAACACTTAGGGCAGCCGCCCCCCAGAAACTGGAATTGGTGCCCGAAACGGAACGAACAAGTGTGCCACCCGGCTCCATGTAAGTTGAGTAAGAAGTCCTCCGGTTAGAAGGAAATGTCCATTCGTGATATACAGTGCCCGCACTGTCAAGAAGATAAGCCTTGGTGCTGTTCATCTTCGAATAGAGAGTGAACCCACCGTACGACTGAGAAGATACTTCCGGAACGGAAATAATGAGCAGAATCAGAACCACCATCAAACGATAGTTCATTTCATGTACCTTAAAAGGAACTTTCATGTTTTCAGGAAATGAGTTAATAATTGTCCAGGCCAATGAGTAATAATCATCACAAATATATGAAGGTTTCATTACGAAAATACTTCAAATTAAATCGATGTTAAAAATTTTTAATTATCCGTACCTTTGACTCATAACAAAAAAAATCTCAGCTATGCGTTTTTTAAGAGTTCTCCGTAGTATTCTTATCGGCACATCATCCGTGCTTCTCTTATGTGCTGTGCCTTTCGACACCGGCGCCCAGGGTTCCTCCCGTGATGGTGGCCCGTACGATCAGCTCTGGAAAGAGGCCGATTCCCTGATGAAAAAACAGCTTCCCCAGTCGGCACTTAAGGTTGTGGACCGCATATACCGTGATGCCGTTAAGACCAACCGTCAGCCGGAGATGGTTAAGGCAATCATCTACCGCATTGCCCTCAGCAGTTCCTTCGAGGAGGAGGTAAACGTAACTGCGATAATGACGATTCAGGAAGAGCTACCCAAAAGCCGTGACCTGGCAGTGACCTCCCTGCTCGAATCTATGCTGGCTGAGCTATACTGGTCTTACTACAGAAGCAACAGATGGCAGATCCTTGAGCGGAGTGTGGTTGCAGGCTATGATGAAACGGATATCAGGCTCTGGGACGTGAACAGGTTCTTCTCCGAGGTGACCACCCTCTACAACCGGTCGGTATCGCGCAGCGAAATCCTTCAGAAGGTTCCCCTGAAGCGGTACGACAACATCCTCACCCGTGCCGACGGCTCAAAGATCTACCGGCCTACGCTGTATGACTTTCTTGCACATCGTGCGCTGGAATTTTTCACTTCAGGAGAGTCGGGGCTTACAAGGCCCGGCGAACAATATTCACTGGATCATCCCGGATACCTGGGCAACAACAATGCGTTCCTTGGCATGGAGATCTCCACCCCCGACACTATGTCGCTCCTTTTTCACACTATGAGGATCTACCAGGAACTTACACGATTCCACCTCCATGATGCTGACCCGCGGGCACTGCTGGAGATCACACTGAACAGGCTTCGCTTTGCCAGAAACAACGGCCATGGCATTGCAGACCGCGACCTGCTCTACCTGCAAATGCTCGAAGAGCTTTCAGAAATATATAAAAGTCACAGCTACTACACCTGGATCAGGTATCAGGTTGCCGACTATTATTACCGTGCAGGCCTGGATTATAAGCCTGATGATCCTGATGATGAGCGGCGCCACTACTTCGTTGAGGCGTATAATATCTGCCACAGTGCCCTTGCACTCCATCCAAAGGGTGAGGGGGCGGGCGACTGTCGTATGCTGATGGAGAACATCAAGGCACCATCACTAAGCGTCCGTGTGCCTGAGGCAAATCCGCCGGGCCAGCCGATGCTTTTTCTGACAAGCTACAAAAACCACGATGAGATTTACTACAGGGTTGAATGAATGAGCCAGCAGCGTTTCAAGGAGATGCGCCAGTCTGACCGTGCTAACCTGCCCGAATGGATCTCTGCGCAAAAGCCACTCCACTCATGGAGCCTCAACACCAATGACCCCTACGACTACCGCCAGCACTCGTTCGAATATGGCACACCGGTGCTGGACAAGGGGTATTACCTGCTTGTCGCATCGTCAGACCCTGCGTTTCCTGTCAGGGATCAGCTCCTCTATGCCGCTCCGTTCCAGGTGACCTCCATCGCCCTTATGAGCCGCAGCGACAATAGTGGAAGAGTCACCCTGCTGGTCACCGACCGCGACTCCGGAAGCCCGATGCCAAATGTGAAGGTTGTGGCGTCGTTCCGGATATATGACTACCAGAAGCGTGGATGGGTGGAGAACCGCTATGGGGAGTTCCTCACAGACCGTGAGGGCACGGCAGTAATCCCCCAGCCCGACAGGCCCCTGGAGCACAGGTCTCTCACCCTGCTACTGGCAGGCCCGAAAGGAGACACCCTCTTCATCGATGATATCATCAACATAAGAGGCGCTGGCATCGATGATGAAAAGATAGTTTACCAGACGCACCTTTTCCTCGACCGTAAGATCTACAGACCGGGACAGACACTCTTCTTCAAAGGTATCGTGATACGCCGGCAGGGGAAGGTGCAGTCTGTTGCCACAAAACAGAATGTCACCGTCAAGCTGGTGGATGTGAACTACAGGGAGGTGGGGCGCCTCAACCTGACGACCAACGAATTCGGCAGCTTCCAGGGCAGCTTCGTGTTGCCTGCAACAGGCCTCACAGGCATGATGACCCTCAGCACCGAACATGGCTCAGAGACATTCCGTATGGAGGAGTATAAGAGACCGAAGTTCGCGGTAAAAATAAACCCGCTGGAAGGAGCGTACAAGCCGGGCGATGAGGTCACGGTGCAGGGCAGTGCAGATGCTTATGCAGGTTTTGCTGTCACAGGCGCCTCAGTGAAATACCGTGTTACAAGGCAGGTGAGGTACCCCTACAGAGGCTACCGTTTCTTCCCCTGGTATCCTGAGCCCGCAGTGGAGATCACTCATGGCGAAGGTATCATCGGCGATGACGGCCTGTTCACCATAAAGTTCATCTCCATCCCCGACGGGAAAGTCCCGAAAGAGAGAAAGCCTGTCTTCCATTATACCATTCATGTAGATGTCACTGACCTGAATGGCGAGACTCACAGCGCCACAACCTCGGTGGCAGTAGGATACACCATGCTTCTCCTTTCGGCAGAGATTCCTGCATCAGTGGATAAGGGCGGAGGGCTGGTGTTCCCCGTGAAGGCAACCAACCTCAACAATCAGCCAATGGAGGTGCCGGGCACCTGGACTCTTTATTACCTTGAGCCTTCTGCGAGGCTTTACCGCAGCCGTCTCTGGAGCAAGCCTGACACCTGGGTAATGGAGGAGGAGCCGTTCCGGAGGCTTTTCCCTAACGACCAGTACCGCACGGAGCTCTCCGACCGTCCTGTGCAGGTGCGCATTGCTGAGGGCACCTTCAACACAGGCAGCGGCATGAACCCCGACCTGTCGGTCTTACGGGGCAGGGCCAGCGGCAAATACCTGCTGGTGCTGGAGAGCAGGGACCCGTCGGGTGAGGCCATCACGTCGGAGCGTGAATTCACGCTGTTCAGCCCCGCCGACAGGAGTGTCCCGGTGCCGGCACACTTCAGCGCCCGGGCACTTAAGGCCACCGCGGAACCGGGTGAGACAATAACCATCCTTGTAGGGTCATCAGAGCGTAACAGCCTCAGATACACACTCGAGTATGATGGCAGGGTGCTGGAGGAGCGCTGGATAGACCTCCGGGGGCGGCAGCAGCAGATCCAGATCCCCGTGAAGGAGAGCCACCGCGGAGGCCTGGCGGTGCATCTCGCAGGAGTATCACTCAACAGGGATTACCGTCAGACAATAAACATCACCGTGCCCTATACCAACAAGAAGCTGGATATCGCTTTCAGCACCTTCCGCGACAAGCTGCAGCCCGGGGAGCAGGAGGAGTACCGGGTAACCATCAAAGGCAGCAAAGGGGAGAAGGTGCTGGCAGAGCTCCTGACAGGGATGTACGATGCATCACTGGATGTGTTCGCAGCAAACAGCTGGAGCCTGTCGCCCTTCAGGCAACACCGCAGCGTCATGGCATGGGGTGGCTACTGCTTCGCCTCCAACAGCTCCATCGGCTACGGCAACGACAGGAGCAGCAGGGAGCTCTTCCGCCACCAACGCCGAAGCCTGCAGTTCGACCAGCTTAACTGGTTCGGATTTTATCCTGGCTACGGATATGTCTCCAGCGACATGTTGTATTTTATGGAAGGTGGAGATCAAATGGTAAGAACCCCTGGGGGGAAGCCTTTCATATTAAGGGCAATCACACTTGCAGAGGATGATGCCGAGGGCTATGCCGATGAGTCCCTTTCAGTGACCGACTCCGTGTCAACGGAAGCCGGTGCCATCCCTGATGCTTCTCTTGTGCCGCCACGTACCATCTTCAACGAGACTGCCTTCTTCTTCCCGCAACTGAAGACCGATGAGAATGGTGACGTGGTGTTCAGCTATCAGATCCCGGAGTCGCTCACGGAGTGGAAGCTGATGCTTCTGGCACACACCCCCGACCTGAAGACGGGCAGCCTGGAGAAGAGGCTGGTGACGCAGAAGGAGCTGATGGTGATCCCCAATGCTCCGCGCTTCTTCCGTGAGAGAGACAAGACCACCTTTACTGCCAAGGTGACCAACCTCTCTGCAAGTGAGCAGACATGCCAGGTGCTGCTCAGGCTCACGGGAGGCCTTGATGGAAAAGAGCTGGATGCAGCGTGCGGAAACCTCAACCCGCTACAGACGGTAACCGTCAGGCCGGGGCAGAGCGTGCTTGTCTCGTGGGAGCTGAAGATCCCTGAGCGTGCCGGCGCCATCACCTACCGTGTCACCGCCACTTCCGGAGCGTTCTCCGACGGCGAGGAGATGACAATACCGGTACTCACCAACAGGATGCTGGTGACGGAGAGCCTGCCTCTATGGCTCACCGGGAAACAGACGAAGAGCTTCAGGATGGAGAAGCTCCTCAACAGCTACACCTCCACCACGCTGAAGCACCACAAGCTTACGCTGGAGTACACCTCTAACCCGGCATGGTATGCCATCCAGGCGCTACCCTACATGATGGAGTTCCCCTACGAATGTTCCGAGCAGGTCTTCAGCCGCTACTATGCCAACGCCATGGCCTCGCACATCGCCAACTCACAGCCACGCATAAAGGCTGTGTTTGACGCATGGCGCAACCTCACTCCCGACGCGCTCATGTCGAACCTGGAGAAGAACCAGGAGCTGAAGGCGCTGCTGCTGGAGGAGACACCCTGGGTGCGTGATGCAGCCTCGGAGAGCGACCGCAAACAGCGTGTGGCACTTCTGTTCGACCTGAACCGCATGGCAGCAGAGATGAACACCTCCATCAGCAAGCTGAGGGAGCAGCAGGCCTCCAACGGTGGCTGGCCCTGGTTCAAAGGGGGCCCCGACAGCTGGTACATCACCCAGCACATCATCACCGGCTTTGGCCGCCTGGCAGCCCTCGGTGTCAACGGCAACGAAGCTTCACACGAGATCGACCGAATGGTGACCGAAGGTATCCGATACCTTGACCGGCGCTTCGAGGAGCATTACAACGACCTGAAGAGAAGGCTTAAGGATAAGCCCGATGACATCAACAAGAACCACCTGAGCCACCTTACCGTGATGTATCTGTACACCCGCAGCTGGTACCTCGACAGCCATCCGCTGAACAATTCCACCAGGGAGGCCTTCGGGTGGCTGCAGAAGCAGGGAGTGCGTTACTGGACCAGCCAGGAGCTGATGATGCAGGGCTACCTTGCCCTGGCGCTGAACAGGCTCGGCGAGCGTGCCACGGCACAGCTGATCATGAAGTCGCTCAAGGAGCGCAGCCTGGTGAGTGAAGAGATGGGCAGGTACTGGCGCTCCACACCGGGGTTCTACTGGTATGAGGCACCGATAGAGCGGCAGGCGCTGCTGATAGAGGCCTTCGCAGAGGTGGCAGGCGACCACAAGACCGTAGAGGAGATGAAAGCATGGCTGCTCAAGCAGAAGCAGACACAGGACTGGAAGACCACCAAGGCAACAGCAGAGGCATGCTACGCCCTGCTACTGCGTGGCACAGACCTGCTTGCCTCAACCGACATTGCAAAGGTCACTGTCGGAGGCAGTGCCGTTGACCCCTACATCGACGGTGCAGCACCCCCGGAAGCAGGTACCGGATACTTCAAAGTGTCATGGGATGGCGCACAGGTAACACCCGCCATGGGCAACGTCACCGTCACCGGCAGCAGTGAAAGCGTCTCCTGGGGCGCCCTCTACTGGCAGTACTTCGAAGACCTCGACAAAATAACCACCCATGCCACACCCCTGGAACTGAAGAAACAGCTCTTCGTGGAAGAGAACACCCCGGCAGGAGTGGTAATAAAGCCGGTGGCCGACGGAGGCAAAATCAAGGTGGGCGACAGAATAGTGGTGCGCATTGAGCTACGGGTGGACCGCGAAATGGAGTACGTGCATATGAAGGATATGAGAGCATCAGCCTTCGAACCGGTGACAACACTCTCGGGTTACAAATGGCAGCAAGGCCTCGGATACTACGAAAGCCCGCGCGACGCCTCCGTCAACTTCTTCTTTGACTACCTCCGTAAAGGAACATACCTCTTCGAATACAGACTCTTCGCAACGCACGCAGGAGATTTCTCCAACGGGATAACAACCATCCAGTGCATGTACGCGCCGGAGTTCACGTCACATTCAGAAGGGATAAGAGTCCTTATCAGAGAGTAAACACCACTTCCACGCAGGGATGACAGAAGCCTGCTTAGATGGATAATATATTTCTATTCAGAATAGATACTTTTAAGCATTTTTTTCTATTTCAAATAGATACTTTTAAGCATTTTTTTCTATTTCAAATAGAATATCCTCAAAAAACGGTCAACGTTATTTAGGCATTGACATGCAAATCACTACAAACTACAAACTAACCCCTGAATTTTTCTTTCACCACTAAGGCCACAAAGGTTCACTAAGGACCACTAAGGAATTTTACCATGTGCTTTCTGCAGACCGTATAGAACTTCATTAGAATTATCATAGAGACTCTTATCTCTCGCCTCTCACCTCTCGCCTTGTTTTTAATAGAACACGGATGACACTGATGTTACGGATTTTCACTGATCAGTGTTGATCCGTGTAATCCGTATAATCCGTGTGCTATTTTTATGGTATCCGGGTTTTATTTCTCGCAAAGCCGCCAAGCCGCAAAGCAGTTTGGCCTCTCAGACTCTCGCCTCTTTACTCCTTAATAAACTTCCTGCTTATCACCTCTTTCCCGGTTTGCAGTCGTATGATATAGAGACCCTGTGACAGATGCGCCACCGTTAATGATTCTGTGTTGGTGACTGTTCCGGAAGCTACCATCTGGCCGGTAATTTTGAATATCTGATAAGTGGCAGGCTTCGGGTCAGTAAGGCCTGAAATGAAGATATGGTTCCGGGCAGGGTTGGGGTAGATCAGCACATTGTCTTTTACAAATTGGGGATGTGGAAATGACACCGGGTCAAACATTTGAGGCGAGTTTTCAAACAGGTCTTTTAGCCTGCCCATCCAGTCTACAAGTGTATCGTATGATTTATCATAAACCTGGTCACGTGCAAAGATGAACGCCACATCCAGCTCCTGTCTTTCGTTCGGCATAAAGGTGAAAGGGCCAGTGGAGGCCATGCCCGGGTTGCCACCCCAGGGGTGGTTGCCGGCTGTATGCTCGGTCCACAATACAGGCCCGTTTGGTGGCAGGCCACCGGTGCCAAAGTTACAAGGGTCAGTGTCACCAGGGTATATAAAGGCACACTCCGGCCCGTAGCCACCGAAGTTGGGATGCCCGTTTCCTCCATAGAACAATCGGGTGCTATCCCTCCAGATGCCACGCATAGAATTGTAGTATTGAACAGGCGTAGTCGGCTGCATCAAAATATACAAGGGGTTGTCCTTTCGATGACACAGAGTGCGTGTCAGCCCGAACCTCTCATTGTCCACAATCCCGTCGCCAAAATTGGCGCCATTCAGGCTTACATCACAGAGTGGGTTGCCAAGAGAGTCGGTTTTGGGGTTGTCCAGGCCATCAGGGTCCATATAGGGGCCTGCCAGAAACTGCATTCCGAATACCGGTGGTTTGGCACCGTAAGCCCATGCCTGTCCGGTGCCGTCAACAGGATTAGCATTATAAACATAGATTGCACCATGTTCAACATGAGTTCCGATAAAATCGTCCAGGTAAAACCCCAGAGCCGGGTAGAACCATAGCCCAATCCAGGTGTCATTGTATTGGTTTTGAGAGCGGTTGATGATATCGTAATGAAGGAAAATGGTGTTGTTAAGGAGTGAATCATCGGGTCGATCGAAAGCGTATGCCATACCGTGAACCTCTACTCCCAGTGGTACCCCCCCCGATTCAGTATTGGGTCTCCGAACATCGTTGAAGACGAAGAACAGCGTCATGTCACCGCGTATCAACGGATAATCACCCGCCATGGGTTCATAAATACCGTTGTTGTTGTTATCGTGGAACGGAGCCATCTGCCTTAGCTGTCCCTGCAAAGTGTCGCCATGCGCAGGCCATTCGGCAATGTCACGGATAGGGGTGTAGCCCGGTGAAGTATAGTTGGCAATATGATGATGTATGTCGGATGTTGTAAGTTTCCACACCCGGCTCCACTCACGGTCGTATAAGGAATCATAAAAAGATGACACCGGGCCTGAATAAAAATCCTCCCCAATTTGTCGATAACGTTCGGCTGAAACATGCAACTGATTTGTATTGCTTTCAATGCCGGCAATGCAGAAAGAGGTGTTGAATATTGGTGTCTTGATGGAATTTTTTGGAGCAAAGAACATCGGTTCTCCGTCAAAGTCCCAGAAATGGTGCCCCAATGCATAAAACCTTGCACTCAGATTGTTGATGTCCAAATCTGCATAGGATTCGTTGATCAGGTTAACATGTAACACACCGTGAGCGGATTGTGGGCCGTTTACCTGCCGTACACCATAAGTGATCGGATCCAGCCATCCTCTCTTTCCCCGCCAGTGACTCCGGTAGTCAACCAGTATGTACCTGTTGTCTATCACCCGATGGGAGGAAGCATAAAATACATATATTGAGTCATAGTAGATCTCATAATCATTTGCAAGCACATCGACCAGAACTGAATCAAACAGATATACCTCTACGCTGTCGGGATTGGTGAAGATCTGAGACCGTAACAATGCCGGGAACAAAAGCAGACTAAAGATAAGAAATGGTAAAGAATTTTTCATCGGTGACCGGTTTCGTGAATGATGGTTTTTGATATACACGGTGAAGATACGGAAAATTTGAGTGCATTTTACAACGAACAAGGGAACGGAGTCAAGAGTCCAGAGTCGAGAGTTGAGAGTGGAGAGTCAAGGACAGTCGGGAGGCTCTCTACTCTCGCCTCCGCACTCTCTCCTGCTGCTGCTGAATCAGTATACCCAACAGTATTAGAATCAGACCGGCAACTGTTGATGCCAGCACAGGCTCCTTCAGTACAAGCCTGATCCAGATCAGGCTCAAAAAGGGCGACAAAAAAATGAACTGGCTCACAAGGTATGTTTTGCGGGATAGTTTAAGAGCAGTAAGCCACACAATGAATGTAATCCCCATCTCAAAGAGCCCTATATAGGTTCCTGCTAACCAACCGTGAAGTGCGGGTAGCACAGGCTTTGAGAAGATAAAAAGTATTATCGTGGCATAGAGGGTTCCGAAGAAAAAGTTGAGCATCAGCTTCTCCGTTGTGGGCCGTTTATCTTTCATGTTGAAGATCCAGTAGAGAGCCCAGATTACAGAGCTGCCAGCCGCCAGAGTACCACCCCAGTAGTCAGTTATCCTGAATGTTGCGAAGTTGCCTTTTGTAGCTATTATGATGATGCCGGCAAAGCTTATGAGCATCGCCAGAAGTGATAAAAACCCCATCTTCTGTCCCAGCAGGGGCATAGACAACAGTGCCAGCATCACAGGCCAGATGTAGTTGAGGGTCATAGCCTCCTGGGCAGTGATCATATCGTAAGCGTGGAGAAGTACGATATAATAGAGGAATGGGTTCAGGAATCCCAACAGCGCAGAACTCTTTACATCCTTCATACTGACCTTCGGAAAGACACTGCCGCGCCGGTTACTAGCAGCAGTGGTTGCCACAAAGAAAAACACAAATGAGACCAGAGAAGCGACGAAGAGTATCTGGAATGGATTCAGAAGCCCAAGGCTCAGCTTGAACGCCACCGCTATCGTCGACCAGAATATCACCGCCAGAAGTGCAAACAGATAAGACTTTTTTTGATTGGGAATGATCATTTCAGAGAGAATTCGTTCAATAATATACCCCATAAACAAACTGCAAACTTATTCATATTCCTGCTCGTTTTTACATTATTAACTGAATTAGGAGTCCTGCAAACCTGTTGAACTAAACCGCCCCCTTGCGGAGGCGGTAAGATGGTTGTAATTTTGAGGTG
>OBJA01001149.1_pt1 | contig 19237 bp, 17 predicted proteins | sample 1519751 | NCBI WGS metagenome assembly OBJA01 (sample SAMEA3881238, study PRJEB22517) | soil metagenome | biome: lake sediment; feature: soda lake sediment; material: sediment, water from around vicinity | place: India | collected 2013-12-23 | depth 3 m
AAGTTCTGATTCATCAAATAAAGTTTATCATCGAACTTAATGATCCCCGGAGTAACAGTAATTGTGTTTTCGTTGACAAGGGTTTCGGTTCCAACGAGAATCCCATTGGAGTAATCACGAAAATAAATCCATAGGAACTCCCGTGGAAAATCTCGTAGGTTTTCGAGCATCTCTCTTTTTAGAATTCGGCCTTTAGCAAAGACGGGAAAGATATTTGCAAACAATCCGATTCCTCCCTGAATAGTTCTCTTACTTCAAACCATCAAAAAAGTCCAACTCCGATAGATCATCTTCAAACGCGAAGTATTTCTTCTTCCCGATATAGAGTTGATCATCTTTACGGGCTATCGGGACAATTTGAAAACCCCAACTATTTTCGTGAGAAAATAGGAAGAACCGTATCTCACCATTACGTATAGTATCCGTATCTTCTTGCAAGAGCTTATCTGGATAGCGGCGAATCAGATCCTCAGGCAAAATAGGCTCGTAATCTTTAAAGTCATTCTCAAAAATATACTCTTGCCGCAGCACCCCTTCGTGACTCTTAAGGAAAAACTTAATCTCCATAACTCCGATAGGTCTAGAGATATGTCCTTTGGCTTGGTTCATCTTCTCTAAACTGGAAAGCAGAACCTTCTCTTGTTTATTATAGGTCAAAGCGCTAACAGAATACGGGATAACCGGGATGTTGTTAGTGATAGTCGCCTCGATATCACCAATTGTCTTGGAGTTTATATACCTCAACACCCCCCTGAGGCAGGATAGTTTTAAATCAGGGATGTTTTCGTCATCATCATTTTTCTGTTTGAATTCAATACTTCGCCCAGGGACAAACTCCTTGAGCGCCTCCTTAAAAGTATCGATTCTGCAAGACTGACCGGTCAACTTGATGATGGAGTAATCATGAAGCTCCCGCGACTCGTAAAAACGTTCTAGAAATTTGCGGACGATCTCATAGATATCCCCTTTGATCAACTTATTAATCTCTTTAATATTAAAGACAACCTCGGGGAAGTCGTATTCGTACTTAAAGACTCCGTTTTGCATAACGGACATACACCACTTATTTAATGTCGTGATGTGAAGATCGCTTTCTTGCTCATCCAGATCTGAATAATCAAATTTATTCCTAAGGATATGAGTCTTCTGGAAGAACTGTTTCTTCATGTTATCCGCAATCTCCCAAAGGAAATAATAGTTGTTCTTAACACGTTGGTACTCGTCGCTTACCCGGTTCTCATATTCTTTAAAACGTGTTGGAACAATACTTTCTGCCGCTTCGTACTGCTCCTCAAACCTCTCATAAATCTTACGAACTCCCATTTCGTCGACATAACGGAATATGTCGGCATTTGGAACCTCGATCAAGCTGTCGATATCAATTATCTCTTTCTTTTTGGTATAATAATGGGCAAAGACAATCTTCATAAACTGAAGAATTCGGTAGGTGATGTTGTTGCCGCCGAAATTGGTGTCGCCATTTTCGAAAGTAGTATTGATATCAATCTTATATGAGATATACCCCTCGTTGATCTTAAACGAGCACGAAGACAAGTCAGTGGTTCCCCCGCCGCAGTCAATAACTAATGCTTTATACTCCTCACCATCAACAAACTTGTTCTTTTCGATCTGATCAGCGATTGTGTTATAGAGCACCGCAAGACCCTCGTCAAGCACATCAGCAGACTCCACATTATAGTCGGAGAGAACATCGTGGAACATATCGATAAACTGCTGTTTTAACTTAACTGGGCTTGATATGTGAAGGTTTTTGAATTTGCACTTAAACTGACGTTCCGCAGTTTGAATAATATGTAAGATGTAAGCGTGGATAATATCCATTCGCTCAACAATAGCAACATGACCAAACTCATCATAAATCTCCTCAGTCTTATGATAATTATTGACCCAACGTTTGATTCCCTGAAAAACGCTGGCATTTCCTGTGTAATCACTTTTTTTCATATAATTCTTGGCCTCATAGCCAAAGAAGTATTTTATATGCCCCGGATTCGCACAATTGCCCACATATAATACGGTAGGCAATATCTCCACAAACCGTTCGTCTTTTCTTGTTACATCCAGGAATTTAACGAAATTAATCTCATTTAATCTGATCCTCTCATTTAAGATGTCATTGTAACATGGACTAGAAACATAGTTGTTGGACAAGTAGGCTCCCGCAGTTGTATTAGAGGTGCCAAAATCAATGGCTAGCACAGCGCTGGTCTCTTCTAACTCTCGTATCTCCAAGTCGATGATGGGTATCTCATAATACTGGAGATTTGTTGGCGGAAGGTGCTTTTCCTGATAATAAGTCTTGTAAAGATACTCAGACTCATCCTTTTTAAAGAACAACAAGCTGTAGTTTTTGTTGTTTAATTTTCTAATATAAATGTTATCCTTATCGGCAACCAAGTAATAAGTGCGATTCAGGGATGGATCCTTTACCAGATTTAGAATTCCGCACAACTCGTGATTCTCATTGACCAGAATAACATTGGATTCTTCCACCGCGTTTTCGACGATGACTTTGTACATATCATCCTTATCTAATCCAAGCTCCCAATAGAGGCTGATCTTAGCCGGTATTTTGATCTTTTCATTATCAGGAATCTTTGTAAGCAAGTATTTTTTGAGCACATCCGTTATCCTTTGATGCCCATTCTCTTTAAAATCTCGGATTAGATAACTCTCTTGCGCCCCACGATATTTGAGGATTGTTCGGATCAAGTTCTCACGGTCAAGTGTATGAACCACACCTTTTACAATCTTCTCCTCAAAACAAATGTTCCTCAATTGAATCGTGGTCATCTCTATTAGTTCTTCCCGGGTGAAACGCCGCCTTACATTCTCATTCACCATGCTCAAATTATACTGTGGCAAATTTATAACCTCCTCGTACCTAGCTCAACTGGCAAGCATTTAATAAACAGCTATCTGATCGACCTTCATCGCTTCGTTGTTTCCAATAATCCCAAAGTGTTCAACCCAATATATCTCAGTCCGGAAACGTAATGGAAGAAAAAGTTCCATGATCACGTCTAATTTTTCTTGATTTATCTTGTTACTTTCTACAGGTAAATAGAATAGAATCTCGTTTTTAACTTCATAGTTAGCATAGATAATAGCATCGCCAAAGACTTTGTGTAGAGTATCTTTTAGCAAGAAGAGCATTTCACCAGTGGTATAAAGCCGCAATAAGTTATAGGCAATGGCGTATTGCTCAAAATTGCTGAACAAACGCATAGAGTCCTTGATTCTTCCACCAAAAAGAGCATTTTGGATATCGCGCATAATAAACCTGATGTAATACTCATGTTTATTCATCCCTTGCATACGATCAATCTCCGCTAATAGATGAATAACTAAGTCAAATAAGGCGTTACGAAAGGGCTCATCATCCAGATAGTCTGGATGGAATACATCACGGAATATATCGTAGAATCGGTAGTACGGATTGATGGGAACTTCCGGTTCAACCTCCATTTGATTGATAAAAGTGTAGCTTAGCTCCATATAAGGCGAGAACACTTCTGGTAAATAAAATCGAAGCTCCTTTCGGGGAACACCGGTATTTTCAGCGCGAATAACCAGATCCCAGATGTAATTCACACTAACTCCCCCTCACACATATACTCGGGGAAGACCTCTTGTACCTCGGATACAAGAAAGCTTAATAGATCATAAAGTAGAAAGTTCTGAGGATTACTCGCACTAAACCTCAGCCTCATAACTTTTTTATCGTTACTTACTCGGATATCGTCACTCACAAAAGCGTTCAAATCATAAGTAATCTCCTGGGATAATCGTTCTGATACTATCTTCATGCCCTCCAATTTAAAACAACGGGAGATATCAAAAGAATTAACGATCCGTTCGATCTCACCTCGTGTACGGATCACACAACCGTGCTTCTCAGCAAAGCGATTAATAAAGTTGCTCTTTCGACTATTGGAAACGATTTCAAACATGAATTCTCTCCGTTTACCTTCTGGAGGCTGCATCACTTTGAGCATACTCCAAAGCCCCGATTTGTCCACCGGGGATACAATCCGTATCTCCTCTTCGGTTCGGCGGATATACTTTACCCGATCTTCTTCCTCATCCACGAGGTATCCATGATCTCCATCGGTCTTTTTGATGGAGATCTCATGCTCAAAGTTGACCCGATCCATAACAGGCGAAGGAAACCCGACACTCTTTTGCATCACCCGCTCAATATTCCAAAGCGGCGTCATTCCTATCATCTTGTACTTTTCGTACTCTTCTAGATCCATATTGATCTCTTTGATCTGTTCTTCCTGGCTCAGTGGTTCGTCACATTGAGCGAGAACCACATCGAAGAACTTGTTGGCATAAGGATTATTCACAGTCTTCCACGGAACATTGTTTCTTTGGAAAACGTGGTATAGCCGTTCGATCTCATCGGTATATGCCGTTGAAGGTTCAAGACGGACCCGAATCGGATGCGTCATCTTATCCGTAACGATCTGTCCCTTGTATGTTCTATTGCTGACAGCAAGATCTTTAACCACTAAATAATCGCATTTCATAAAGATTGTTAAGAGTTTTATCTCCTTGCCTATCAAGATATCTCGAGCAATCTCCTTCATATCGTACTTCTTCTCCTCAAGATCTTCCGGGAAGATTGGGAAGAGAAACTCATCAATCGGATCCACATCTTGTTTTGGGCAAACAGTAAAATATAAATCATACTGCCGTTCAGTGTCATCGATCTCCCTGAAAACTCTTTCTTCTAGAGCTTTGTTCATACTCTCCTGATACTCCACCAACTCAGCAAAGACACCCATGACGACGCTTTTGAGCAGTTTTCTTTGTTCAAGATCTTCCATCTTGTTAAGCTTGTCCAAGATAATCTCTTTCACGTTAGTCAACCTACACTTTCCATTTCTAACTTTATATCTAATTATCTGAAGTTTTGGTTTTATTATATTACAAGCGTAATATTTTTTAAAGAATGTAATTTTACGTTTGCGCCTATTGAGGGCAATGATTTAACTATCAGCGCTGTTCAATCAAGGTTTCTTTTTCTCGTATTTTATGCCAATAAAAAAACTCATGCTCCGATCATACAAAAAACACTTCTCCAAAAACAGTCATTAGTTTGCATGAAAAAAACCCTCACCATCAGGTTAGGGTTCCTAAACTACGACTCTCGTTCTTTGGCTCTCAGTCATTCCAGACCTCTTCCATCCACCCCTGAATCTCAGCTCTTCTCTTCTCAGTCTCTTTTAAATCAATCCGGATCTCAACCACATCACCTTCTCTAGCCCCGTCCAAGAGCGCAGACGGTATATTAACCATGGTTCGATCCGGTAGTTCAACCACAGCATACTCTCCTTCAAAGCGGTCAATAACTACTCTCATATGGCAACACCTCTTTCTTTTTCGCTTTCTTGGTCAGTTTTGAGGCTTACATATATTACAAGGTTCATAGCCCATATTTTCCGCCTCCGAAAGCGTTAATAATTTAGAGTCTTTTGTTAGAGAACGGCAGTCTGCCCTGTGGTACTTCTTCCCGGAACGGGTCACATAGACAACCGTGTCTTGAGGCTCGTTTTGCTTTGTAGCAGTTGCAGGCGTTTCTTCTTCTCCCGATATTATCGTTCTTTCAACTGATATCGCTTTATTTAGCTTGATTGTCTTCCCGTCACTGACAATTAGAATTGTTTTATCCCGATCTGTTCTAAGTATTGGTATGCCGTTTTCCACCAAACGTGATATGGTCTCGTCATGAGGATGATTATAGCTGTTCCCCTCTCCTACAGAAATTATAGCCAGACTCGGACTGACTGCTTTGAGAAATGCTTCGCCAGTGGCGGTCCGACTGCCGTGATGACCGACTTTTAGGACATCAGCGTCTACTTGTTTAGCATTCTCTGTTAGAATCTCCGTTTCTACAACTACTCCGGCATCACCCATGAAGAGAAAGACATTTTCTTCGTATGTGAGCTTTAGTACCGCGCTGTAGTCGTTTAAATCCGAATAGGTTTCTTTGTTCGGAGCAAGAATGACTGCCTGCACTTTTGGATCGAGGTCCAATACAACATTGGCGCGGGCAGTGTTTATTCTGAGATCTCTGCGTTTAGCAGCCAACAAAACATCCCTAAAGGTGTTAGTATTGGTTGAGATCTTGGGCATGTATATTTGACCGATGTTATAATTGTTTATGACCATGTCCAAACTGCCAATATGATCTTCGTGGGGATGAGTACCAATCACAATGTCTAGCCGATGAACCTTTTTGGATCTCAGAAATCCATCGATCAAAGGCCAATCGGCATTATTTCCCGCGTCGATCAAGAGGTTTTTGCCTCCTGGGGTTTGAACAAGAATACAGTCCGCTTGACCAACATCTAAAACATGAATTCTTAACAAAGAAGTACTTGGTACAAGCGCAAAATATAGAATAACTGCTGTCAAAACCAGGAGAAACAGTATGAGAACCAACGATTTCCTTGACATTATTTGTTGCACCTCTCAGTAATATTACTAGTGAAGATCTTTAAATATGTTTGATAGTTTATTCATAACAGCTTTGTTTGTGAGCGAACAGTCCAGTAGGATAAAACTAGACAAGTATTAACAAATACCTCTTAAATCTTAGGTTTAGTAACTTTGTACAGCACATAGCTAAAACGTTCAGTTGGGCGAACACCGAAAGTCTTCTCAAACCAGACAATACCAATACCATGGCCAAACTCTCGTATCTCTTCATATACTCCGTTCGGCATCCCTTCTATGGGCACTCGATAACGAACCCGAACGTTCTGCCCATTAATCAATCGATCGGTTCGCACCTCAATGATTTCCGCCCGTAACACCTGCTCTTTTCCATCAATCGTCACTGTCTGTTGCCATTTCGCCCCCTTTCTGATGGGAAGCTTCAATACAGCTACATTTTTAAGTATATGAGGAAATGGCGTATCAGCTTGGACAATATTCTCATAGACAGTTGTCGAAGTAATTATATACCGAATTTTAAAGTCAAAATCTCGGATAGATTCTCCACCTGATGGATCCCCCACATTACCAGTGATCTCAAGAATAATCCGTTTCCTCTTCTCCATCTCAACAATTGAATCCAGTTTCATTTGATGCGAATATTCAGCAAAACCATTATATGCCCAAACCGTCCCTATCTGTTGAGGAAAGTAAGCAAGCAAAGATTCAGAAACAGATTCAGGTGCCACGAGTCTACTAATTAAGTTATAGCCTACAAGCAGGGTTATTAACAGTATAAAACCAATAAAGAAGTTGTTTCTATTCCTCTTCACTTTTTATAGCCCTCCATCTAAATTTTTCACGCACTGTCCAAAAGAGGTATTTGTTAAATTGCATCGAATTTTCCAGTATCAAAGAGGGGGAAAATTTTAATAAATACATATGGATTCTTAAATCATACTAAAAAGTAATTAAATATATTGTACTAACAAACAAAGATTCTTCTTCAACAAAGACAAAAAGGAGCAATTACCATGATTCTCTTAGGCAAATTAATACGAGCCATTGCAGTAATCATATCTCCTTTCGTAGTATACATTACAGCAATGGGATTCGGCATGTCGGGAGAATTAGGAACAAGTCAAGATATTCTAAGGTTCAAGCTCCTTATTCTTTCTCTCCCAATTATAAATCTAGCTATATTTCTATTTGGCCACTTCACAGTTAAGCGATTCCAACGTATCAAGAAATTAATTAAATTTTTATAAAGTCCCATTTCGAAGGAGAAATCGCCATCATAACCACAATTTGATCGAAAGGTCTTTCTCACAAAAGTTAGGCATTGGCAAGTAATTAAGGAGAATCATGTTATGAAAAATCTATTTTTCAATATCAATAATCAGATCAGACCTGGCTGGAAGGTATGCATAGCACTTGCTTTGGACGTTTTTTTCTCAACAATTGTTAGTGTTATTTATTTTGTTTGCCTAATTATTTTCTCTGGCATAATACTCAAAGAGCCAGCTGGCAATCTGATAAAAAGTCCGTTATTAACTTCAGTTAGTTATATGATTTCTCCTTTAGTCATGAGTTTAGTTGTGATCGTTCTATGGTTGGCTTTGGAGAAACGCCCGTTAAAAGAGATGGGGCTAGACAAACCAACACACCACAGCAGAAACTTTTGGTTCGGACTATTTCTAGGTATTCTATCCATGAGTTTAATATTTTTAGTTTTGTTGCTGACAAACCAGATTAAAATACAAAATATTGGCAGTCCTAGAATATCTATCCACCTGCTTGTTGATCTAGTTTTATTATTATTAGTTGCCATCGGCGAAGAACTCTTCTATCGTGGTTATTGTTTTAACATCTTAAAGCAAACCAGGAAACGCTGGCTTCCCCTCGTTGCTTCCTCTATCTTATTTGCGCTAGTACATAGCTGGAACCCAAACATCCACCTCTTAGGGGTAATAAATATCTTTTTAGCAGGTCTTGTTCTAGCATTGCTATACATTGAAACAAATAATCTTTGGATGCCCATAGGTTATCATTTAACATGGAATTACTTTCAGGGAAGCGTTTTTGGTTTTAATGTCAGCGGCATCAAATTCACTAGTGTTCTTGAGACGAAACTGTTGACAGAAAACATTATAAACGGTGGTAAATTCGGACCGGAAGGCGGGTTGTTGACTACCTTAGTTTTACTCTTAACAATGTCTTTACTATTCAAATTAAGAGGCAGGAAAAATCTGTTGTAACATATTACATCATGTCCAATACTCAATTAGATTTCTATCTTTCGAGAGTGAAACAGATGAAAAAGATATTAATACCCATAGTTTTTTGTTTAGGATTGTTTGGATGTCAAAGTAGTATAGAAAATCCCCAAGAATGGCGACCTCATTTTTCAAACATCAACTTCATCCCAGAGCAAAACGATCAAATAGCAACCTAACGGTATGCGGCAAAATTCCCTTATATGTATCGAATTATACTTACGATCTATCAATCTACCACTCGCACCGGTCTGCTACTATTTGTAGTTGATCGATCACCCAATTGACCATAGGTATTCCTTCCACATGCCCAGATCGAACCATCACTCTTTAGCATCAAACTATGAGCTTCTCCACACGCGATCGCAACCACATCAGTTATAGTAGACATCTGAACTGGATAACGACTATCTGTATTTGACCCATCTCCCAACTGACCATAGTAATTATCACCCCATGCCCAGACGGTTCCGTTGTTTCTTATGGAGATACTATAAAAGTCTCCGCAGGCAACAGATATGGCATCAGAGATTCCCATTTGAGTCGGAGTACTGGTATCAGAGCTGATTTCGTGTCCTATTTGTCCATCACGATTATTTCCCCACACCAAAATAGCGCCATCCTTCAGAGCTAAACTATGGGAACCTCCGCCAGCAATCGAAGATAGTTCCGCAATATTGACTTGAACTGGAGTCCTTCGATTTGAATTAGAATTATCACCTAGACATCCATAATAATTATAGCCCCACGCCCAGACTCTCCCATCCTCCGTCAAGGCAAAACTATGGTTGTTACCGCTTGCGATCGCAACCACACCTTCTAAATTGCTAACTTGCACTGGTGTTTTTCTTTCTGTATTTGTGCCGTCTCCTAACTGACCGAATTCATTGCTACCCCAGGCCCAAACAGTACCGTCTTCCTTTAAGGCTAAGCTATGAGATAAACCGCTAGCAATTCCTATTGCTTTAACCGAATCGCTATCTAATCCACTCACTTCTACTGGCGATACTCTAAATGTAGTAGTCCCATCCCCTATTTGTCCCATATTGTTACGTCCCCAAGCCCAGACAGTACCGTCAGTCTTTAACGCTAGACTATGGTATCTTCCCCCGGCAACTAAGGATACTCCAGCTAAATCATCTACCTTAACCGGACTATTATTATTCGTCGTTGTTCCATTCCCCAATTGACCATAATCGTTGCTGCCCCAAGCCCATACCGTCCTATCTTCTCTTATTGCGATACTATGATAAGTACCAGCAGCAATCTTCAAAGTACGTTGGGCTGTTGTATCCGTTGGAGTTCCTTCGCCACAACCAATCATCGCGTTCATTAGCAATAGCAACATAAATAGCAAAGCAATTTTCTTCACTTTTAAAACCCTCCTTCTGTTGGAACAAAGTCAGTTTGTTCATTCAACTCTAGTAGTTAAGAATAATATTCTATAATATTCGTTCGTTTCCTACCTATTTAACCTTACTAATTTAGTTCCTTGAAATCACGAATAGCGCCATTGCGTCTATTTCATTCATATTAAGAAACTCTGGTTTTCTGTTCTTAACAAAAAAAGCGCAGTCTTCCTGCGCGTTAATAAGCCACATATATACATTGTTATTTTATAAAAAACTTAATTTACTCTAATTCACATAGTTATCTAAAACCTTTATATCCCACAAGACTTCAATAGCCCTGCTTTTTACCTTCTCAACAAATAAATCGAACTCGTCCTGCGCATTCGCATCTAAGTAAGGTTTTGATGCTTTGTAGCACACCAAGAGGGCTAGCATATGAAACGACTGCTTGGTGTTCATCTCCAAAGCCTTGATGGTTTTTTGGGCAGTCACAGAGATTAGATCTTCACTCATCCACTCCATAAGACACTTCACCTTCCTTGGAATAAATTACGAACTCATTAAACTCCATATTATAGTGATATCTCTCATAAAGCTCCCACGTAAAGTTTATCGGCGCATATTCATAGATTAATTAACGGTAATATAACCCAGCGTCTTAAGACATACTATGTTTAACTTCTCTATGCCCTCAACCAGCACCGATATTCGCCTGAGAAGAGATTCTTTGAATTTTTCTCCAATATTCAGGGCAAATTTATAAAGATAAACCTTTTTACGTCTTCGGATCCCATTTACCTAGTAGGCTTCAGATGAAAGTTTTCAGAGTCTCCAATTACCAATGAGCATCATTTACATTTGTTGAATGGTTCAAAATAAAAAAGTGAGGAGTGAGAATAATGGATATAAAGCGCGCCAAAGGCATTATGGAATCTCCAGAAAATATCAGTGTTTATCTCCAAGATGTCCCGGTATGGATAGAGACTATTGATGATGTTAATGAACAAGCAGAGGTAAGAATGCTGGAATCTGGAGAACAAATTGAGGTTCCCGTATCCGCCTTAGTGGAAAGTGAGGAAAATTGGTCGGAATAAGACTTATTGAATAAACTTGGTTGTGAAATTGGTTTTCACAATTCTGATTGGGATTTTAGAAGCCAAGATTTGGTGCTATTAATAAGTGTTTAGGAGTAGCATTCAGAAGCAGGGGAGTTTTTATTAATAATTAACTCCCCGTTTCTGTCCCCAAAAACATCTAGTTGTAACAAGCCTTCCCTTGGAACAACCCATTTTAATAATCCTAACTTATATGTCTCAAATGACTGTACTTGAATAAATAGGGAAAATGTCCCTTAATGATTATTTTAATTCTCTTTTATGCATCAATCAAGTTAATATACTTACATACCTATTGTTTTTTAAAATTAATTACACAGCATAAACCAACGTTTTCTATAAGAAGAAATTTCCGGTAAAATATTGTAAAATTATTCCCTATAGAGTACAATTTATTAAACCGATATATTAACGTAGTGTTTTTTTTGCAACTAATAATAATCTTATTATGAAAGGCGGTAGATTCCATGATGCACAGGCTCAAACAGATTTTTTTCGGACTGATAGATGATATAAAACATTTCAAGCAACGTCTGCGGGCAAAACTAATCATTGGTATTATTATGATCTTCTTTATCGTTAGTGGACTTTTAGTCTCCATTACAATACGTAACTTCACAGGAGAATTCGTTATATTACAAGAAGACCTCCTGATGCAAAGTACAATGAATCTCTCGTCACACATTAAAAGTCTGATTGGACAGCAATATAGTTATGGACTAAGCCTTTCAAGTTTCAATGATATAAAAAATGCCATCTTGGGAGGTCCCAATGAGTCAGCCAATCTAGTGTTGAAAGAAGCTAAAAACTCCAACGAGTATATCATGGGAATTAGAGTTCTTAACTCTTCAGGAATAATCGTCGCCTCCAGTGATCCTGGCGCTCGCCCTCGGCTTACTGACCAAGATTGTCTAAAAGCGGCTCTCAAGGGTACTGCGTTCACATCAGATGTATCGATAAGCCAAGCCAACAATAGAATGTATTACTCGAACTCATTTCCAATAAAAGAAGGCAATCGAGTAATTGGCATTCTTTTGCTAGACATAGATTGGAATAATATCTTAGAAAGAATTAAAGGCGCTTCCGTAAGTGTAATGGGTAATGAGACATACATTATAAATCAGGATGGCTTATATCTGTTCCACAACGACCAAAATAAGATATTAAAGAGCAACATCAACGAGAACCCATATGGCGAAAGAATTCTCCAACAAAAGTATGGGAGAATACAGGAACGAGGATACAAGGTTATCGCTGACCAAATACCCTTCAATGGATGGATTGTCGTCTCAAAAGAGAACACAACCAGGATATTTCAGATCATAGGAAGAGCCAGAGCCAAGGGTGGCTTACTTATGATTGTAGCCTTCATCATTATAGTCGTCTTTGTATTTGTGTACTTAACCAAACTTGTTTTAAATCCAGTTGAAAAGCTAACAACAGCCATGCAGGAAGTGGAGAAAGGGAAACTTGCTGTAAAAGTAAGTATAAAATCCGGCGATGAGCTAGAGTATGTTGGCGATAGATTTAATCAAATGGTAGATAACATTAGTGACTTAATCCATAATGCTAAAGATATTGCTGCAGAAGTCAGGGAAAGAGTCTTTAATTTGAAGGAAAGCTCAGCCAACTCCGCTGAAGCGGCAGAAAGTGTGGCCGCAACAATGGAACAAATAACCCGCGGAGCAATGGAGCAAAGCAATCATGCGGAAGAATCCACTCAGCACATGTCACACCTAGCACAGAATATTGAACGGATTGTCCGACATGCTCAGGAAATGGAAGAATCAATCAAATTGGCTCAACAACTTAGTATTAATTCAAACAATACAGTCAATAACTTGCTTGAAAAAGCGACTCAAACAAAAGCAATTACAGATACTATCGTAGAGAGCACTAAACAATTGAGCACGAATACTAATGAAATTAGAAAAGCATCGGAAGCGATTGAGTCTATCTCTCAACAAACTAATCTTCTAGCGCTTAATGCCACGATCGAAGCCGCACGCGCCGGCGAGGCAGGACGAGGGTTTTCTGTTGTCGCTGAGGAGATCAATAAACTGGCCGAGCAATCCCAGCAAGCTGTTGCCATCATCAATAAGACATCTCAAATAATACACAAAAACTTAGAAGTTTCAAGCGCAAATGCTTCACAAGCTTATGAAATTGTCAACGAGCAGACTCAGGCAGTCAATGCAGCAAATGAATCCTTCAGAGACATACATGCCCGTATGAATGAGTTCTTAGCTTTAATATCTGAGTTATCCGATTTTATCGAGCAGATGAATAAGCTAAAAAACAACACCTTAACAGCCATTGTTAGTATTAGTGCAATTTCCCAAGAAACAGCCGCCGCAACAGAAGAAGTCTCAGCTTCCGCTGAAGAACAGACTTCCCTCGCCGCACAGGTTAATTCTCTGGCTGTTCAGCTAAATGAAATAACGGATCGACTCTTAAATGCTATTACAATTTTTACAGTCGATAAAAAGTCTGCAAGAAATAGGTGAAGGAATTGACTTAAACTAGACACCATATCTACAACTCACCATAATAAAATCCTCCGCTTTAGGCGGAGGATTTTATTATGAGCTCCCTGATTCTTCTCAGTCAGCTGACTGGTTTTGAACGGGATATCTCCATGTTGGTCTGGAGTATCTCCATTACCATGTTGACTGTTCATGCAGATTCGATGGCAATCCATTCATTGATTATGCCAGTCTGACAGTCCTTAAGTAATTATGTTATAATAAATAGGTGATGACTTTCGCGGAGTGTGGTGTCAGATTGATCTTTAACTCATTTATAATATCCTCAATCCTAGCACTTATTTTTGGTTGGTTATTATCTTTTCCTCTTTACGGTCCTGCCTTAATGATTATCCCATATAACGCAGGTATAGAGTCAATGGGACTAGTTTTCATACTGACCCATCTAATAGGTCTACTAGCAGGAGTTTTTTTATATCAAAAATATTGGCGACTATTAATGCAAATAGGCATTACTATATCACTCTTAGCAAGTCTACTCTTTACTTGTGTAGATAGTTCCCTTTGGTTTTTAGGAATAATGGGATTTTTTTCAGCTTTGGCGATTATTGGCTGGAGTTACCCATTCACCGCAATTATTAATAAGAATATAACCGGATGGATAGCTGGGATTATCGTTTTCGCCAATCTAATCTTGCTTATCGTAATGCTCATTGTAGAACTTCTTCCGCCACGGATAATTCTGTGGCTTGTTAATATTCCCCTATTGTTAGCAGCAGTTCTTATTAATATATGGTGCCCCAGACCAGAACGTTTATTAACAAATAATTCACCTCACAATGAATTCCCAAAGAAATTGATGTTCTATTTTTGTTTAGTTATTTTCGGCCTCTTTTTATGTGGCGGCTTTGTATATAATACTATTTTACCTACCTATAGAGACCATTTCCCTAACGGGACTTTTCCGGAGATCATATATATACTCGCTTTGGTCTTGATATGGAGCTTTATTTCTAATAAGGAACCTTTTTCCCTCGTCTATTTTGGCGCTTCTTTCTTAGGCTTGGGTTTTGTCTCATTTATCTCTATCCAAGTCCTTGAGTTTAGTTATTACCTCACAATTTCCATGATTTACTCTGCTTTGGCATTTCTCGATCTATTCTTATGGACCCTACTAAGTACAATATCGCGATTATATAACCAACCATTTAAAGTATTTGGAATCGGGCTTACGGCTAACCTAGCAGCTCTTTATTCCGGCGGATTAATCGTTAGCAATTCTATGATGAATTCCAAAAATAATCCCTTCACAATTCCGTTATTAGCTCTCGTAGCGATTTTTCTAGTAGTCTTAATCATCCCTTTATTAAACCGATTCATCGTTATAGATGTTATAAAGAAACTAAAGCACCCAATTGGTTTAAACCGTACGGAATCTGGTTATAATAGATGGAACGTTCTTGGCGAGGAACTAAATTCTTTGACTCCTAAAGAGTCTGAAGTACTTCAATTAGTCATTGAAGGCGTCTCCAACAAAGAGATTGCTGAACGTTTATACATATCCGAAAACACAGCCAAAGTCCACTTGAAAAATATCCATCGTAAATTCGGCGTATCCGGGAAATACGAGTTGTTATCATTAATTTTGAATAAGATCTCATCCGAAAACCGCTCCAATACTTGAATTAACCTTTTAAACTAGTAAAAAATAGTTAACCAAGAACTTGAATAGGAGCAAAGATATGAAAAGACCCCGGTTTATCCGAGGTCTTTTGCTCCTCTTTCCGCAAGCAACTATTACTTATCTTGTGAATACTCATCAACTATCTGTGTTGCTGCCGCCACCATTTCCTGACCCTTGGCGGTAAACTCTTCGATAGCTGCAGAAATATTGGTGATCGATTGATTCACTGTATCCATCTTTTTGTCTACCGAAGCAGAAACCTCAAGAACCTGTTTGACCAGTTTCTCCATGACCTCTTCATTGGTCAAAGCCGACTCAGCAGTCTGTCTAGACTCCTCTGACAATCTCTTAATCTCCTGGGCCAAGACCGTGAAACCTTTTCCATATTCACCGGTGCGAGCCGCTTCGATACCTGCGTTTAACGACAAGAAATTGGTTTGACGCGCAACACCTACGATATTACGTGAAGCTGATATGAATAGGCCCAGATTATCTTTCATCTCCGCCACAAGTTTCTTTAATAATTCATTCTCCGCTAAAACCTGCATAACTTCATGGCAGATCTGCTCAGTTTCCTTGGCCGCTTCCTCATTACCTTGATGAACCTCTTTCATGGATTCTGTAATCTCATTTACGCGTTGGGCCAATTCCAAAGAACGGCGTTGTCGTTCTTGACTAAGCCGAGTAACCTCATCCAACATCTGATGGATCTCGGAGTTTTTCTCTTCTAAGACTTTATTCTCGATAGCAACCTCTTTGCGGTTATAATCTAGACAATCCGTATAACGGTCTAGGTTGTTAAAGATCGCTTTAGCCATCTCTCGACAGGTGTGATATCCACATGCCGTACAGTTAATCTCTCTAGACTCCATTGTGGTTTTATGAAGCTTTTGGAAGATCTCTTCATACTCTTGTTCACTTGGTTCTTTGAGTGGTTGCAGGTTTATCCTGGTGTATTGTCGGCGAAAATCTGCCAGCTTCAGTTTTTTATCAAAGAACGAGAACATAGCTGGCTTCTTACTAAAGAATTTAAGCTTCTTTTTGGTCTTTGCCGCCTCGGTTTTAAATCTATTCAAAATCTCATCAGCATCATCCAAACCTAATTCACAATTAGTGCCTGTTCCTTGATTACATCCATGTTCACAATTGAGAATATCAACTAGAACCGGGAGTTTTTTACCTTTAGTAGTCCGTTTACTGAACTCTTTTAGGTATGTATATGCTTTATCTTGTCCCTCCACTTGTCGAATCCATACATCCCCAACAATTGCCTGAACATTCTCTCTCAACCCGCCAGGTCTAGGGAAGAGACAACCCAAGCCGCAACCAGGATCATCGAACTCTACTTCAGGAAAACCTCGAGTATTTATTTGATTATTCTCAAAGTGCTCCTTGATTTTTTTAAAAGTAACATTATATTGAACCAAATCATTGGTATTGACATCCGATATTTCATCTTTCTTTCCAAGACAGGGAGATAAAAACGCAATTTTACCTTTAAACCCGGTATACTTCCTTAAATAAACCGCCGTGCACATCATCGGACTATGAACAGGCGCTAAATAATCCAGGAGTTCCATTTGATACTTCTGCACATAATTAACTACTGCCGGACATGGTTGGGCAATCAACGATCTTTTACCCTGACTCAAGGCTTTTAGGTAAGCCCAGACAGTAATATCGGCGCCGAAGGAGACATCATAAATGTATCGCGCACCCTTACTCTTTAAATAGCCGTTTACACGTTTGTACTCCAAAAAATTGACCCGTACCGAAGGAGCTACTACCACTGCTATTTCGCTTCCAGCCGCCAGTTCAGCAAAGAACTGCTCTGTGTCATCCTGATAATCCCGTGCGTTATGATCACAAACCTCTAGACAACGCCCACAATGAATACATCGTTCCAGATCAACCTTAACCTTTGTCTCACCGTTAACGGTGTATGAAATGTTAGCGCCAAAAACAGGACAATTACGAATACACTTGTTGCACCCTAAACAGTTTTCCTCAATAATTTGAATCATTTCGGAAGCCATAGCAATTCCTCCCTTGTAATCTACATTTAAACCAAGTAACAATTCTAGCTTCTATTGGTACAACAGGCGTATTTAATCAACCAATGTTATGTTAATTTCTATGTCATATACTAAAATCCTTCATTTTTCTGTTTTTTCTTTTATAATCTGCAAAACCCCTTTATAAGGTATATCGGTTCGGCACCATAATCCTTTAAGAGGAGGGTAACTAAGTACCAAAGGTTTTATTCTTTCTCGTAATTATTAAGCTTTTAGTTATTATCCATCTTCTTGTAAAAGTTGGTTAATAATTTTGCAGTACGCTTCTAAATTGTAGCCCCCAGTAAACTCCGAACGCATCTGTCCCTTGCGATCGAGTATTAGGGTGTAAGGTATCCTGCCGGGGTAGTCCCCCCCAATACGTTTAATATTCTTACTTAGCTCCCCCGGCGAAAAAGGTCTCACCCAGTATGGCTCAAAATAGATCTTATTATTGTCGACCAGTTTTCTTAAATCATCGGGTTCTTTGTCAGTACATATATTGAGAAACGTTATCGGATAATCCGAGTATCCATAAGCCAATTGGTTCATGTCCGGGAGATCATCCCGGCAACCAGGACAATACATGGCGAAAACCCTTATAAACACCACATCTCCTACAGCTCTCTTAACAAGATAGGGTATATCGTGGACAACCATAGGAGTAAATGTACGTTGGTGCGGCAAGTGCCGGGAGCCAACAAAGTAGGATACCTATCATAAACAGGACTTGGTTAAGATAAACTTGGAATTTATGCTTTTCATATCGTCACCTCCTGTTAAAATGAGGTAATTCCCCCATTAACTATTGATTAATTCGCTTGAATTTTCTTATTTCCTGCTTTTTTACGCACGCCTTTTCTTTATTTATTGCCAACTCACCCGCCGATTAACTAAGTCTATCTTGCCATTATTTCTCAATAAAGCCTGATTTATTTATGGCGATAGCTCACAGATTACACTCTAGACAATACAATGCGCCTTAAAAACAAAAGCCGCCTTTAGCAGCTTTTGTCGAAAACGGCACCTATTCACTGGGGTGACTGAGACTCATCCGAGGGAGAATACTTTTGGGAGGAGGTGAAAGCATGGGTATTCGTGACAGGCTCCAATCAATTTTGCGTGCCAAGACAACAGACGTAGAGTTTGGAGTCTTTGATGATTATCGGGTTGCTGTTGAGCCAAATACGCCTAGATCCGGGGATTCCATACACGTAGGGTACCAGGGGTTACTCAAAAACGACGGAGCTGATGTCGTCTACCTTCACTATGCCTTTGACGGCTGGAGTTCGCCCATTCAAACCGTGAAAATGCACCGGCATAGCAGTGGAGATTTCGGCATTTATCTGAGTGCTGAAGGCAGACAAGAGATGAATTTCTGCTTCAAAGACTCAGCGGACCATTGGGATAATAATAACGGTTCAGACTGGGCATTGCACTTATACTAATAAATAGCTCTTTAAGCATCTATTTCAGTCCAATAAAGAAACTCAGACTCTCCGTTCTACTCATTTTTTATGACCCGCAAGGGTCATTTTTTCATGCAGGAAATGGAATGAATACCCTCGAATATTTAAAAAAATAATCTTTTTTCGAGGAGGGGAAAAATTGACAAGCAAATCCATCCACTGGGATTCAGTTAATACAAGGATTATTGTCATAATTATCTTAACCCTATTGCTCCTAATTCCCGCAGGCATGATTGGCTCTCTGGTTTCAGAGCGACAAAATCGAAAAACGGAAGCCATTGAAGAAATAACCGCAAAATGGGCCGAAGAACAAACTCTTGGTGGCCCAATGAT
>OBJA01001150.1_pt1 | contig 19226 bp, 14 predicted proteins | sample 1519751 | NCBI WGS metagenome assembly OBJA01 (sample SAMEA3881238, study PRJEB22517) | soil metagenome | biome: lake sediment; feature: soda lake sediment; material: sediment, water from around vicinity | place: India | collected 2013-12-23 | depth 3 m
GGAAAAAAGCCGCAGAAGCCTATCGACAGGAACAACTTGATCAGGCCCTCAAGCAACTCCCCGGCAGTATGCGCATCGAACAGCGCCTGTTGCGTGACCTGCTCTGCGGCAAAAGCCACGAAAAGGCGGTTCATGGTTTACCGAAACAACGATTACGCTTTTTTCTCTCGGCACTGCAGTCCAGCTATTTTGACCAGTTTGTTGACCAACGCATCTTTACTTTGGGAAAACTCCAGGACGGTGACATCGCTTTTAAGCATGTCAACGGGGCCTGCTTCCGGGTCACCTCTGCGTTGACTGAGCAGCCCCGGGCCGACATTTTTGAAATCAGCCCGACAGCCCCGCTGTTCGGTTACAAAGTCATGCTCGCAGAGCAAGAACCGGGAGTTGCGGAACACAATCTACTGACGATGCAACAACTTACTCTGGACAGTTGGAAATCTCGACACGGCCTGTCGATGCCGGGAGAACGACGGCCCTTAAGGGTGCCTCTGGAATTACCAAAAATCACAACGGCAACCGATGACAGCCTGACCCTTGAGTTTTCTCTTCCCAAAGGCAGCTACGCTACCAGCGTACTGGCGGAGTTAATAAAATCATGCCCTGAACCTGCCTGAAGGCATCTTCACGGTAGACAAAAGTAGAACGGCATTCTATACTTCGCTCTCACAGTGATGGTATTTTCATAAACGATCCGATAGTCGTTGACAGCTCTGTATGTGCGGGTCTAGAATCCCCAAGCTGTTTGTACACTGACGACAGAATAAAAACAGAGGTATTTAAGCCATGGTCAGAAAAGATAAGTCGGAATATATCATCCAGGCAGTTTCCCATGCTCTTGATCTGCTCGAGCAATTTCACGAGGACGTCGACGAGTTGGGCGTAACGGAACTGAGCAAGCGCCTGAAACTGCACAAAAACAACGTCTTTCGCCTTCTTGCCACCCTTGAGTCGCGTGGCTATATCGAACAGAACAAGGCGACGGAGAACTACCGCCTGGGGCTCAAGGCTCTGGAACTGGGGCAAACATTCATCAAGCAGATGGGACTGTTACGCCAGGCCAGGCCAATTCTTGAGCGCATGGTTGAGCAAAGCAATGAAACCTCTTACGTTGTCATTTACAAGGATCAGCACGTCGTCTATCTCGATGTCGTTGAAACCAATCTGACCGTTCGTGTGGTTTCACGAGTCGGCTCCCGCCTCCCCGCCTATTGTACCGCTGCCGGCAAGGTCCATCTGGCCTTCATGACGGACGAGGAACTGGACGAGCTGCTACCGAAGATCGAGTACGTTCAACACACTCCGACGACCGTTACCAGTCCGGAAGCAATGCGGAAAGAGCTTCAACGTATTCGCGAAGAAGGCTACGCCTTTGACGACGAAGAACTTGATCAGAGTGTGCGTTGTCTGGCCGCGCCCATTCGTGACTACACCCGGCGTATTGTCGGAGCAATCAGCGTGTCTGGCCCGACCATGAGGGTCAGCAACGAACGGATCCAGAGTGAACTGACGCCGCTGGTTCTCGAGGCCGCAAAAGAATTGTCAACCCGCCTTGGTTACCCGACCTGATGAAACTGACAACTTGACACGATTTAAGGCCCCTGAGTTTGAAAGGGGCCTTTTTTGTAACTGAAATGATCATGGACTGGATAGAAAAGGAAAGAAAACGAGCCCATACCGACGGGGTTACCCACCCTGAAAACTATCCTTTTTTACTGGCCCCGGATCACCCCAATGGTCAGGCCGTCGTACTGATCCACGGCTTCGGGGCAACGCCAAGATCAATGCTGGCCGTTGGCGAAGAGCTGTACCGACATCAGTTTACCGTCATTGGAATAAGGCTTCCCGGTCACGGTACCAGTCCTCAGGATCTGATGAACCGCAAAGCGGCTGAGTGGATGCAGAGCGCCCTTTGTGCCTTCGATGAACTTGCCGCTTGTGGTCTGAACGTCAGCGTCGGCGGCTTGAGTACCGGGGCCCTGATTGCCCTGAGCCTGGCTTCGCAGCGTCCAGTGAACAGGCTGCTGCTGTTTTCCCCTTTTCTGCGTCTTCATCACCACCTCGCCCCCCTGGCGGGGTTTTTGAGCTTGATCGTGCCTTACCAGAAACGACTCATCAGCGCGTCAGAAAAAAACTTCTACTACGACCGCCGCCCCCTGAAAGCTGTTGCCCAGATCAATCACCTGCTGCGCCAAATGCCACAAATCCTCCCCCGGATCAGCGTGCCGACCTTGATCCTGACCTCCACCGGCGACACTACTATCGCCCGCGGAACAGCGACTAAACTGTATCAACGCCTTGGAGCCCGGCATAAAATCATCCACACCTATGGCGACGAGGTTCCCCATGTGATAACAACTGGAGAAAACCCGCAACTGGATGATGTGCTGCGCAGAACAGTAGATTTCATGTCACAACAATTTGCCGACCAGTAAAATCACCATCAATACTGTCCTCAAGCCTCGAAAAAAACAACCTGGATATCCTCTTCACTCAAGTTATTGATTCGGACTCATAAAATATTCACCACAGAGCCACTGAGCGACTGAGAAATTCATAAAAACCAGGTTTTTTCTTCTTTCTCTGTGCCTCCAGTGAGCAAAGAGAGCGGGTGGTGGAAAGATATTTTTGTCATTACTGGAGCCAAGTCCATAACCAGAAAAAGCAATTTCCTCCCCCAAGAAGTCGCAAGACACAAACAAGATCGTCAGAGCAATCCAACTTCATCCTGTCACCTGTTTGACTAACAAGGCTTCTTGTTGATGCTTCCGTGCTTTTCCGTGCCTTCAGTGGACTTAAAGGTCGCTGTGAAATTTCAGAATGGCTACTGACGATCAAGCAGTTGAGGCCAGAGGGCTTCGAGCTGTTCACATGTTTTTTCCGGTGAACCGGAATTATCGATGACAAAATCGGCCCTGCTGATCTTGTCCTGTTGCGACATCTGGGCATCAATACGCTGCCGGGCACTGTCCTCATCGAGTCCGTCCCGCGCCATCAAGCGAGCAAGCTGCTGAGCGGGGTCAATTTTTACCACCAGCACCTTATCGACTCGCGTCTCGGCTCCCGCCTCGTACAACAGCGGCGCTTCATAAATGATCAGGGTTGCACTATCGCGTAAGTTCTGCAACCGTTTCACTGCCAGTGCGGCAATGGCCGGATGGGTAATGGCATTCAAACGCTCACGCGCTGCAGCATCGGCAAAGATCCGCTTTCCCAGAGATTCCCGGTTCAGGCTGCCATCGGCGTCGAGAATGTCACGACCAAAGGCGGTAACCAACTGCTCCAGAACCGGGCTACCGGGGGCAACCACTTCCCGCGCCAACTGGTCCGCATCCACCACCACCGCACCGCGCCGCGCCAACTCACGACACACTGAACTTTTCCCCGAGGCGATATTTCCTGTGACACCCAGAATCACAACGGCCCCCTTGATTCAAGTTTAAAAATTGACACAACCAAAAAAAGCGGTTATCCACGGAAAGTCCGGAACACACGAACAAAAAAAGCATCCAGTGTCTTTGCTTAACTTGTTTGGCAAATGACCGGCTTACCCTCAATGATATGATTTCCGTGCCTTTTCGTGTATTCCGTGGATCCGAAAGTCGTTTTCAGGATGATATCTATGCCAACACATCACCAAGACCCCTTCAACCGCTGCAAACTGTGCGATCAGGACGGCTGCATCCCGGCCTACCCCTTAGGCAAAGGCACCATCCACCGCTGCTCCCACTGCGACTTTCATTTCCTCAATCACCTTGACGGCAGCATGCCCGAGGAGAATAGCACCTTAAGCACTGCCGGTCGTCGCTATATTGAAGCACGCATCGATGAGGGACAACATCTGCAGCCACTGCGTCTGCACCTGGTGCAACAGCACAGCGCGCTTAATGGTGCCATGACCCTCGATATCGGTGCCGGCCTCGGACAATTCATGCTGCTATTACAGCAACAGGGGGCAACAACCTGCGGAATCGAACCGAGCGCCCTGCGCCGGGCCTACGCCCGTGAAGCTTACGGCCTGGAACTGAGCCCCCACCTGAGTGAACATGATTACTGGCAATCCGGCTACCCTGGGGCTTTTGACCTGATCACCCTGTGGGACGTGATCGAGCATGTCGATGACCCACGCTCAACCCTCACGGCGGCGGCCGCCCTGCTCAAGCCCGGTGGCACCCTCTTTCTCGATACCCCCAACCGCGATCTTTTCAGCTATCGACTCAGCCAGATCGCCTGTCGCTTGAGCGGCGGCAAGGTGCCATTGTTTCTGCCCCATTTTTATTCGACGATCCGCTACGGCCACAAACAGATTTTCACCCGTCGGCAGATCACCGGACTCCTGCAGCAATGCGGCCTCACCCCCACCCCTGTGGAACTCAGAGGACAAACCAGACGCGCTTTCGTGCGCAAAATCGTCCTCGCCGCGCATAAACCCTGACCCCACTCCCTATTACCCACTACCTACACCCCTCACTTGCTACCCGCGATACGGCATTGCGCCAGCCACGTAACAGTTCCGCCCGCGCCAGGGAATCAATCTGCGCGGAAAAATGCGCCGCCCGTTGCCAATACTCGCCGACACTGTGCAAGGACGGCAGGAGGCCAAACTGCACTGCCGCCAACCAGGCTGCACCCAGGGCCGTGGTTTCGGTATTGTGCGGTCGCTCCACCGGCATATCGAGAAGATTGGCAAGGAACTGCAAAAACCAGTCGTTGGCGGCCATGCCCCCGTCAACCCGCAGGGTCCAGGAACCGGCAGCAACATCTTTTTTCATGGCGGTCATCAGATCAACGGTCTGATAGCCTACAGATTCCAGAGTCGCCCGGGCAATTTCCGCTATCCCGGTATCACGGGTGAGACCAAAGATCGCCCCACGGGCATGGGGATCCCAGTAGGGAGCCCCCAGACCGGTGAAAGCCGGCACCATATAGACTCCGCGATTGGACGGTAGCGAAGCCACCAGATCTTCGATATCCCTGGTTTTCTTGATCAGCTTCAGTCCGTCACGCAGCCACTGGATGGCCGAACCGGCGACAAAAATCGACCCTTCCAGAGCGTAGTTGGTCTCCCCCTTGACCCGATAGGCGACAGTGGTCAGGAGTCGATGCCGGGACTGACAAGGTTCCCTGCCGGTGTTAAGGAGCATGAAGCAACCGGTACCGTAGGTGCTCTTGATCATTCCAGCCGTGATGCACCCCTGACCAATGGCTGCCGCCTGCTGATCTCCAGCTACACCACCAATCGGCAGTGCAGTACCAAAGAGTTCCGGTTCGGTTGTGCCGAAGTCAGCGGCGCAGTCTTGCACTTGCGGCAGCATGGCCGCCGGAATGCCAAACAGATCCAGCAGCGCCGAATCCCATTGCAACTGGTGGATATTGAAAAGCAAGGTTCGCGAAGCATTGGTAACATCAGTCGCGTGGACCTTGCCGCCGGTCAGACGCCACAGCAGAAAGGAATCGATGGTACCGAAGGCCAGTTCACCGGCTTCAGCACGCCTGCGCGCATCCGGCACATGATGAAGAATCCAGCGTAATTTTGTCGCGGAGAAATAGGGATCAATCAGCAGTCCTGTGACCCCGGCAACCCGTTCCTCATGGCCGGCGCTGCGCAGTTCATCACAAAAGGCGGCGGTACGCCGATCTTGCCAGACAATGGCTCGACAAACCGGCTCTGACGTATTGCGATCCCAAACTACTGTGGTTTCTCGCTGGTTGGTGATGCCGATACCGACGACTCGCAACCCCTTCTGTGCTGCCTGCGTCAGCACCTGGCGACAGACATTGACTACCGCCTGCCATATTTCCTCAGGATCGTGCTCAACCCAGCCATCTTCAGGAAAAAATTGCTGCAACTCCTGCTGGGCAACAAGGGCACAGTGGCCGGTAACGGAAAAAAGCATCGCCCGGGTACTGGTTGTCCCCTGATCAATAGCAAGAATATGATCTGCGGCCATCGTCACCTCCATCTATTCAATGAGATCGTGCCCTGTGGACATATGGCTGAGCAAAAACGCTTTGACCGTGTAAATCAACAGGATTAGGTGTAGTCTATATGATTAAGTCTGATTATGCATCCATTCACTGTCCATTGCCATGACGACCCCAACTTCAAGGCAACCTATGACAAGAGAAAAGATCGTCACACATTTGCAGCAGCAGCCCCTTTATGACCTGATTATTATCGGTGGCGGAGCCAGTGGTTGTGGCGTCGCCCTCGATGCTGCCAGTCGCGGGTTACGGGTTGCCCTGGTGGAAAAAAATGATATTGCCGAAGGCACCAGCGGACGCAGCACCAAGTTGATACACGGTGGCGTCCGCTATCTGGAAAAGGCAGTAAAAAAGCTTGATCGTGGCCAGTACAACCTGGTTCGCGACGGTCTGCGTGAACGTGCTCTGGTATTGCAGAATGCCCGCCACCTGTCCAATCGCCTGACCCTGGTCACTCCCATCTACAAGTGGATGGAAATTCCCTACGTGTTTGCAGGGCTTAAGCTCTATGACCTCCTGTCCGGCAAAAACCATGTCGGTCACAGTCGTCTCCTCAGCCGTGCCGAAGCCCTCAAGCGTTTTCCCATGCTCAAGGCTGATGGCCTTAAAGCCGGCGTCCAGTATCATGACGGTCAATTTCACGATGCCCGCATGAACCTGGCCATTGCCCTGACCGCGCAACAGCAGGGAGCCGTGATCATCAACCATATGGCCCTGACCGGCTTGAGCAAAGAAGATGGAGCCATCACCGGCGTAAGGCTCACCGACCAACTGAACGGAACGCTTCTGTCTCTGTCCTGCCGGGGAGTCATTAACGCCACCGGTCCCTTCGTCGATGAGGTGAGAACACTGGATGACCCCCTGGCCAGGCCCCTTATCACCACCAGCAGCGGCATACATATTGTGCTTGACCAACGTTTTGCCCCACCGGACACCGGCCTGATGATTCCCAAGACCGAGGATGGCCGGGTTCTCTTCATTCTCCCCTGGGAAGGGCATGCCCTTATCGGTACCACCGACGAGCCGGCCGCGTTAAGTGAACATCCGCAACCACTGGCAGCGGAAATCGACTATCTGTTACGCCACGCCCGCAGCTATTTCGATCTCGATATCCAGCGTAGCGACATCAAGGCCACCTGGTCAGGATTGCGCCCGCTGGTCGCCAGTCCAACGGCAAGTGACACCGCCGGACTGGCCCGCGACCACATTTTACATACCAGCCCGTCCGGACTGCTCACCCTGGCGGGAGGAAAGTGGACAACCTACCGTAAAATGGCCCAGGATACGGTCGATTACGCCATCAAGTACTTTTCCCTGGAGCCGCCACTATCAGAATGCCGGACGGCTCACCTGCCCCTCGTCGGCAGTGCCGACTATGATCTACTTGGCGGGATTGCACTGGCCGAACGCTTTGACATGGATGAAGAAACAGCCACCTACCTTAACCGCTGCTACGGCGACCAGGCCGATCAATTAATGGAACTGGGACGCACCACCGACACCTTGCGTCCGCTGGCTTCCGGTCACCCCTGCCTGGAAGCAGAGGTGATCCATGCTGTCCGCTTTGAACTGGCACAGCGAGCCATGGATGTTCTGGCCCGCCGCACCCACCTGGCCATTGTTGATGCCGATGCGGCGCGCCGGGCAACCCCACGTGTCCTTGAACTGATGGCCGCGGAATTGAGCTGGAGTCAACCCCGCCTTGAAGAGGAAAGACAGCGGACACTGCACCTGCTGGAGAAGGGAATTTAGTCCCGGCATCTGCCCTTGCTAATCACAGTCTTTTTGTTATTCTTGAACCAAACTGCTACCGTCCGGCATCGGGAGAAATAGATATCCACGGAAACGCAGCACCGCAAACGTCAGGAGCAGTACTACCGTTCACCGGGCAGTTCAGTTGATAAGAAGGCACAGTTTTGTGCTTCAATTTATTTATTCGGTGTTTTCCGTGGCCAGTTATCATTTCAATGGTTTGCAAATGAAAAGAAGGAGCGCCCATGGAACGCCGCAACATCTACGTTCAGAACCAGCGTATTGCATATTTTTCCATGGAAATCGGCCTGAATGCCGATATTCCCACCTATAGCGGCGGTCTCGGCGTCCTTGCCGGCGATACAATTAAAAGCGCCGCAGATCTCAATATCCCTCTGGTCGCCGTCACCCTCTTGTATCGTAAAGGTTATTTTCGCCAGGAGTTTGACCATAGCGGCTGGCAGCATGAATATGACATTGACTGGACCCCGGAGCGTTTTCTTGAGCTTCTTCCCCACAAGGCTCTGGTCAGCATAGAACAACGTGACGTCAAGATTCAGGCTTGGCTGTACCGGGTCAAAAGCCCTGCCGGTGGCGAAGTTCCGGTATTGTTTCTGGATACCGACATCCCCGGCAACGATGATCAGGATCGCCATCTCACTGATCACCTCTATGGTGGCGATCAGGCCATGCGGCTCAAACAGGAAGTTGTTCTCGGCATTGGTGGCGCGCGTATTTTGCAGGCGATGAACTGTTCGATCAGAAAATATCACATGAACGAAGGGCACGCCGCCCTGCTGACCCTGGAGCTCCTCAACAATACCCGCCACACCCTGGGTGATTTTTCTGATGAATTTTCGGCCATCAGCATCCATCAGGTTGCCGAGCAGTGCGTCTTCACAACCCATACACCGGTTCCCGCCGGACATGACCGTTTTCCCTACGAACTGGCAGAGAGGATTCTACCGAAGGATCTCCCGCTGGGCATGCTGAAGAACTTTGCCGGAGAAAAAGACCTCAACATGACCATGCTGGGCATGAATCTGAGCCGTTTCATCAACGGCGTCGCCAAACGCCACGGTGAAATCTCCCAGGACATGTTTCCCGGCTTTCAAATTCATGCCATCACCAACGGCATTCATCCCTACACCTGGTGCTCCCCCTATATGGTCCGGCTGTTCAATTGCTATCTGCCCGGTTGGGCCAATGAGCCGGAACTGCTGGTACGGGTCGACAATATCCCCGATGAAGACATCTGGGACGCTCACTGCGGAGCCAAGGCCCTTTTTTTTCAGTACATCCATGAGCAAACCGGCACCCAGCTGGATCCCGACCTCTTAACCATAGGTTTTGCCCGGCGCGCCGCCACCTACAAACGCGGTGATCTGATTTTCAGCAACCTCGAGCGCCTCCTTGATATCGGTACCGGCAAGCTCCAATTTGTGTTCGGTGGCAAGGCCCACCCCCAGGATAACGAAGGAAAAAAAGTGATCCAGCGCATTATCCAGCAGGCCGAACAGATGCGCGGTAAAATCTCACTTGTCTATCTTGAAAACTATAATATGGAGATCGCTTCCCAATTCATTCCCGGTGTCGACCTATGGCTCAACAACCCGATGCGTCCCCTTGAAGCATCGGGCACCAGCGGCATGAAAGCCGCTCTCAACGGTGTTCCCAATTTCAGCGTCCTTGATGGCTGGTGGATTGAAGGGCACATCGAAGGAGTTACCGGCTGGGCCATCGGTCCCGATTCAAATCATATCGACAGCGAAAAAAGTCACGCAGATGAAGATCTGGAAGATATGTATGACAAGCTCGAGCAGATCATCATTCCTTTGTATTTCAGCGACCGCAAAGGCTGGATTCAGGTAATGAAGAATGCCATCGGCAAAAACGCCTATTACTTCAATACCCACGTGATGATGCGTCGCTATGTGACCGAGGCTTATATTCATTGATGCTAACATCCTGAAAATCTTCAACAGGAGAAAAGCTGTTGTCCACGGACAAGTACGGAATTAGACCGTAAAACAACAGGGTTCCCTTTTAGGGGAATTGTTGTTTCGTTGTCGTTTGTTTTAGTTGTTTTTTTCCGTGTTTTCCGTGGACAAAAAATCCTTTTCATTCAACCCGCGCTGGAGAAAGTCTTTTGCGATACCGACACCTGTTCGTCAGTTCCCTGCTACTGGTAATTTCCATGCTATCTGCCGCCTGCGTACCTAAAGCGCAGATTCCTTTACCGATCCTTGAATACGGACAGACAGAAATAACCGGCCATAGGGATCTACTGATTTTCATGCGCGGCATCGGCGGTTCTCATACCGACTTTGAACGCTTCGGACTGATTGATCAACTCAGAGAAAGAAACCTGCCGGTTGACATCATTGTTCCCAATGCCCATTACGGCTATTACAAAACAGAATCGGTGGTCGACAGGATCAAGAAAGACATCATCGAGCCGGCAAAACAGCGAGGTTATGAACGCTTCTGGCTGGCAGGCTTTTCCATGGGTGGACTTGGCAGTCTTTTTTACATCAGAGAATATCCACAAGACATTGAGGCGGTGATGCTGGTCAGCCCCTTCATGGGCTGGGGCACAATTCGCCGGGAAATTGTAAGCGCAGGCGGCATCAACTACTGGGATGCTGACAACAGCGCCATCGACAACTGGCAGATTCTGGTCTGGACCTTCATCCAGGACTATCTCGGAGCACCCGACAACTACCCTCCGGTATATCTGGGCTATGGAACCAGAGACGGGGTGGCCAAAAATGGTCCGGAACTTCTGGCCGCTGCCCTGCCCCAGGAACGAATCTTCACCCTGCCCGGCAGTCATAATTATCCAACTTTCAAGGCTCTCTGGAGCAAACACCTGGACCGCCTGGAAAAACGGTTTGCCCCCCTGACATCTTCCAACCAACCTTTTCCGGAGGCTCAAACCGTAAGGATTGAATGAGGAGTTGCCGAACCAGCATGACTCACCAGCACCAGCATCCGAATGCCGAACAGATCAGATCCTCCCTCATCGCTGTACTTCAACAGATGGTTGGGGAATTGCACCCACAGCAGCCGCCGGATGTCGAACTTGGCAGTTATCTTGACCGCGATCTTGGTTTGGACAGTACCGCCCGCATGGAGCTTCTCGGTCGCCTGGAAAAGGAATGCAGTTTAAATCTTTCCGAACAGGCTCTGGCGGAAGCGGAAACCGTCACTGATCTGCTTAACAGCCTGCTCAAAAATACAGACACTCCCGTCGAGATGACTGAAAAACGCATTAACAGTCAACACATCGACACCAGAACAAGCATCCCTGATGATGCCCTGACCCTTGTTGAGGCCCTGCAGTGGCATCTGGAACACCACCCCGATCAGGTTCATGTGCGGCTTTACAGTGACGAGACCGAAGGCGAAACCCTCACCTACCGGGAACTCTGGGATGGCGCCGTGAGGGCCGCCGCCGGGCTGCAATGGCGAGGCCTCAAAGAAGGCTCTGCCGTGGCCATTATGCTGGCGACCGGCAAAGATTACCTCTTCTCCTTTTTTGGCATTCTATTGGCTGGCGGCATTCCCGTTCCCCTGTATCCGCCGGTTCGTCGGACCCAGCTCGAAAACCACCTGATGCGGCAACGCACCATTCTGGACAATTGCCAGGCGGTGACCCTGATCACCATGCCGGAAGCTTTAGTCTTTGCGCGCCTGCTCAAAGCCCAGCTTAAATCCCTCGAGCACCTGGTCTCTCCGCAAGATCTTTACCGTCAGCCCGATCAGTACCAGCAGCCAGCCATCAAGCCGGAAGACACGGCCTTTCTCCAGTACACCTCGGGCAGCACCGGCAACCCCAAAGGAGTCGTCCTTAGCCATGCCAACCTGCTGGCAAATATCCGCGCCCTGGGCAAAGCCGTCGATGTCCGCCCGGACGATGTCATCATCAGCTGGTTGCCCCTGTATCACGACATGGGTCTGATCGGAACCTGGCTGGCCGGTCTTTATTTCGCGGTTCCGGTGGTATTGATGTCACCCCACGATTTTTTCGCTCGTCCCAGGCGCTGGCTGTGGGCCATCCATCGTTATCGGGGAACCCTGTCACCGGCACCGAACTTTGCTTATGAAATCTGCCTGAATAGAATTGATGATGACGAACTCGAAGGACTTGATTTGAGCAGTTGGCGCGGAGCCTTTAATGGTGCTGAGCCGGTCAGCGCCGCCACTCTGGAAAAATTTTGTGAGCGCTTTACCGCCTACGGATTACGACCTGAGGTACTGACCCCGGTTTACGGACTGGCAGAAAACACCGTAGGATTGACCTTTCCTCCCCGCGGTCGCAAGCCTCTGATTGATTGCATCGATCGTCACATCCTGGCAGCCACCGGCACAGCGGTACTGACAGACAACGGGGAGAAAGGGCTACGCCTGGTAGCCTGTGGTCGCCCGCTGGACGGTCATGAAGTTCGAATCGTTGACGACAGTGGACAGGAACTTGTGGATCGGCGTGAGGGGCGGGTGCAATTTCGTGGTCCCTCCGCCTGTAACGGTTACTACCGCAACCCTGATGCTACGCGCCAACTCTTCGACGGCGAGTGGCTCAATACCGGTGATCGGGGCTACATTGCCGATGGCGACCTCTATCTGACTGGACGCAGCAAAGATTTGATCATCATCGGCGGACGCAACCTTTACCCGCAGGAACTTGAAGAAGTAGTCGGAACAGTGTCCGGTGTTCGCAAGGGGAATGTTGCCGTTTTCGGCAGCCCTGATGCCAAAACCGGCAGTGAACAGCTCGTCATCGTCGCTGAAACCCGGGAAACCGCTGAACGGGCTCGTCGTGAGATACTGACGCAGATCAAATCCCATTCCGTCGACCTGCTTGGCACTCCCCCGGACGACATGTTGCTGGTCCCCCCACATTCGATACTGAAAACATCCAGTGGTAAAATTCGCCGTTCCGCCTGTCGCGAACTGTACCAGCGTGGCGCCCTGGGAAAACCCGAAAAGCCCTGGCGCCAACAAGCACGCATGCTCCTTGCCACGCTGGGAGGTGGCGGCAAAAGAGTCTGGGAAAAAAGCATGCGCTATCTGTATGCCGGCTATCTCTGGTCACTGTTTGGACTGGCAATTGTTAGCGCCAGTCTGGTGATCCTGACTTTGCCGCGCCGGCGCTGGAACTGGCACCCTCTACACCTGCTGGCAAGAAGCTTTTTACGCCTGAGTTTTCTGCCTGTGACCATCGCGGGAAGAGAGAAGGTACCTGAACGGGAAAACTGCGTCCTGGTCGCCAACCACGCCAGTTTTTTTGATGTCTACCTGATGCCGGCAACCCTGCCCATCCCCTTTGCCTTTGTTGCCAAAGCCGAGCTTCAGCAGCAGCCACTGGTCAGTTTCATGCTACGGCGCATCGGCACTCAATTTGTCGATCGTCTTGATATGGAGCGCAGCCTTGGCGATACAAAACGCCTTAAACAACTGGCACAATCAGGGCAAACCCTGCTGTTTTTTCCGGAAGGAACCTTCACCCGGGTGGCCGGTTTGCGAGGATTTCGCATGGGTGCATTTGTCACCGCCGCTGAAAGTGATCTACCGATTGTTCCCATTGCCATCAGTGGTACCCGTAGCGTCCTGCGTGATGGTTCCTGGTTCCCCCGTTACGGTCGTATATCTATCCAGGTTGGGGAATCGATCCGATTGCCGGAAGAAAAACAACAGGATGATAGTTGGAACCAGGCACTATGGCTGCACGACGCCGCCCGCGCCTATATCCTGCGTCATTGCGGCGAATCGGATCTGCGCAGCCAGACACAGTATGACCATCTGAAAAACAACGTCAGTTCTTCGTCCTGAACAGTCGGCTTTTTAATCTAAACAACAGGTACGAGGCAAGAACGACCAGGGCAATTAACGGCAGGGCAGGAATAAAAGAACCACTGAGATGGGCGAGCATCAGCCCTGCGAACAGGGCTAAAGCGGCCATCGGCAGGTAACGTCCCCAGCGACGATCCGGATACTCTGGTGTCGGCGGCGCTCCCAACAGATTGTCGTTGATCCCATAGCGCCGGGCCACTGCGGCGAAAAAAACCACCATGATCCAATCCGAAACGCCAAACACGGGTACCAGCCCTGCCGCACCGGGATAATAGAATTTTACCAGCACCAGATCGATCAAGGGAGGAGGCCCGACCGGGTCAAGATAATAGGCTGTGATCTCGCGGGCAAATTCGGCCGTGGGACCAACTGCCCAACTGGAAAAATCGGCCATCATCATCACCAGACACAGGGGCAGCACTTCCCACAGACGTTTGACATAACGGGCCAGAGCCACCCCGACCAGAGTTCCGGCAAACAGCAATGTCGCCGAGGCCAGGGCGTCCGACAGCAGTCGAAGTTCTCCAATTGATACCTGATTGATCAGCCAGACAAGGGCTGTCAGCCCCAGCAGCCAGAACAGATAGAATCCGCGCGTGCGGTGCTCAGGTTCGAGGAGCAATGCCGGCACTATTGTCTGTACTGCCAGAAACAATTGCCCAAACACGAAGAGGGCTGGCCACCAGGGTGATATCACACCAAAATATTCGGCAACCATCCATAAAAACGGCGGAACGCAACTCCACAAAAGACAAACACCTGCCGTGAAGAACAGCAGGCGTTTGTTGGCAGGACTCAATGAAAAAAACTGTCGCCACATTGCGGGCAACTTCCTCAATGACTAGAAGGGAATTTCGTCGTCGGAATTAAACACCGGCTCGTCAAAGTCATCCCGCTGCGACCGACCGCCGGACTTCTGTTGTCCTCCACGACTGGGAGAACTGCTGCTGCTGCCGCCACCATCGTCGTTTCCACCATAGCTACCGCCCTGGGCTTCGTCACGACTGCCGAGCATCTGCATCTGGTCAGCAACAATTTCGGTAATATAACGTTTGTTGCCGTCGCGATCATCATAGGAACGGGTCTGAATTTTCCCCTCGATGTAGACCTGCTTGCCTTTGTGCAGAAACTTGCCGCATATTTCTGCCAGTTGTCGCCAGGCGACAATATTATGCCACTCCGTCTTTTCCTGACGATTTCCATCACGATCTTTGAAGTTTTCCGTTGTCGCCATGGAAAATGTGGCAACCGCCGTACCCGACGGCGTATAGCGCAGTTCCGGATCCTTCCCCAAACGCCCCACCAGGATCACCTTGTTTACCGACATATCAACCTCCTTATATTGTGCCTGTTAGTCACATTCGAAAATGCCATAAACTCGGCATACTACACTGTTGGAAAGAAGACTTAAAGTAAGAATAAGAATTGTTACCCTTCAGCAAAGCTCCCAAGCTCCCGCAACAACCTCTCTTTGCCTGCTTCGGTAAATTGGCAGTTAAAGCGCATGGTATTGCTGCTGGCCTGATCGATCTCTTCGGTGAACATCCCGATATGAAACCCCATGGGCTGCAAGTCTTTCAGTAATTGGCAGACCTGAGCATTAACCTCAGCAGGCGTCAAATGGCGATTGTCGGATTCGGCTTGCATGTTTTTTTCGTACTCGCAGGATGATGCCGGATTGATGGAAAGCAGGGTCAGATATTTGATCCTGATATTGTGGAGTAATTCCCGGGTACCGTCAACGTGCTGTTGTGCGAACTTCAGCCCCCCTACTCCCGGCATCAGCATGGCCGACACATCGATCTCGGCAGCGGCCAGCTTTGCCGCCGCCTTGATCATGTCGACCTGGGTGCAATTCTTGTTGATATAGTTCAGAATCTCATCCGAGCCGCTTTCCAGACCCCAGTAGATCAAGGTCAACCCCGCCTCTTTGAGCTGTTTCAATTCGGCGACTGACTTCTCCAGAATCGAGATTGTCCGTCCATAGACGGAAATTTTCTGGGGGTTGAAACTGTCCCGGGCGTAGTCCAGGCATTGGAGCAGCAAGCGGGTTTCGACGCCCAAGGTATTGCCACTGCCAATGAACAATCGCTGGATACGTGACGTCTCCGGCCCGATGGTTGCGGCAACATGATCCACATGCTCTTTGAAGGCAGCAAAGGGTTTGGTCACCGCCGACATGCCCGTATATTCAGAGCAGAAGGTGCAGCGATTGTAATCACAGCCGGTAGTCAACTCTAACCGCAACACGTGGGCTTTGCGCTCTGATGGCGGGCAGGATAAGGTTGGAGAACTGAACAAGCGTGGATCTGCGTAGGCAGCAGCAAAACGGGGAGCAAGGACGGGAAAAATCCGGTCAAGAACGCCAACGTATTCATCAGCGGCAGCCTTCAGGTAGCCTTCATTCAGCAGAAAACTGATGGCCGCGTCAGCGGCAAAAGCATAGATCGAAGAATCGATTACGGGCTTCATCGCCCTGAGCATGGTATCGTTAAAGAAATACCGCGCCACACCCTGCAGATCTCGATGCCTGTCAAGGAGAGTCTCGAGGGTTAACAGCTCAAGTTCCTCATCGGGCACCTCTGCTGAGAACATCTCGGCGTTGTAAAGACCGGCACTGCAATAAAACCGGACCCGTGAGAATCCGTCTGATTTTTCCGTAATAAAACCTTCACTGCCCGGTCTCACATAGTGGCTGTTGCTATCCGGTCTTACCGCGACACGGGCACCTTTTTCCAGAAGGGAGCTTTTCTCAATACCGATGGCAGCCATCAGGATCGGCAGCAGATGCGCTTCTAGTTCAGCAAAAGAGATGCCACCATCGGTAACATCGCCGGCATTGATATCGCCGTTGATTCTGGCGGCCAGAGCAGGGAGGGCTTTGTTGATCAGGGTCGATTGGTCGTCGAGGCGGTCGAAGAGTGTGTCGATGCCATCGACATACGCCAACAAACTGGTGATACCGTGGTTGCTGAATTTTCGATGCAGATCGTCCCGCCTGATCCTGCGCCCGTAAACCTGTCTGAGCATCCACACTAATTCGTTATGACTGACAAACATATCTGCTTCCCGTGAAACAACCCCTGATCGCTAGAAGCGCCAGCTCAGAGCACTGTGAAACACGACATCAGGAGCACTTCCGACAACGATATCTTCTATCACTGCCAGATCCAGCCTGACTCGCTCAGAAAAATGCAGAGAACCACCGATCCCCAACTGTAACGATGAAGAATTGATCTGGATCAGGTCACTGTTATTGTAAAAGGAGGTATGACCGTCGAGCTGGAGTTTAACATCAATCCATGACAAAGGCATCCAGCCGATGCCGACACTGCCGAAACCCACCCACTGGCGCTGTTGATCTTCAAGGACGTCCCCCTTGCCCAGCCACAGTACCCCACCACTGGCGAACAGGATAGTATTCCACTGACCCAGCGTCTCTGCATCACTGACAGTCAACCGCAGGTGAGCATCGACTGCCCCGCTTCCTCGCATCCGACTGCTGTTACCGGTCGGCAGCTTGATCCCGCTACGCAACGCTACACTGCGCCGGGAGGCCGGTTCGGCAGCCACCAACTGGTAAGAGGCAAACAGTGATACATCACCAATACCGCCGTTACTGCCGGAATGATCAAGTACTGTCGAGCCATTTCTCTGGTAGGAGTATTGCAATTGATTGCGGCGGGCTTTATCACGTCCACCCTGAGGCATCCCGAAGAAATCATGCCACCCCTCAATGAAACTGTCGAGAACCCCGCCATCATGTGAAACCATTGGCACATCAATTCCGGTCTCCCACCGGTCAGACAAGCCGTAACGCATGGAGAGGATGACCCGGCTGGTTTCACCATCAAACAAAACGAATTCGCTATCCTTGGCTTTTCTGGTGTAATGACTGGCAACTTCGGCAACAAGCTGTACCGTGACCTCACCCGGAGAGACCAGATCACCACCCTCCGCCGCCGGCAAGCCGTGAACCTGGATGACCGGTGACATATTGGTGGTGTACAAGGGCTTTACCTGAATCAATTCCTGCGCTGCAACTGCTACAGCATTGCAGGCCAGCAACAGACAAAACATGAACAAGACCCGCATGGTGTTCCTCTCGGCAAAGAGATATCGGTCCGGCAATCCGGCACTTCAAGGTTCTTTTTACCAGCCTGAACAGATCCCGACAACATCAAACAGAGTTCCTTACGCGAAGGCGTCCATGACTGCCGGCAGTTGACAAATCGTATCAATTTTAAGAGTTGCCGCCGACAGATCGTGGCTGGCAGTGAAATCATGATGAACAACAACGCAGTCGATCCCTGCCGCCACGGCAGATTTGAGCCCACGGGCGGAATCTTCCACCACAAGAGCTTGCGCCGGTTGACTTTGAAAACGGTGCAAACCACTTAAATAGGGGTCTGGGTGGGGTTTGGCCCGGGGGTAGTCTTCAACCGTCAAAACAAATTCCATAAAGTCCAGAATACTGCGGTTGCGGTGGATAAGCTCAAAATCAACTCTCTTTGACGTGGTAATAATTGCCATACGATAACCTGATGAAAGTTCTTTGAGGGTTTCCGTCACACCGTCAATCTCGATATCTTCGGTCCGGAGATACTGCTGATAATAGTGGTCACGCCTGACGCGACTGCTGTCGATTCGAGCAGCGTCGATCCCGGCAGCCTCGGCCAACGTCCACACTTTGACACCGTCTGCCATCAACTTGAGATAGTCAGGCAGGGGCAAATCAATCTCCAACTCAGCAAGAGCCCTCTTGTTGGCCATATAGTACCAGTGCTCGGTATTGACCAGCACCCCATCGTGATCGAACAGAATAATTTTTTTCATCTAAACTCCATTTTCCCCCATCAGCCCAATCGGTATTTACGATATGAACAATCGGTTTGTTCGATATTATCTATTGGATTTTATCAAACAGTAATGGTATCTAACAAAGCCGTGGGCTGAAAGTCCTTTATTTCGAGATAGAATGATTGCTCTTTCATGGACGGCCATCAGAACATAGCACTATAACTATGTTACTGGTTTTTTTTCTCGTCAACCTGTCTGTATTACCTTTGCATGTGTTTTTTGCATTCCGGTGCTGAAACGATGCAATTTCCTCAACCATCACAAGAAGGAGAAAAGGATGCGTTTAAAAAACATTTCTTGGCTGCCACTTGTCGCATTACTACTGTTTACAGTAGGTTGCGCGACGACCACGCCGACAACTGCCGTCACACCGTCAGCACAGGGCCACACCCAGTTGGTGGAACAGGATCCAAAAATCCGGATTACCACACAGGAAGTGATGGCACTGTTCAATGAGGTCTACGGAGATGCTCCTCTGATTCAGGAAACTCTGGATAAGAACAACAAATTCATCCTGGTAGATACTCGTCCGATCACCCGCTTTACTGGTGATACGGTTCCCGGTTCCATCCATATCCCCAGCCCACTGATGGACCGTGATATTCCTAAACTGCCCAGAGAAGGCAAAGAGATCATCTTCTACTGCGGTGGATTGGCCTGCCCCTTCACCAAAGAAGGCTCCGACAAAGCCCAAGCCCTCGGCTACACCAATGTAAGAGCCTGGTACGAAGGTGAGCCTGAGTGGAGCAAGCAAGGCAACTACACCATTATTC
>OBJA01001151.1_pt1 | contig 19212 bp, 15 predicted proteins | sample 1519751 | NCBI WGS metagenome assembly OBJA01 (sample SAMEA3881238, study PRJEB22517) | soil metagenome | biome: lake sediment; feature: soda lake sediment; material: sediment, water from around vicinity | place: India | collected 2013-12-23 | depth 3 m
CTGCGAAAAGGCTAAAAGGGCTAAGCGATTTACGATAACCTACAGCAAAATGATATCCAAAATCCAATCTTTTATATTCTCCATCTTTAAAATTTATGTTAATCCTTGTGATTGTATCATTAATAATTTCTTCTCTAAAACCAGAAGTACATAAACCTGCATAAACTCCTGCATAGGCATATAATGGCAGTATTGGAACATTAACGCGAATTCCTACAGGAATTGACATATAATCGAGATTAGTTAAAATAATATTATTCAGATTAGTATTTTCGATTCTGGCACCTTTCTCACTCAATATAAAATCAGCCTGAAGAGCTAGAAAGGGAAAAAACGGCTTATTTAAGTATACACCTCTAAGTGGTCCTGTTTTTAACCGAGCTTTATATCCATCAGGTATGTCATGAAAATTAAAGGATGAAACTGTATATCCGGTTCTCACGCCAACACCGAATTGAGAAAAAGAGTTTAAACTGCATAAAGACAATAAAAATATTAGACCTAATAATACTCTGATTTTCATCTTGCTGAACTTTAAAATCATTGCAATTTACGTTTTTTTTAATTATTACAATTTAACTTACACAATTTTTTATTTTTGTACTAAACTTTTACTTTATGAAAACATACGATTTATATCTCTCGGGCAAATTTATTAATACTGAAACTTCATTATTAGTAAAAGAAAAATATACAGGCAAGCAATATGCCAAAGTGAGTACCGCTAGTTCGAAAATTCTTGAAGAAGCAATTAAAGATTCTGTTTGTATTGAAGAAGAGATGCAGAATCTCAGTTCTTATGAAAAGTACAAAATTCTCAAAAATATTGGAGAAGCATTATTTGCCCATAAGGAATATATGGCAGAGATAATAGCTATTGAAGCGGCTAAGCCTATGAAATATGCTTTAATTGAAGCTGAAAGAGCCTCACAAACTTTTATGATAGCAGCTGAAGAATCTCGAAGAATCGATAGTGAAATATTTCCTCTCGATTGGTATTCACCATCCATAAAAAAGGAGGCTATTGTAAAGTTTTTTCCAATAGGAACTGTTGCAGGGATTACTCCTTTCAATTTTCCGCTGAACCTTGTGGCACATAAAGTTGCTCCTGCTATTGCTGCAGGCTGTCCAATAATACTAAAACCTGCATCAGCTACTCCACTATCAGCTCTTGAACTTGCAAAGATTATTCAAAAATCAGGATTACCTTCAAAAGCATTTTCGGTGCTACCCATGTCTCATAAAATAAGTACTCCACTCATTGAAGACTCAAGAATTAGTAAAATCAGTTTTACCGGATCTCCTGAAGTAGGATGGAAAATGAAAAATAATTGTGGCAAAAAAAGGATTACTCTTGAACTTGGAGGAAATGCGGGAGCGATCATAAGTAAAAGTGCTGATATAAATGAAGCTGTTGCCAAATGTGTTAGCGGAGCATTTGCTTATTCAGGACAGGTTTGTATTCACACTCAAAGAATCTTCGTGGATAGTTCAATTTTTCGGGAATTCATTGATAAGTTTATTGTTAAAACTAAACAGTTAAAAGGAGGAAATCCTCTTAATCTTGACACAGATATTTCTGTGCTCATTGATGAACCCAATGCAGTTCGGATTGAAAGTTGGATAAATGAAGCCCTTAATGAGGGTGCAGAATTACTAATTGGAGGCAAACGTGACGGAGCTTTTCTTGAACCTACTGTTCTAACAAATACTAATTCTGAAATGAAGATTTGGAAGGATGAAATTTTTGGTCCTGTAGTTTTGATTGAATCATACAATAATTTTTCTGAAGCTATAAATATGGTTAATAATTCTGAATTTGGCTTGCAAGCAGGAGTTTTCACTAATAGTATTGATGAAATGAATTATGCGTTTAGAAATATTAAAGCCGGAGGAATTATGATAAATGAATCTCCAACTTTCAGGATTGATCACATGCCATATGGCGGAATAAAGGACTCGGGGTTCGGCCGCGAAGGGATTAAATATGCTATCCACGAAATGTCAGAAATAAGATTATTAGTAAAGCCTTGTTAATTGAAAAAGAGGTCGATAAACCCCTTTTTCAATTAAATATTTGAGAATTAAACTATCTTAATCTTGCAGATGATGCTCCTGCAGCAGAATATTCCGGTGATGATGTTGAGTAACTTGCGCCATCAAGCACTTTTAATGCTCTGTCAATATCAGCAATAATATCATCAGGATGCTCCATACCAACGCATAGTCTGATAAGATTACCTGGGATGCCTGCTAATTTTCTTCCTTCTTCGCCTTGCTGTTGATGTGTTGATATTGCAGGAATTGTTGCAACTGATTTGATTCTTCCCAAATCTGTTGCTCTCCAAATTCTTTGAAATTCATCAAAGACGTCTCTTGTTTGTTGTGCAGTGCCTTTCACACAGAATGACATGAGGTGTCCATATCTGTTTACTCTTTGCTTATAACTATCATCATATTCAGAATCAACAAGATACATATATTCTTTAGCTATACTGTGCAAAGGATGATTTTCAAGACCCAAATAATCAACTTTTTCTATATGCTTATGATTATCAAGAAATTCTGCTATTTTCATTGTAGATTTGCTCATTACATCCATTCTTGTTCTGATTGTACGGATATCATTTAAAGCAAGGATTGCGTGCATAGGTGAAATTTCTGGACCATTATCCCTGTTTGGCAATGTTTTCAGATACATGCAGAAATCTGCTTTCATTGCATCATTTTCAATATTTGTTGTAATATTTTTCTTTGCAATTACTGCACCAGCAATGCCAAATCCGCTAGTAAATAATGATTTTGTAACAGACTGAACGACTATATCGGCGCCATGTTCGAGAGGACGAAGCAAAGCAGGTGTTGCCACGGTTGAATCAACTATAAGCGGCAAATTATATTTATGAGCAAGTTCTGCAATCTTTTTAACATCAAAAAATGCCTGAGAGGGATTGCTTGGCACTTCTCCGTAAAGAAAGCGGGTATTTTCATCAATAAGAGATTCCCATTCTTCAACATCCATTGAATTAATAACTTTTCTCCATTCTATACCTCTTTCTTGATCTTTACGAATAGCAAATTGTTGGAATGTTCCTCCGTAAACCTGACATGTAGCGACAAAATTTAGTTTTTGATTTGGTTTTTTAGGATCGACATTAAGGAATGCATCACAAGCAGATTGTATTGCAGCCATTCCCGATGAAGTACCTATACAAGAAGCATCGACTCCTGAATTATATGATTCGAGAAGAGCAAGAACACCTTCGTAATAATACATACTTGGATTTCCAATTCTTGAATAGCACCAAGTTGGTATTTGATAACTTAAAGCAGCCTCCATCTCGTCAGAATCGCGGTATGTTTGGGAAGTTGACATGTAAATAGGTTCGATAATTGAGCCCTGATTAAAATCCAAAGCCTCTTGCATTGAATAAATACCATGTACGGCAATTGTATCGAATTTTAGTTTTTTAACATTCGACAAATGTTCCTGATGCCATTTCATTGCTCTTTGTCCTGCTTCGATGTAATGATTAATTCCTTTTTTTGTCATAAGAGATATTTTTAAATTATTTTTTTTCTTTATTATCTACAAATATGTGTGTTTTTTTTCAAATAACATCTTTATATTAAAAAATATTTGCAAGGTTTTCAAAATCTTTTAAAAAAAAGATAATAAACAATTGCTAAAACAGATACTACTTCAAGACGCCCTAAAATCATTAAAACCACGCAAATCCATTTCCCTATAGGATGTAAATCTGCGTAATTACCAACAGCACCAAAATCCCCAAGCGCAGGACCAATTGCACCTAAACACGCCATAGTAACCGATAAAACTTCTTTAATATCGCTTATAAAAAAACTTAAAGCAAGCGAACCTATACAAAAAATAAAAACATATGCAATAAAAACTCCAAATACATTTCGAACAACATGCTTGGGAATAGGATTTCCATTCGTTCTTAATGTAAAGACTGCATTGGAATGAATAATTCCCTTTAACTGGACTTTTAAATTCTTAAACAGTATAAAAAACCTTGTAAATTTTATGCCTCCAGCAGTAGAACCAATCATTCCTCCAATAAAAAACATAGAAAACAATAGTAATAAAGGGAATATGTTCCATAAATCATAATTTGTACTTACAAATCCGGTCGTAGTAATTATACTAACAACCTGAAAAACTGCATGAAGAAATGATTGAGAAACTGTACTAAATGATTTATCATAAAAATTGTATAATGCAATTGCTAGAGAGATAAAAAATATCAGACTGAAAAAAGAAATTAACTCTTCATTTCTAACAATCTTTTTAAAGTTACCTCTAAAAAGGGCAAAGTGTAATGAAAAATTCATTCCGCCAATAAACATAAAAACTATTATTATAATCTGAATTAAAGGAGAATAGTTAATTATTGAGCTATTATTTGGAGAAAAGCCTCCTGTTGACAAAGTAGTAAAAGAATGACAAATTGCTTCAAAAAAACTTTGTCCTGCCAATACTAATAGAACCGTTTGCAATAATGTTAAAAAAGTATACATTATCCAAAGACTTCTTGCTGTTGATTTAATCTTTGGATGAAGCTTATTGGACTCACTTCCAGAAACTTCAGCGACATACAATTTAACTTCTCCAACTCCTAAAAAGGGTAAAACTGCAATAACCAGTACTAGTATTCCCATTCCTCCAATCCACTGGGTTAAAGATCGCCAAAACAAGATACTTTTTGGATTACTTTCTATATCTCTCAAAATTGAAGCTCCGGTTGTAGTGAAACCTGATACTGACTCAAAAACAGCATCAGTAAAACTTTGAATTGAACCTGAAAGCAAAAAAGGGAGACTTCCAAAAATCCCTAAAAATAACCATGTGAGGCTAACAATTGCAAAAACATCAATAATACTGGTTTTATTAAAGTTTTGTTTTCTTCCTAGCATCAATAAAATTGAGCCAAATACAATACAGATTAATGAGGAAATTAAAATACTAACAATAGTTTTATCTCCATAATATAATGCAACTGGCAAAGATAAAAGCATTAAAAAGCCAGTTGCAAGAGTTGTAAGTCCGCTAGCTTTGGCAATAATATTTTTATTAAGTGTGTGTTTCACTTCTTCCAGAATGATTTAGAAATAATTATTAAAAATGGAAATATTTCCACTCTACCTATTAGCATAAGTATTATTATCAAATATTTACTTGCCACAGGAATTTCAGATAATGGAAAATATTCGTTTAAAAGGAAAACCCCTGGACCTGTATTTGATAATACTGATGCACATAAACTCATCGCGTGTTTGAAGTCAAAATTGAGTAAACTGAATAATAATGTTCCAAGAAAAAATACAATAAGATATACAACGAAAAAACCAATTATTGTATCTGTTTCTTTCTTTTGTACGGGCTTTTGGTCGAGGTTTATTGCAAAAATCGCATTTGGATGGAAAGCATTTTTTATATATTGAATCAGCATTTTTGCAAGAATAATTATCCGATATATATTGATACCACCACCTGATGACCCTGTGCTACTACCTATGAATAGAAGGAAAAACATCAATATCCAGACAAAAGGGATTGCTGACACGAATTCATTAATTGAATAAAAACCGGTTGTGCTAACTAAAGAGATTACGTTAAAAATCGATTCAAATATGAGAGTAAAAGAATATCCAAACTTATAAATGCTTACTAATGCTATAACTACAAAAGCTGTAAGAATTATCCATAAGTATGTTTTTATTTCTTCTGTTTTTAATTCATTTTTTCTACGTCGCAAAGCTACTATTAGTAGGAAGTAATTTGATCCTGCTACTAACATAAGAGCAGCAATTACCGTTTTAATTTCAATACTTAAATGAGATATATTCCCATTAAATAAGACTCCACCTCCACTTGATATTGATGCTAGCGAAAATAAAACCGAATCAAACCATCCCAAACCCATAAAGTAAAGTGCGAGTATTCCTATAAAAGTATAAAATATGTAAACTATCAGTAAACTACGTGCAGTAACCGACAAACGTTGTTTTATAAGACTTAGTTCAGTATCATGTAAATCGGAAAAGAAGTTTTTAAGATTACCGTCAATTAGTAAAGGGAAAATAGTAAATACGAAAATAATTATCCCCATCCCTCCAAGCCATTGTATAGCTGCCCGCCAAAACATCATAGAAGCGCTTATTTCAGGAAACTCAGTGAGGGTTGTAAATCCTGTTGTTGTGAACCCGGAATAAGACTCCAACAATGCATCAGTAACCGAACTTATCGGAGACGCAAAAAGAAATGGAAGCATCCCAAATAAAGGGACTACAACCCATATTAGAATAATTATCATAAAACTATCTCTCACCCTAATGCGTTTATCAGGTTTAACAGGAAGTTTCCAGAGAATAAGAAAAGCAACAAAAAGGTAGAATGCCGAAATGATTAGATATTCCAAAGTGTGCAATTCATTAAAAAGCCATGAAAGAAAAGATGTTACTATTAGTAGTGTGGCAAGAATAATAAGTGCCGCAGCTAAAAACTTCAAGCTTAAATCAAATCGTATTTGTACACCTTTTAACACAGTAATAACAATATCTATTTAAAGAAATCTTGAACTTTTTGATAAACTGATGATAATGCAAAAATTATCACATGGTCACCTTCAATTATTTGAAGGTCTCCAGAAGCAATAATTGCTGTTCCATTTCTTACAAGTCCCCCAATAATTGCTCCTTTCGGGAATGAGAGTTTGCGTATTTCTTTTCTTGTAACTTTTGATTTCTTTGCTGCAATAAACTCCATTACTTCTGCATCGACACCATATAACCATTTCATTGAAGCGATATTTGCTTCCGTAGTAAATCTTGCAATATAACCTGCAGTAATAAGTTTTTTGTTAATAATAGTATCAACGCCAATATTTTGAGCAAGATCTATAAGATTTACGTCATCAACAAGAGCTATCATTTGTTTAACACCGTATCTTTTTGCAATAAGACAAGTGAAGATATTAGTCTCACTGTTTTCGGTAAGAGACACAATTGCGTCCATGCCCGAGATATTTTCTTCTTCAAGGAGGCTCATATCTCTAGCATCGCCTCTAATAACCATCGCACTTGATAATTCTTCAGACAATCGCGATGCACGAATAGGGTCTATCTCAAAAAGTTTTACATTCATTTGATGTTCAATATTTTTGGCAGTCTTAAGTCCAATTCGTCCTCCACCAACGATTATTAGATTTTCTACCTTAAACATTTCAATTCCCGACAATTCGAGCAGTTTTTCGGTTTCAACAGAATTGGTTAGAACATAAACCAAGTCATTTTTCAAGATGTAGTCTGCACCCCGTGGAATTATTGTTTCATTTTTTCGGTGTATTGCGACAAATCTAAAAGAAATATCCGGATTCAATCCGGAAATATCGTCAATACATCTGTCAGCAAATGGTGAATTTTCAGGTATACGAAGTAATACTATTTTAAATTGTTTGTGGGAGAAAGTGAAAGTTTCTATTGCTCCGGGTTCATACAATAGTGAAACTATTTCTATTGCTGCAAGTCGCTCCGGACACACAATTTCATCTATGCCCATTCCTTTGAAAACTTCGATATTTTCGTCATTGAGATATTCTGTGTTAGTAATTCTTGCAATAGTTTTTTTAGCACCAAGTTGTTTTGCAAGAGCGGCTGCCACAATGTTTGTTTTTTCCTCATGAACTACAGCAATAAAAAGATCTGTCCGTTTTATACCTTGCTGCTTCAATGTTTCAATTGAGGATGGATCGCCATGTACTGCAAGTATATTATTATCATCTTCAAGCATTTTGATAGACTCAAAATCAGGATCAATAATCGTAATATTATGATTTTCATTAGATAACATTTTTGCGAGAAAGAATCCAACTTCTCCATCGCCTGCAATAATAATTTTCATTATTTCATAGTTTTAATGATGCAGCAAATTTAGTTTTTTTGAACACAAAAACACAGATAATATTATTAATTTTGTAAACGAACAAAATTGCAAAGAATCTGTATCATAGATATGAATATTTTAAAATACATATTAATAAGTCCATTTTTATTAATAATAAAGATTTATCAATTAATTATATCTCCTTGGCTACCTATGGCTTGTCGGCATTATCCTACATGTTCTAAGTATTCTGAAGAAGCCTTTAAAAAGTATGGATTATTTAAAGGGTTTTATTTATCTGCATGGAGAATTCTGAGATGTAACCCGTGGGGCACGCATGGTCATGACCCTGTTCCATAAAAATAACGGAGACATCAAATAAGACATCTCCGTTATCTAACAAAACTTAACTAAAACCTATTCAACAATCATTCTTAATGACACCCAATTACCATCAGTATCATATAATCTTAAAATATATAATCCTGCTTGATAATTCGCAATATCAAGATTAAGGTATGTGTCACTTAAGCCCTGATTAAAAATTATTCTACCGCTAACATCATAAATCTCAATATTTCGAATTATTTCTTCAGAACTGATATTCACAAATGCATTTGCCGGATTAGGATACATATTTATTTTTCCGAGATTATGACTTAAAACACTAAGTATTGAAATAGAATATTCTTTATTGTTTTCAAAACAGTCGTTGCTTATAGTAAGACTAACTGAATAGTTGCCTGGTTGATCATAAATATGAACAGGATTTTGTTCACTAGATGAGTTGCCGTCACCAAAGTCCCATAAATAATCTCCCAAACCTTCACTTTCATCCATGAATGCGACTGTAAGATCATCAACATTATATGTAAACTCAACGATTGGAGCCTCAGCTAAAACAGTAGCGGTAACTTCTATCACCGGACTTTGACATTTTTTCTCAACTTCCCAGTCGTAGAAGTAGTAATAATAATTCTGTTCAGCGCCACCGGCAGTACTACGAACAATATTAATAAAATCACCAACTGTATATGGATATGGTAGCGGGTCTACAGGATTCCACCATGATCCGGTTTCACCTTCTCTATACAAATTCGGAACGCCGGGTCCGTAAAGTATCATTTCTGTTCCGGCAGGGATATTAAGATTAAGCTCAACCCTATGTTCTCCATCAGGAATATTCACATTAACTTGATCAATAATGACTCCGTCGGAGTCTTCCAAAACGATATTACGAACTTTGGCTTGATTAGAGAATACTTTAACAGATTTAAGAACAACAGGTTCAGATGCATTAAATACAAGACCATGTCTATTTTCCGATGTAAAATAACCTCCTGCAAGTCCAGCAGTTTGATTTTCTTTCGCACCGAAAACTACAGATTCAACCAATGAATAGACATAATATGTTACACTTGCTTCTAGTTCTGGAGTAGTATAATTGTTACCTGTGGCAATTTGATTATTTAAAGTTTCATCATCAAACCACAAAATTTCTCCGTTTCCTTGTGCAACAAATTCTACAGATTCAAACTGACAAATAACGGCATTTTCAATTTGTGGAGGAACAGCACCAATAATAATTTCTTTTTCAACGGTTTGTATTCCGCAAGCACCTGCATCAGCGATTAATGTTACGTTGTAAACTCCCAATTCTGTAAATATATGCGAAGGATTCAACTGTACAGACTCATTACCATCTCCGAAATTCCATACAAAACTCTGTGCATTTTCGCTCATATTATTGAATTTAACTTCTACAGGAGCATTGCAATTATTATATTCGTCAGTTGAAAAATCTGCAATAATATCTAAATCTTCCACTAAGAATTCTCTTATTATTTGATTATTTTCTGGATCTTCATCAATATCATCATTAGGATTATCAACATAGAACATAAATTGATGTGTTCCCTCAACAAGCACGAATTCTTGTAAATATATAGTATCAGTTTGTAATGAAGAAAGATTTCCTTCCCAAATAATTGATTGAACTTCATCATCATTTAGAGCATAGAACAATTCAAAAGAGGTAATTTCAAATTCACCTTTGTTTCTAACAACTACTTTTGGTTGAACAACATTCCCAACGCAAGGATAGTAGTTTTCAGGGAATAAAACTCTGAGAGCTTGTAGATCGAGATCGTATAATTCTTCGATAATTTCTACATTTCCAAAAGCAGGAATTCTGTTATAAGCTGTTGCCACTACAAGAATTTCTTTCTCGGCATCCCATAATTCTTCAAAATTGATTGTAACGCTACCATTTGCATCAATTGTACCAGTTCCAATAATTTCATTATCAATTGTTAGGGATACAAATGCTCCAATAACAGGGGAATAAACAGTAAGTTCGGTTTCACCTACGAGTATTTCAGTATCGTGAGCAATTTCTAGGGGCAAAGCATTATCAGTTCGTATTTTTACTGATGGATCTCCGAATATTGTCCAAGTATTGGTCATTTCTGCTCCGGCACTACCATTGATATCATTCATTTTCATACAAGAGTTCATTGCTATCCCACCAAAACTACGCTTAATATTATTTTCATAAGCACCTATTAAAATATCATTAAACTCATCCTGAGCATCCATAGGTGGTAACCATGATTGATTTATTGTAGACATAAACGTAACAAGTGCACCTGAGGGTTTTCCATTATGAGTTGCACGTAGCCATGCTTCGGCAAAGCAAGTTTGCCCAACAAAATTTCCATTTACACAGGCCACTGCATTAATAAAAGGCAGTTTCGCTGTATTAGTAAGTGCGTTTACATTGTTAATGTGGTAATTAGCAACGCTCCATCCATCGTCAGAACCGTGATTGCAATAATTGATAAGACTAACTCCATCATTGATTCTTTGGGAGATTAGCGCAGCAGTAGTATTTGACATACCGGGAACATTTCCATCATATTCACGATAAATAACATCATATTTATAAGTTAGTAATCGTGTTCTAATTAGATCCATATGTTGATAATCCGCCTCTCCATTATGACCTTGCCCTGCACCCTCATTTCTTGAAACTCCCATACCATGATGTAACCATCCGTCAGTAAGACCTATAGCTTGTTCGTATTCAATTGTTCGTTGAACCTGAGTCTCAACGTCTGCGACAGACTCTGCCGAAAATCTTCCAATAAAAGCATCGGGATAACTATCATTACCAACTAGATAAGCATAAGTATTGTCAGAATGCGCAGTTGAAAAACCAGAACCTAATGTAAACGGTGGAATGTGTTGAGCATCACCAACGAGTAATATATAGGTAAGATCATTATTATCAAAATAATCTTGAATATAGGCTTTAATAACCTGGGGAGTAGAACCTATTGTTGCAACATCAACCATTACAGTATGGTGACCAATTTGATTTTTCCATTCTACATAAGGTATCATTGCATCCATATAAGGTCCGTGAGCAATTACGAGTATTCCTCCAGCCTCTTCTAGTGGAGTATATCTTGTATTTGAATTATAATTCAAAAAGTGAGAAGCATAAATATTATTAAATTCTTTAACTAATATTTTGGATTTATTAGCTGTGTTTAATGAATTAACTACCTCTCCTTCAGTTTCTGTAAGTTCTGTTACAATTTTTGTATATACTCTCAAAGTTTTTGTAACAGGATTATATTGTAATGGGTATGTATGCAGCGCAACACCCCTGAGATCTCGAATTATATATGGATCTGAAACTGAAGCCAATATTCCCGGAAAAAACTCATCTTTCTGATATACTGCCCCATATTCATATGCAATATCGTTGGGGTTGACGCTTCTAAGTAAATTACCTTTTGAAGGAGCTATCTCAATATTGTAATATTCAACATACTCTGATTCTATTACATTAACTGTAACTGCAGAATTATTTGGAACAATAAGAGAAGCCGTTAGTTTAACCAAATCAGGCTTACCTAAATCTAAAAATCTTGATGCACCGGGAATTATTGGAATAACAGACCCACTCTTTTCGGCATTAATATCCGAAAGATAAAATCCATCAACTTCAAAATTCACAATTGAATTAGAGATGTTTGATGAAATTAATTGTGCTTGATTTTTTAAAGGTTTATCGCTATTTATTGCAAACCACTTAGCCTGACCAAAAACAAATACAACTGCGAAAAACAGTACAAAACTTAGGAGTAACTTTTTCATTTAATTATAATTTACATTAACTTATTAAATAATTTTAAAGAGCAAGACCTTTCAAAAAATGTAAAGGTTGCATTATTTCAAAAGTAAAAATAATTTAATTTATATTTATTTACTTAAATATTTTAAATTATTTTATAACAATAATACAATATAATTAATTCATTATAAAACTTTGATTTTTATGTTTATTTTTCATTTGTTAATAAAAATCAATAAGTTACTTTTATATCTTTCACATATATCATTCTAGATATTGAATTTCAAACATTGAAGATGAGTAAAAATATGTTTTTAAAACATTAAAAAAAGACATGTCAGAATTTGTATTATTAATTAATTACTTAATTTTGGAGCTTTAAAATTTTATTGATAAGCATTAAATTTAAATTTATAATATTTTTTAATTGTATTATTTAAAGTTCAATTAAGATGATTTCACTTATATTATCAACTGCGACTCGCATTTTACTGCCGATTCTTTTATTATTTTCGATTTTTATGCTAATACGTGGGCATCAAGAGCCAGGGGGTGGTTTTGTCGGAGGTTTAATTGCTTCAATGGCTTTTGCGCTCTTTACAATTTCAAACGGGATTTCCTTAGCACGTCAGATTTTTCCGTTCAGACCCAATGTATTTATCATTTCGGGTCTTTTTTGTGCTCTAATAAGCGGTATCCTATCAATTTTTGGAGGAGATCCTGGTTTTACGAGTATTTGGGGTTCCTATGAATTTCCTGTAATTGGACCATTAAGCACACCTTTACTATTTGACATAGGAGTTTATTTGGTGGTATTTGGGATTTCTACCAGCATCATATTTACATTAAAACTAAAGCAATAAATTATGGAGTCATTACTCGCTATAACAATTGGATGTTTATTTGCAAGTGCTATATATATGATATTACGAAGAAGTATCATAAAACTAATCATAGGATTATCATTGCTGGCTCATGCTTGTAATATGCTGATATTTACCATAGGATTCACAATGAGAGGGAAAGCTCCATTAATTGAAGAGGGAGAAAAGCATATTCAAGGAATAGTCGCCGATCCTTTACCACAGGCATTAATTCTAACCGCCATCGTAATTGGATTTGGAGTTACTGCATTTACTATAGTTTTAATACAACAGGTATATCAGACAATTAAAGCTGATGATACCAAAGAATTAAGAGCATGTGAAAATTAGAAAGGGATAAATTAAACAGATTTATGAACGCTTTATTGATTGCACCGATTTTATTTCCATTATTTCTAGGCTTACTAACACTAATAACTTGGAAATATAGAAAACTACAAGAAATTATTAATTTATCAGGATCCTTTATATTCTTATTAATTGGGATTCTTTTAGTAAATGAAGTTTTATATGGAGGAATGCTTCATTTTCAGACAGGGAATTGGCCAGCGCCATTTGGCATTACGATTATTGCAGATACATTCAGTGCAATAATGGTATTAATTACTTGTGTGATGGCATTTGCGACTGCGATTTATTCTGTATCATCAATGAAAAACAAGAGCAAGCAATTGTCAGATATGGTGCAGAAACGTAGACAGTTTGCATACTATCCATTGCTAAACATAATGTACATGGGTATTTGCGGAGCTTTTCTTACCGGAGACTTGTTCAATATGTATGTTTGGTTTGAAGTAATGCTAATATCATCATTTATCTTGTTAGTTATGGATGGAACTAAGCATCAACTTGAAGGAACATTCAAATATGTTACATTAAATCTTTTGTCTTCTGCATTCTTCCTCATTGGTGTTGGTCTCTTGTATGGTATGACAGGTACTTTAAATATGGCAGACTTAGCTGTAAAAATACCACAATTAGAAAATCAAGGTTTGGTAACTCTTGTTTCAATGTTTTTCTTAATTTGTTTTGGAATAAAAGCAGCCGTTTTTCCTTTATTTTTCTGGTTACCTGCATCTTATCATACACCAACTATAAGTATAGCTGCAATTTTCGCAGGAATGTTAACAAAAGTTGGAGTTTACTCTTTAATAAGAGTGTTCACTTTGATTTTCATTCAGGATATAGGCTATACTCACACCATACTTTTATGGATTGCAGGATTTACTATGTTCGTTGGGGTACTAGGAGCTGCATCACATTATGATATGAGGAGAATTTTATCTTTCCATATCATCAGTCAGATAGGCTATATGATTCTCGGACTTGCACTATACACCCCACTTGCGATTGCAGGCGGAATTTTTTATATTATGCATCACATCATCGTAAAAGCTAATCTATTTTTAGTTTCAGGATTAATAAATAGACTAAAAGGAAGTTTCGATATCAGAAAGATTGGGGCTTTAGTAAATGTATATCCCTTATTAGCTGTGTTATTTTTGATTCCGGCATTATCACTTGCAGGCATCCCTCCTCTCTCGGGATTTTGGGCAAAGTTCTTTGTTGTTAAGGCAGGGCTTGAAGCACAAGAATATTTAGTTATTGTTATTGCATTAGTTGTTGGTTTGCTAACATTATATTCAATGACAAAAATATGGAACGAAGCTTTCTGGAAAAAGGATCCTGATCTTGTTGAAGATAAATCCCAGATTGTACCCGGACTTTTTTCCAAACAAAACAGATTTATGACAATTCCGATAATTATGTTGGCTCTAATAACTTTATGCATTGGATTTTACCCTGAGCCTTTTTTCCAAATTGCTGAAAGAACAGCTAATGAGTTAATGAATCCATCTATTTATATTAATACAGTGTTAGGAGGTGCACAATGAAAACATTTTTTCAAAACATTTTTCTCACTTTTATCTGGGTTGCAATAAGTATGAAGCTTACACCAGAGAATTTAATTTTCGGTTTTGTTGTAAGTTTTTTCGTACTTTGGTTTGTTCAGAGAGGAAACAAGGAGACTAGGTACTTTAAAATAATCCCTAGATTTATAAGTTTCTCTGCATTATTTATTAAAGAGGTTATATCTGGAAGTTTAAAAATCGGATATGATATAATTACTCCGAACCATTATATGAATCCTGGGATTATAGCAGTTCCACTTGATGCAAAGACTGATCTTGAAATTACACTGCTTGCAAATTCTATTACACTAACTCCGGGGACAACAAGTTTGGCTGTTTCAAAAGATAAGTCAACACTATATGTTTATAGCGTTTATGTCGACAAGGTAGACAAGCAAAAAACAATTGATGAGATTAAAAACGGGTTAGAAAAAAAATTATTGGAGGTACTACGATGAATTTAGAAAATATAATATTGTATTTTGTTTTACCCCTGCTAAGCATTTCAATGCTATTAATATTCATAAGATTATTCAGGGGACCAAGTTTGATAGATAAGGTAATTGCTCTTGATTTACTGGTAATTGTAGGCATTGGAGCTTTTTCATCTTATGCAATTTTGTATGATGATTCAATGATTATTGATATATCTCTTATATTGGCATTGATAGCTTTTTTAAGTACAATTGCATTTGCATTTTTTTATGAGAAAAGAGATAAAAAACTGAATTAAACTATTTCAATTATGGGAGAATATTTAACATTAATATTTTTAATCACCGGTACAGTTTTCATTTTTATCGCATCAATTGGTTTATTAAAAATGCCTGATGTGTATCTACGAATGTCTGCTTCAACAATTGCCGGAACATTCGGCGTTGCCTCTATGCTTATTGCAGCAGCTATACATTTTTATGATTTGGGACTTGCTCTGCATATCTTGGGGGTTATCGTTTTTCTTATTTTAACTGTTCCGATTGGAGCACACATGCTTGGTAGAGTTTCTCATAACATTGGTCTTGATCAGTGGAATAAAACGGTTTGTGATGACCTTAAAGGGAAATATAATCCTGATAAAAATGAATATGAGGGTATAAATAGTAATAATGAAGAAAACATAAAATAAAGATATGTTAACAATTATTTTTTTCGGTTTTATTGCGGCGATTCTTTCACCGTTTATTCATAAAATTGTTCCAAAGTTTTCAGGAGTAATTCTGAGTTTGGTTCCAATTACAATATTTGCATATTTATGCACATTTATAAAGCCTGTTGCTGCTGGAGAAGCCATATTACTAGAATACACTTGGTTTCCATCACTAAATATAAACTTAAATTTTTTAATCGACGGATTGAGTCTAATTTTCGCATTGATAATCAGTGGTATTGGAGCAATTATAGTATATTATGCTAGCGGATATTTACATGGGCATAAAAAACTTGCACGTTTTTACGGTTATTTGTTATTTTTTATGACTTCAATGCTTGGAGTTGTTCTATCAGACAATATTTTCTCTTTATTTATTTTCTGGGAACTTACCAGTATAAGTTCATATCTACTTATCGGATTTAATCATGAATCAGAAAAATCTAGATATGCTGCTCTTCAAGCTCTTATTGTTACCGGTGGAGGTGGATTAGCTATGATGGCAGGACTTTTATTAATGGGATATGTTGGTGGGAGTTTTTCTATTACTGAGTTGATGAATCAAAATCTTCTAATTACAGAACATTCTCTATATCTCCCCATAATGATTCTTGTTCTTGCCGGAGCATTTACAAAATCTGCACAGTGGCCCTTTCATTTCTGGTTACCAAATGCGATGGAAGCACCAACGCCGGTAAGTGCATATCTTCACTCAGCAACTATGGTTAAAGCAGGCGTATTTCTGATTGCAAGATTAAGTCCTGTTCTCTCCGGACCCGATGTTTGGCATATTACTCTGATGTGTTTTGGAGGTTTAACAATGCTAATGAGTGCTGCTATGGCAATCGGACAAAATGACCTGAAAAGAATTCTCGCATATACTACAGTTAGTGCGCTTGGTATAATGGTATTTTTACTTGGAATGGGCGGCAAATACGCTACTACAGCAGCAATAACATTTCTTGCTGTGCATTCATTATATAAAGGTGGGCTTTTTCTTGTGGCAGGAGCAATTGATCATGAAACGGGGACTCGAGATATTAGAATATTATCAGGTTTGAGAAAATATTTGCCATTTATCGCTATTGCAGCAATATTTGCTGCATTATCCTATTCAGGAATACCTCCGTTTTTCGGTTTTATTGCCAAAGAATTAATCTATGAAGCTGCGGCACATTACCACATTAATCCTGTTTTACTCACTACTATTGCAGTTTTAACAAACATGTTTCTTGTTGCAACAGCGATTATGGTCGGTATCAAACCATTTTTCGGCAAATATAATGCAACTCCAAAACACCCGCATCCTGCTCCATTCAGTCTTTGGATTGGTCCTATATTGCTGGGATGTTTGGGTTTGATTTTCGGTTTATTCCCTTCAATTATGTCGAATAATCTGATTGGACCTAGTGTTTTTGCAATTAATCTTGCCGAAGGAGCTAAACTTTCATTATGGCACGGATTTAACTTCATATTACTACTTAGTCTTATAACTCTTATCGGTGGTATAGGCATATACTTTATTTCATTTAAAATTAAGAAATATCAAGTATTTTTTGACAAAATTGCAAAATTTGGACCAGAAGAATGGTACAAAGCTTTTCTAAAAGGATTAATTAGATTTTCATCTGCGCAGACAAAATTTTTTCAAAATGGCAGTCTAAAATCTTACTTTTACTATATACTATGTTTCTTTATAATACTTATGAGCTATACAATATTCAAATATGAAATATTTGGATGGATAAAACCAAATTTTAATGATGTTTACTTTTACGAATTTTTAATCGCATTTATTATGATTGCGGCAGCATTTCTTGCAATTATTTCGAAAACAGTACTTGGTGCAGTAGCAGCACTAGGAATAGTAGGTTTTGGAGTTGCTTTATTCTTTGCTTTCCTGAGCGCCCCAGACCTTGCTCTTACTCAATTCTCAATAGAAACACTCACTGTCATTCTTTTGGTTTTAGTTGCTTATAAAGTGCCTCAATTTAAAAAACTTTCTTCTGAAAAAGCAAAATTTGGTGACGCAGTAATATCAATAATTTCTGGTCTTATTATAACGGCAATTGTCCTGATTGTTCTTAATAACCCTGCACAGTCAAAGATAAGTGAGTATTTCCTTGAAAATTCATACGTACTAGCACACGGAAGAAATGTGGTTAACGTAATTCTTGTAGATTTTAGAGCAATTGATACAATGGGAGAAATTACTGTTCTTTCACTGGCAGCATTGGGAGTATATGTTTTACTCAAATTCAGACACAGAAAAACAGAAGGATAATCCTACAAGATTATTATGAAAATTATCGATTTAACGCATACTATAGAAGAAGGAATGTTTACTGTTCCTGTTCATTGGCATCCTAAAACCGAAATATCTATTTTAGGCAATTATCATGAGGAAGCAAGAGCAAGCAGAAAAATAACATTAGGTAGTCATACGGGCACCCATATTGATGCTCCCTCCCACTTCATTAAAGATGGACAGACAATTGATCAGACTGATTTAAATACATTAATTGGCGATGGAATAGTTTTAAATCTTAGTCACAAAAAATCGGGTGAAGAAATTACAGATAGAGATTTAGAGATAGCTGCTAAAGGAATTGAACTTAAACCTCGTATTCTTATTTATACCGGTTGGGGAGATATAGCTTGGAATACTCCACATTATTCATCAGGAAGACCATATCTGAGTACTGAGGCTGCAAAATGGCTTGTCGACAAAGCTGCCATACTCGTAGGTGTTGACTTCTCTGACCCTGAAAATCCTAAGGAATTTAAGTATGGACATATATCTCCAATGCACACATATTTTTTCGAGCATCAAGTGATTATAATAGAAAATCTGTGTAATCTCGGTAAAATTGTTAACCAAAACATTAATCTAATTGCTTTGCCATTATTGATAAAGGATTCTGATGGCAGCCCTGCAAGAGTTGTTGCGATAATAAAATAATTTTATCGTAAGTTTTTTATCAAAAAAAATGACATAGATTCAAAAGATTTTACTAATCCCTAAAAAATCGTAAAAGACTTAATAATTTAGAATAAAATCTCCTTTCTTCCATACTTTACTTTCTATATTTTTATTAGTATTAAACTGTGATTCCGCATTAAACTACCTTATAGGATTCATACATTTGGCGTTGAGATGTTAAGTTGCCCATTCAGGGCGCATATGTGGGTGTGACTCATATACAAGAGGCATT
>OBJA01001152.1_pt1 | contig 19169 bp, 2 predicted proteins | sample 1519751 | NCBI WGS metagenome assembly OBJA01 (sample SAMEA3881238, study PRJEB22517) | soil metagenome | biome: lake sediment; feature: soda lake sediment; material: sediment, water from around vicinity | place: India | collected 2013-12-23 | depth 3 m
CAACTCCCCACCTCCCCACCTTCTCCTCCTGTTCATTAAAATGTTCAAAACCCAAATATTTTTTTTTTGGTTTTGGAAAAAAATAGTGTACTTTTATGCTGCAATTAATTTGTGAAAGTACTATTGTCGAATTAAACCGGATTATGATCGTAAACAAAACGCTAGTCCTTGATTTAATGCTATATACAGATTTGTCCGATCAGGCATGGAAAAAGAGTTTCCGTTGCCTGGATAATCTGTTTTATTCCTTTCATCGTATTTTATAAACACAAAAAATAATATCTTATGAATGCAAGATTACTATTTTCAACAGCAAATCCGGCTCTGTCCGGTTTTAATAAGATTAAAAACCCTCCGGAATTGTCCGGTTTTATACCAAAAATCATTATGAAAAAATTTACATTTCTTATTATGTTATGCTTGGTGGTTACAGCAGGCCTACAAGCACAGGGAATTCAGGATGCACCGGTAACATACGCTGAAAATGTTGTGTTAACCACACCCTATCCTGCAACAGTTTCCGTTGATGTCACGGTTGACAATTTCGTGGATATCGAGTCTTTTTCCCTGACATTCAATTATGATCAGGGTATTATGCAATTTTCCAACGTATCAGATCTTCATCCCGACCTTCTCGCCATAACATCTTTGTTTAGTGGAGTTGAGAATGTTCCGGGAACTGTAAGCATTGGCTGGACTGGTAGTTCAGCGCAACCATCCTTGACCGATGGAAGTGTATTGTTTCGCTTAAACTTCACCAATTATAGTGGGGGTACATCTTTGCTGACCTGGATTAACACTCCGGATAATCTTTGCGAATATGCAGGTCCTGGCGGCGACCCAATTACAGGCGCTTTAACTGACAATCCTACTGAAGATTTTTATAAAAACGGATATGTAACCAATATCTCAGCATCTGTTAGTGACTCTGTAACTGTTTGCAATTACCCTAACTATGGCGAGATTTACATAACAGCTACGGGAGGCACAGGAAATTTTATTTATAAAATCCACCGTGATGGCGATGCAAATCCGGTTACCAATACTGTCGGTACTTTTACAAATCTAGAATCAGGTGATTACCTTATTTCTGTTATTGATGCGGGCTATCCGAATGTCGAACTCATTATAGACCCTGCTTATCCGTTGAATGTTCCCTCTGTGAATGGTTATGTGTACAACCCCAGAATCCCGTCATACTATTGTTTCCTTCAGGATGCCATTGATAATGCTATTGATGGAGACATCCTGCAGTTCGTATATCCGGGAACTTTCCCTGGAGTAGTTTATAGTGATGCCACCCGGGATATTTTCTTTGAAAATATTTCTGGCGGAGAGATCATAATAGAAGGAGCTTCTCCTGCCCTTACATTGTCTGGTGGGCACCTCAGTTTTGATGGTATCAGCTTTATCACCACCTCTGACGATCCGACAATCTATATTACTGGTGGTAAACTTACTCTCAGGAACTGTGTGATCACTGAATCTCCTTTCTATCTTCAGAGCGGAATCCTTATCACAGGCGGTGAACTGGATGCCGGTACCGATACAGACCCCGGTAAAAACATCTTCATCACCGATGGAACCGGAAATAAGGCAATCACACAGTCCGGCACCGCCGTGGCAAATGCTATTTGTAACTACTACGGAAGTGTCGAACTGTTTAATGTCACTGCTGTTATCTCCGGAGTTGTGGCTTTTGACCCATGGAACGATGCTTCATTAAACAACTGTATCTTCTCACAACAAGGCGGTCCTTTGACTTTCGCTGAAAAGAAATTTGCTCCTGCAGGTCCAAATGTACATGTCGCCGTATCTGTAAAAAGATTTAACACTATTGATGCAATATCTCTTGCATTAGAGTTTGACAACACAAATCTTACTATCACCGGAATCACCAATCTCCACCCGGCTCTTGTCGAAACCCCCGTATGGTTGGTAACCGGTAACACGTTTTTCTTTGGCTACAATTCTGATGTCACTGATCCTTTACAGGTGAACGGTGTTACAATGCCTGTTGACAGTGTTAAACTGTTTGATATTATCTTTACCACCACAACCGGTACCTATCCGCTTGAATGGAACAACAACCCCACAATTCTTTGCGAATATCAGAATGCACTCATCCAGGGACCATATATTGATGAGCCCACTCAGGATTTCTATTTCGATGGTTTCATAACTGATCTTTCTGCCAGCGTTACTGCTTTCACTGATGTAATCTGTAAAGGTGCAGATGACGGAACAATTACCGTTGCAGCAACCGGTGGGTCAACAAACTACATCTATAAAATCGACGATGGCAGCAATGTCATTACCACTACAGATGGTAACTTCACAGGTGTTGCGCCGGGAATTTATACCATATCTGTAGTAGATGCCGATTATCCTCAGGTTGAATATGTGCTTCCAAATACGGTTACAATAATAGAACCTCTTACACCTCTGGTTGCGTCAGCCTTTGAATCTCATAAGGTACGCTGTAAAGGTGAAAGCAATGGCCAGGCAATCATTAATGCCAGTGGTGGCTGGGGAGGTATCTTATATAGCATCGATGGTGTGAACTACCAGGTTAATAACTATTTCGATGCTCTTTCTGTTGGCATCTATGTTCTTTACGCTAGAGATATTGGTGGCTGTGTCGTTACCGATACTGTTCAGATTACTGAACCGGCAATTGCTCTTACAGGCTCCGGTGTTGAATCCAAAGTTGTTACATGTAAAGGCGGCAACGATGGTGAAGTAACTCTTACCGGATATGACGGTTGGGGTGGCTACACCTACAGCAAGGATAACCTTAACTTCTTTTTAAGCCCTGTTTTAACCGGCTTTACAGCAGGCAACTATACTCTTTGGGTGAAGGATGATGGTGGTTGTAAAGTATCAGTAAATGTTACTGTTACTGAACCCGCTGTTGCTCTTTCCGCTACCGCAGCAAAAACCAAAAAAGTATCCTGCTACGGCTACTCTGACGGAGAAATCACAGTTTATCCCGTTGGCGGTTGGGGCTCTTATGAGTTTAGCATCGATGGTGGCCTTACATACAATACTTATGTTGATGACAAAATTACCGGGCTCGTCGCCGGTACATATACAGTGCATGTCAGAGACCTTCATGGTTGCGTTGTTTCAACCGGCCCTGTCGTTGTTGATGAACCACAAATGCTTACTGCTGTTATCAGCGGTGACACCACTATTTGCCACGGACAGATTGCATATGTAAAGATCAACTTCTACGGCGGCAATCCACCATACCAGTTCTCATACTCAAATGGTATCAGTACTTTTAACGGTAATACCAGTGGAAGTTCTTTCACATTCGGCTTCACATATACTACTAGCAGAACATGGACAATCACAGCACTTACAGATGCTAAAGGGTGTCCATCAGACCTCTCGGCAAGCGGCTCTGCCACAATAACCGTTAACCCGCTGCCTGTTGTCACAAGTGTTGACCTGGTAACATCTGTGGACCTGATGACCTGGAGCCCTGTAAGCGGAGACTTGACAAATGGTTATGTAATGTGCGTTGATCCGGTTATTCCATACCATTATCTAGGTGCGGATGATATAACCCTGGCCAATGTGCCTCTGGAAACTGTTTCCTTTGTCCAGAATGCATTTTATCTTGATGTCGCTTCTGTGCCATCCGGTTTCTATACCTACTGGGCAAACAAGGGCGTTGATGCGAGCGCAACCGGCTGGCAGGCCATGATGTGGGATATCATTAATGGTATCTCTCCGATGTTCTATGTTAGCTACGACGGAACTGACTATGCTCTTATCGACGGGCTGCAATTCCTGACGGGCGGTGGTACGCCTACGCTTCGTATCTCAGGCGATTATCCTGAAGGAAACTATGTGTTCAATGGTACTGTGCTGGACGAAAACGGATGTACGTCACTTCCGTTTGATATAACTCTCACACTCAACTCAAGCCCCGTTGTAACAGATGTTTCTCTTCTGCAGTCGATAGATCAGACTACATGGGATCCTGTTGCCGGTGACCTGGCTGCCGGATTTGAAATGTGTGTTGATGAAACAATACCATACCATTACCTTGACATCGATGTTCTGACTTATGGCCTCAATGTCCTTGAGACAGCCACATTTGATCAGAATGCCTTCTATCTCGATGTAGCTTCAGTACCTTCAGACTTCTACACATACTGGGCTGCAAAAGGTGTGGTTGTCGGAGCAACCGGCTGGCAGGGTGTAATGTGGGATATTATTAATGGTAATGCCCCGATGCTCTATATCGCTTATGACGGTTCTGACTACAGTCTTGTTGATGGCCTTCAGTATCAGGCTTTCGCCATCACAGATGACCTTCGCATCTCCGGCGACTATCCCGCAGGTACTTATATCTTTACCGGTACTGTGATGGATGAAAACGGCTGTACATCATCTCCGTTCTCCATAGAGATGACTCTTACAACTATGCCACAACCTGATGCCGGTATGGCTGATGTGTCGTGTAACAGCGCAACTTATCAGCTCAATGCTGCCCAGTCAGTCTATTCCGGCATCTGGACACAGACATATGGCCCCGGAACGGCTCTGTTCAGCAATGATATCAGCCCCGTTTCCGATGTTACTGTGGATGTTGCAGGAGACTATACATTAACCTGGACAGAAACCAACAGCATCTGCAGCAAGTCTGACGATGTGGTTATCACATTCCTGAAAGGGACCCTGGCTGATGCCTATAGCGTAAGTCCTCCTGTTGATATAGACGCTGTTTCCGGTGCACCGGTTGTGACAAAATTCAGTTATAATCTCCCAACGCCTGATGTTAATGCCAACAGCCATATCATCATGGATGGGATGGTAAGAGTTATTGGCGGCACATTCCCGGCCGGCGCCGAAGTTGTTGAAGTCAGAAGAGTTGCCCCGATAACTACAACATGGTTCACAGTCGTTGACGGTGACCTCTCAGGAAAAGAATTCGTGCTGCTGAGCGATCTTATCGGCTTCCAGAATCCGCTGTACAACAATCAACTTAATGATTACAACTGGGTGTTGACCCTGGCCGGTATCGATGGTGTTACTACTCTTGAACTCGACTTTGCTTTGATAACCTATGTTACTGCACCTCAGGATTTGACAACAGATTGCTACGCAGTACTGGATAATACTACTTATGAGGTATTCTATCGTGAAGCTGTCGTTACAGCTCAGGATGCAGATGTATGTTTTGACCCGCTTGGAACACATGCCCTTGATTTTGATGTGGCAATAGCTTATCCGGTAATAAATAATGTTGACATCAATGATGAGGTTAAGCTTGATGCAAAGCTGAAAATCACCGCAGGCGGTCCTTTCAACACCGGGGCAACGCTGATGTGGGGTTACAATGCACCTGCAACAAATCCTTCAGCAGTGAATATCGATGGTGTTACCGAACTTTACCTGTCAGACATCGTGGGTGGAAGCCCAATGCCGATCTCAAATCACAGTGGAACAGATGTGTGGAGTATTAAGATTACAGGTGCAGATGTTGGTGTATATGAAATCACAACAGAAGCTCTGGCAGTGATAACTGTTGTTGAACCAACCACAAACCCACTGCAGATCCCGGGATACCCGGCCAATCCTTCAAATATCTATCCGGCACCCGATCCTGGGCATTATGCAACTTACGAGTATGTTTATGCTGATGACCAGCTTACACTGACAGTATATCCGTTGCCGGAAATCACCCTGGTTGATCCCGACCCGAAAGTGTGTCATGGAGCAACATTTGTTGACTTTGAATATACCGCTACTGCAAACGATCCTGACGAGTACCGCATCACCTGGGATCAGGCAGCACTGCAGAATGGCTTTATGAATGTAACCGGAGCTACGCTTCCTTCTACCCCGATAGTTGTTACGATGAGCGGAATGGCTGTTCAGGGTGTATATACAGGTGAACTTGTTGTTATCAACAGTGTTACCGGTTGTGTAAGTGAAGTTTACCCGATCACAGTATCAGTTCCCGCTCCGTTCAGCGTAATACCTGACCCGGTGCCTGTTACCTGTAACGGTCATAATGACGGAGAAGCCGGTGTTATCGTCACCGGAGGATGGGATACCTCTTATGATTACCTGTGGGATGATCCTGCAACTCAGACGACCAACCCTGCAACAGGCCTTTATGCAGGCACCTACAATGTGGTAATTACTGATGCTCAGGGCTGTACCACTACAGCAACTGTAGAGGTTACTGAACCTGATGTTCTTGATGGCACAGTTTTTCCAACGGACATTACATGTCATGGTGCTGATGATGGAACCATCGAAGTTACAAATTCAACCGGTGGCTATGGTTATTATGAGTACCGGCTCGATAATGGAACATGGCAGACTTCGTCGCTGTTCACCGATCTTGCCCCTGGTACATATAACGTTCAAATGCGTGATGCAGATCAGCCTCATTGCGAAATGGATCTTGGTGACGTTACACTTGTTGAGCCTCCAGCATACTCGCTCAGTGGATATTACACTTATCACAATCTCTTTGATACTCCACTTAACAATATTACGGTTAAGCTTGTACAATCCGGCGATACTTTATATACCACCACTACCGATGCCAGCGGGTATTATGAATTCCCCAATGTCTGTAATGGTACCTATGAAGTCATTTCAGCTACCATAAAATCTGTTGGTGGTATCAACGCCACAGATGCTGTTCAGGTGAATATCTGGGGTACCAGCGGACCAAATTATCCTGCAATTGAAAAAGTTCAGTTTAAAGCAGGTGATGTTGTTTTCTCTAATTCTCTAACCGCAGGTGATGCCGGAAGAATTCTTCAGTATTTTGTTACATCAGGCAATCCACCTTTCAGCGGTGTCGAACCGTGGTCATTCTGGAAGGCAAATGATCTGATAAGTTCGAATAACTTCGTTGATGGAGCATACCCGGTTGTAAATATGGGGCCTGCTTCAATGACCCAGAATTTCTATGGTCTTGTTACAGGTGACTTCAACCGTAGTTTTATACCCGGCAGTGCGAAGTCTGGAGGTTCTGTAGTGCTTACCAATAACTCCTCTGTTGTTGCCGATGGACTCAATCAGTTTGAACTTCCAATTACTACCGAAACAGCAATGGATGTTACAGCAATGTCACTTATCATGAACTATCCTGCTGATAAAGTTGAAGTTCTGGGTGTCACTCTTGGTGCCAATCCTGACAATAATGTGATGTTCTCTGCACAGAATGGTGAACTGCGTATTGGCTGGAATTCTGTTGTTCCTGCCAACTTTGGAGCCGGAGACGCTGTTCTTACTCTTAAGGTAAGAGCTCTGTCTGCACTCACCGCAGGCGAGTCTGCTTCATTTACTCTTACGGCTGATCAACTCAACGAGTTTGCCGGTAGCGATTATCTGGTAATGCCTTATACACAGCTTAATATTCCTGCTGTTGAAAGTACTGTATCAGTTCAGGATCTGCCAACCGCAGACCTCACCTCTTTCATGAACTACCCGAATCCATTCAGCGGCTCTACAAACTTTGTGTATGAGCTGACATCGGATGCAACTGTCACCCTTGAACTCTTTGACATGACCGGCAGAAAAGTTGATGTAATTGTGAACAGTTACCAGAGCGCAGGCAGATTTGAAATTCCTTACAACAGTAATACTCTTGGCGCTGGAATGTACCATGCACGATTAACTGTTATCACTAACAAAGGCACCTCTGTCAGGGCAATAAAAATTGTAAACAGAAAATAGCAGTTTAAGGATCATATTTACTGGTTCAGAACAAAACCACGGTGGAAAAAACTTTTACACCGTGGTTTTTTTTTTTTTGACACCCGACTGTTGATTAAATAGTTAATAACCCTAATAATTTTTTTTTGGTTTTGGAAAAAAATGATGTACTTTTATGCTGTCGTTATTGCGAATAATGATATGTTTGTTAATTAAATGATGATTATGGAGCATAACTATACGTTATACCCTGTTTTGTTGCATAATACAATTTCTGTTTTCGTTGTTGCAGGTAGAAAAAATCTAACCTGCAATAGCCATTTTTATTAAGTTTGCGCCGTTTTTAATGAATCAAAAAACATAATAACTTATGAACACAAGATCCCTGTATCAGATCAAAGGCCTCTCAGGAGGCAATGTTAACAAGATTACAAACCAACCGGTTCTAACCGGATTTATACCAAAAATCGCTATGAAAAAGAAGGCTTTAATGTTTATTGTGATGCTGTTGTGCTCCTTTGGGCTTTTCGCGCAAGCCGACGGCCCGGTCACGACAGCACCGGAAGTTGTCGTTTCCGTCTCGACACCAACAACTGTTGATGTTGAAGTAAAAGTATCCGACTTCGTCCAGGTTGGCTCATTTTCATTAACAATGAACTTTGACCCGGCAGTGTTGGCATTTATAAGTGCAACCCCTAATCCCGTGCTGGACCCGCTACAGGGAGGGGTCGGTCTGTTCTCGCCACCCATTGCAACCACCGGCCAGGTCTCCTTCGGATGGTTCTCTTCAACGGCCATTGCTTCATTGCCTGATGAAACAGTATTGTTTACAGCACACTTTACTTACAGTGGCGGTACTTCTTTGCTTACCTGGTATGATCCCGCTGCTGATCCGGGAAAATGTGAATATACCGATGAGCTCGCCAATATCTATAACGACCTGCCTTACGACGATTTCTATATTAATGGCTTTGTAACTGATCTCGCTGCTACTGCCACATATACCAACAAATGTGATCCAGGTAATGTCGGTGTGATTGAAATAACAGCTACAGGTGGTACCGGAATGTATCAATACTCAATAGATGGCGGTGCTACCTGGCATCATGATGCAACATATGGAACTCCATTTCAGTTCACAAATCTAGCCCCCGGAGCTTATGAGATCCTTGTATCTGATGTGGTTGCCACAATCCCTATCGCTACTATCTCCGCCGGTTTCGTCGTGCTTCCCGTTCATAACGTAACCCAGAACACCTATTATTGCGAAATTCAAGCTGCAGTTGACGATGCAGACCCCAATGACCTCATTCACGCTTCAGCATGGACTTACAACGAAAGTGTAATCATTGATAAAACACTTACTATTGTTGGTAATCCTGCTTATCCTGACAGTGTAATAATTAATGGTCCCGGTACCGGTGTTGTTGTTACTATTACCGCAGACAATGTGATTTTTAACGGTTTTACTGTTCAGAATGGTGGTACTACAGATCCAGATACAGAAGCCGGTATCCTGCTCTTTAACCCAACTGCAAATATTACAGGTGTTGCTGTGATGAACTCTGTTGTTCACAATTGCGCAACAGGTATTGGTGTGGTCAGAGGAACTGCTAATACTATCCATAATAATCTCATCAAGGATGTTCTTTATGGAATCGGTATAGCAAAGCTTACAGAAACCCTCCCCTCAACCAATAACATCATTACAGAAAATGAAATTTATGATGTAGCTGTTGGTATCTATGTGGATAAGTATTGTGCCGGAAACCAGATTGCCATGAACAATTTGTATGACTATTCCAATAACGGCATCTACCTCTGGGCAACACAGAATAATATTGTCAATAACAATCTTATTGGAGGGAATGCCACTGTTGTTCCCGGTTCTGTTGGTCTTGAATTGTCATATAGTAGTGGAAACATTATTACAGGCAATACTATCGAGAATAATGATATTGGAGTGGATATCAGGAAAAGGATCTATGGCGGTAATACAATTCAGGATAACCTGATATTTAACAACAACCTTTTCGGAATGCGTTTCCATGATTTTGAAGGAGGAGCATTAACTCCAGTTAATAATGAAGTTGTTGATGCAACTCTCAACTGGTGGGGTGATCCAACTGGCCCGTTCCACCCTGTAAATAATACGTGTGGCCTCGGAAATGCAGTCTCCGATTACATACTTTTCAGCCCCTGGTATGATGATGCAGGCCTCGCTACTACAGCATCCTTGCCGATTCAGAATATCACAAAGAACACCCTCTACTGTGAGATTCAGGATGCTGTGGATGATGCAAACGATGGCGATGAGATTCACTTCCTCCAGGCAGGTAATTTTGGAACACTGCTCTTTAACCACAATATTGACATTACGATCAACAATGTGTCCTCTGGCGTGGTTACCATGATTGGCGGTACAGCACTTACAGTTGTAAATGGTGATCTCTCTATTGATGGTGTTGACTTTATCACTGCTGACGATGTGCCAACAGTAGATATCTCAGGAGGTAAACTTACCCTGAGAAACTGCAACGTATGGGAATCCACAGCTTACAACCAGACAGGTGTTGTTATTTCCGGCGGCGAACTTGATGCCGGTACTTCTGATACAGACCCCGGTCATAACAGATTCCTCTCAGATGGTACAGGACTCAGCATGAATAACACAGGTGGTATCGTTAACGCTATCAACAACCATTGGGGCAGCGACTTTTATATGGTGATTTTCCCGAAGATTGGTGGTAATGTTCCTTTCGACCCATGGTGTAACTGGGATTTCACTGTCTGCTATCTGTCAAGATACAACGGCCCGATTACCTATGCTCCGGAAAAGTATGCAACTCCTGGTGCTGTTTCAATTCCTGTTACTGTTGACAGGTTTGCAAATGTCGATGCTATTTCATTAACTCTATTGTTTGACCCTGCTATTATTCAATATACAGGCTTTGCACCAAACGGTGATTTAGGTTCGATGAGCGTATTGGTAGATAATGTGAATGGAATTGCAAAGATTGGATGGTATGATCTGCCGGTTGGTTTTCTGCCTGACGGGGATACTGTTGTTGATCTGTTTTTTGATTATTTTGGTGGCACCTCGCTTCTTATCTGGGAAGATAGCAACGCAATTGATTGCGAGTATCAGAATGCCCTTATCCAGTATCCTTATATTGATACTCCACAGGGAGACTTTTATTATGACGGATGGATTACCGACCTTGGCGGCAATTCAACAGTGAGCTCTACCAATGTGGTGTGTAAAGGCACTCAGAGTGGCACAATTTCTATCACCCCATCAGGTGGTTCAGGATCATATATGTATAGCGTTGATGGCGGAGCCAGCTGGCATCCGGACCCACTATTCTATGTTTATGCCGGCACCTATCAGGTGATGATTCAGGATTCTCTGTATCCTCAGGTTACTACCGAGTTAAACATGAACCTGGTTATTGATGAACCCCTTACACCGCTTGCTGCTACCGCTAACTGGACCAAAAAGGTTCGCTGTAAAGGAGAAAGTAACGGACAGGCTACGGTCTATCCTACCGGCGGTTGGGGAGGTTATACTTACCTATGGAGTGATCCTGCCGGACAAACCACACCTGTGGCTGTAGGCCTCGCCGCAGGTATGTACACTGTTACTGTGACTGATGTTGGTGGATGTGAGTTTGTCGCCACCGCCTTTGTGATAGAACCTGTAAATGCCTTCACTGCAAATGCTTTCGAAAGTAAAGTAGTGACCTGTAAAGGTGGAAATGATGGAGCACTCACAGTGAACGCTGCGCATGGCTGGGGATACTATATGTACTCAATCAACAACATTACCTATCATAACTATCTCACATCCAATGTTCTTTCAGGATTATCAGCAGGTAACTATACAGTACACATCTTCGATGATGAAGGGTGCGAATTGTATCTGCCTGTTACAATTACTGAGCCTGCTATTGCTCTTGCTGTGACCGCAGTTGAAAGCGAACAGGTCAAGTGTTATGGCGGTTCTGATGGTGAAATCACTGCAACCCCCGTCGGTGGATGGGGTGGATATACATTCAGCATTGATGGTGGTTTAACCTGGCAGACATCACCCGTTTTTGCCGGCCTCACAGCAGGTGTTTATACTATTGAGGTTATGGACTCTGTCGGATGTGTGGAAAGCACCCCGGTAACTGTTACAGAGCCTGATCAACTTACTGCAAATATTAGCGGCACTACCGATATATGTCTTGGTGGTAACACCGACATTACATTTGATGTTGCCGGAGGTGTGTTGCCATGGAATATCACATATACCGATGGTACAAACACTTATAACGTACCAAACTTTACAACTTCGCCACTGGTGATTAACGTTGCTCCAACAGCAACAACCACCTATGATATCCTTGCAATTACAGATGCAAACGGTTGTATTGGCATTATAACCGGAAGTGCTGTAATTACTGTCAATCCTTTGCCTGAAATCGGATTCTCTTTCAAAGGTCTTGCAGCTACCGGCTCAGTGTTCAATTACTGTTATGATGAAGTTGTTGATGTGACCCTGTCGCATGTTTGGGTAGGTAGTGAACCATTTTATATTGAATGGACAGTTGATGATGGAACAGGCCCTGTAACTCATTATGCCTATAATGTGTATTTGAGTGATACCCTCTTCTCAGGTCTCCTGCCTGTAGGCACTCACACTGTTCAGATAACGAACATCACTGATGCAAATGGTTGCTCACCTGTTGATTATACCCCGTATACTGCTACCGTGATCGTGAATGAAGAGCCAATGATCAGCTTCGGGTTCAACGGTGTGGAGGCAGGCCACAATGCACAGTTTGCTTACTGTTATGATGTGCCTGTAGAGGTTACTCTTTATGGCATCTATGGCGGGACAGCACCGTATGATGTTACATATACTGTCAATGGAGGAACACCGATAACCGTAACAGGCCTCAGTGTGGGAGGCATCATCGCTGCATCGCAGCTATATGCACCCGGAGTTTACAACATCGTAGTAACCAACATTAAAGATGCCAACGGCTGTGAAGCAAGTGCAACATTCCTGGCACTTTGTACAGCTGAAATAACAATCCACGAAGAGCCGATGATAAGCTTCGGATTCAATGGTGTTGAAGCTGGTCATAACGCACAATTTGCATACTGTTATAACGAGCCTGTAGAGGTTACTCTTTATGGTATTTACGGCGGCACAGCACCCTATGATGTTACATATACCGTCAATGGTGGAACCCCGATTACAGTAACAGGACTGAGTGTTGGCGGAGTGATCTCTGCTTCACAGATTTATGCTCCCGGCGTTTATAATATCGTAGTTACAAACATCACCGATGCCAACGGTTGTGAAGCAAGTGCATCATTCCTTTCTCTATGCACTGCAGAAATAACTATCAACGAAGAGCCGATGATAAGCTTCGGTTTCAATGGTGTTGAAGCAGGTCATAATGCACAGTTTGCATTCTGCTACAATGAACCTGTAGAGGTGACACTCTATGGTATCTACGGAGGTACAGCTCCTTATGATGTGACGTATACAGTTAACGGTGGCACACCTGTCACAGTTACCGGAGTAAGCCTTGGCGGAGTGATCTCTGCAGCCCAGCTCTATACTCCGGGTGTATACAACATCGTAGTAACCAACATTACCGATGCAAATGGTTGTGAAGCCAGCCAATCATTCCTGGCACTCTGCACTGCCGAAATAACGATCAACGAGGAACCGATGATAAGCTTCGGATTCAACGGCGTTGAAGCTGGTCATAACGCAGTGTTTGCATACTGCTACAATGAGCCTGTAGAGGTTACTCTTTATGGCATCTATGGTGGCACTGCACCGTATGATGTTACATATACCGTCAATGGAGGAACACCGATAACCGTAACAGGCCTCAATGTGGGAGGTGTCATCGCTGCATCGCAGCTATATGCACCCGGAGTTTACAACATTGTTGTAACCAATATTACTGACGCCAACGGTTGTGAAGCCAGCGCATCATTCCTTGCTCTATGTACTGCAGAAATCACAATCCACGAAGAGCCAATGATAAGTTTCGGCTTCAATGGTGTTGAAGCGGGTCACAACGCTCAGTTTGCATACTGCTACAATGAGCCTGTAGAGGTAACACTTTTTGGCATCTATGGAGGCACAGCACCTTATGATGTTACATATACAATCAACGGAGGAAACCCCGTAACAGTAACAGGCCTGACTGTCGGAAGTATCATCTCTGCATCCCAGCTTTATGCACCCGGAGTTTACAACATAGTTGTAACCAACATTACCGATGCCAACGGTTGTGAAGCAAGCCAGTCATTCCTGGCACTCTGTACTGCTGAAATAACTATCAACGAAGAACCTGCATTGGGATTCTCATTTAACGGAAACCTGGCCGGTACTGGAAGTGTGTTTGATTTCTGTTTCAGCGATGTGGTTACTGTTGAGTTGTCACATATATGGGGTGGTACTGCTCCGTTTGATATCTCATGGAGTGTTGATGACGGCACAGGCCCTGTAACTTATAATTTGCCGGCCGTAAATATTAACGGACAGCTGTTCTCAGGATTACTTGCCCCCGGCACCTATACTATCCAGATCACTTCGATCACCGATGCAAATGGGTGCTCACCTGATGATTATACTCCTTATGTAGCTGTCGTTAATATTCACTCATATGAGGTCAGTGGCTACTACAACTATCCGAATGTCTTCCTTACACCGCTGAACAATATCAGTGTTGAACTTACTCAGAGTTCAAATACAATCTACTCTGCAACTACTGATGCAAACGGTTACTATGAATTCCTTAACGTTTGCCCGGGCACCTATGAGGTGGTCAGCACTACAATTAAACCGGCCGGTGGTATTAACGCTACTGATGCTGTTCAGGTGAATGGATGGAGTACAAGCGGGCCAAATTATCCTTTAATTGAAAAAGTTACATTTTTGGCTGGTGACGTTGTCTATTCAAACACCCTTACATCTGCAGATGCCGGTCGAATTTTGCAGTATTTTGTCACATCAGGCAACCCACCGTTTAACAATGTTGAACCGTGGTCATTCTGGAAAGCAAATGATCAAATAGGTGTAAATAATTTTAGTGATGGAGCATATCCTACCATTACTGTAGGAACTTCTTCATTAATACAGGATTTCTACGGACTGGTTACCGGAGACTTCAATCATAGTTTCATACCTGGAAGTGCGAAATCCGGCGGTGCCGTGCAGCTTAATAATAGTTCTTCAATACCTGTTAATGGTCAGACTGAAATCAAGCTGCCAATTACTGTTGAAGCCGGCATGAATGTTACTGCAGTTTCTCTGTTGTTGAATTATCCTGCTGATAAACTTGAGGTTACCGGAGTAACTCTTGGTAATGATGCAAATAACAGTGTTATGTTCCATGCACAGAACGGTGAACTGCGCATTGGCTGGCATTCACTCATGCCACAAATGCTCAATGCCGGTGATGTGTTGGTAACACTCAATGTAAAACCGCTTCCTGCTCTGACCTCAGGTGAATATGCCATGTTTACCCTTGTCCAGAGCCAATTGAATGAGATTGCAGGTTCAGATCTGCAGGTAATTCCAAATGCTCTGCTCAATATTGCTTCTGTTGAAGGAACAGTTGGAGTGAATGAATTGCCCGGGATTACAACACTCGCATTCAGAAATTATCCAAATCCGTTTAACCACAACACCACCTTTAACTATTATCTGCCGGCTGATGGTAAGGTGACTCTTGAAATCTTTGACGTGACAGGAAGAAGAGTTGACATGTTACTCAATCAGCAAATGCAGAGTGCAGGTGAACACTCTATGGTATTGGATAACTCACTGTTAGGTTCCGGAACCTATTTTGCAAATCTTACTTTCAGTTCACAAAGTGGTACTGTTAACAGAACCATTAGAATTGTCAGCCAGAAGTAATTATTTGTTCATAAACATTGAAAAGGGGAGAGGCTTTGCTGCTCCCCTTTTCGCATATATACCTGAAGGTTGATTAAGAATTGTCTGTTGAGAACTTTTATCACATGAAAGATAGATAAAAGAAATATTCAATTAACTTTACATCTTGTATAAAAATTTTTTGGGCTCTGTTAAATTTTGAAAACGTTTGTATTATGAAAAAGAGTTACTTTTTACTATGTCTATTATTGGGTTTGATACATTTTTCATTTTCTCAAAATGCACCCAGAACAACTATTCTATCTGCTGTTACATACGATTCGATTATAACGTTGCCTGTTATCGTCGAAAATTTTACTGATATCGGCTCATTCAGTATCACAATCAATTATGACCCCAGTATTGGGATTGTCAATGCAAATCCCCCCGGTGTAGTTAAGGGTTCAGGATATAGTGGATCAATGAGTGCCAATACTTCAACTCCCGGATTGATAAACGTAGGTTGGTTTACATTCCCCGGCATTAGTCTGCCTGATAGTTTCGTGATTTTTACAATAACTTTCAACAGAGTGAGCAAGGGCACAACAACAATCCAATTTGACAGTACTTTAGTTGAATATTCTGATGGTTTTTTTAATCCGTTGAATCATCTGCCTGCTAGTCAGTATCTAATCCCCGGCACGTTAACATTCCTGTCGGAGACAGATGCTCCTAAAACAAAAGCTCCGGTATTATCAAATCTTTGCCCGGGCACTATCAGTGTACCTGTTACTGTTCAATACTTCAATGGTATTGGTGAGGTCGCTTTGCAGATGAACTATAATGCGGCTGCAATGACTTATTCATCATTTACCAACAATTCAGGATTCCCCGGGCTGTCTGCCTCCCTTCTGCAACCGGGTAGTGTGTCTGTACAAGGCATAAACACTCTTACCAATGGTTTTTCGATTGCAAACGGTGATACATTTTTCACTCTCCATTTCAACTACCATGGCGGGTTTTCAAATCTTTCATGGTTTGATAACGGGCCTTCATGCCAGTACAAAGGGAAGTATCCGAACTATATCATTCTTGATGACACACCACAAGCCAATTTCTATTTCAACGGATCTGTGAGTTGCACAACGGCTGTTCCACAATGGACCACGCCACCTGGTGACCTTGACAGATTTATCCCGTGTGATGACCAAACAGGGTTGCTGGCTGCGGCACTTGCATTACAACCCTCTGCCACGGCAGCTTGTGGCATGTCCGTTACCATTGATATTGTTTCTGATGTTACAAATCAGGGGCCTTGTCAGGGTGTATATACCAGAGTCAGGCAATGGGAAGCTTTTGATCAATGTAATAACATGACGGTTGCAAATTTTATTCAGACTATCAACGTTGGTATAAACACTCCTCCTGCAACTCCCCAGCCCGGCAACTCCGTTGTACAGTGCGTTAATGATGCTGTCGCTCCCACAATACCTGTGGTTTATGATCAGTGTGGTAATCCGGTCACTCCCGTTCTGGTTTCTATACAGGATGATCCTGATCCCTTAACATGTGAAGGTGAACGTGTCTATAATTATTCATTCACTGATTGTGCGAACAACACTGTATTCTGGAGTTTTCATTACGATATCCTCTTATCCACCCCCCCTGTCGTGCCGGCTTCCGGTGCAGCCCAGGTGCAGTGCCTCAGTTTTGCTACTGCTCCCAATACCCCTCAGGTTAATGATTTCTGCGGAAATATTATTTCTCCTCTCCTTGATTCTGTTATTGATAATATGGATCCCTCAAATTGCTTCGGAACAAGGATTTATTACTATAGTTATTCCGATTGTGCCGGAAATAAACAACTGTGGGATTTTACTTACAATATTCTTCTTACTACCCCACTTCAGTTACCCACTGCTGTTACAGATACTGTTGATTGCATTGCAGATGCAGTAACACCTACTCCACCAGTTGTTACAGATATTTGTGGAAACAGTGCAACTGTTAATCTTGTGAGCATCACAGATAACCCTGACCCGGTGACATGTCTGGGCACACGCGTTTATACATTTGCCTATACAGATTGTAATTCCAACATCTTTTACTGGGATTACACCTACCATATTTTCCGTACAACTCTTCCCTCACAGGTTGGTACGCCAGTGGCCGATAGTAGTGTTGCAGAATGTTTCTCCTCTGTTGGTGCACCTTTACAACTTCCGGTTGTGGAAGATGCCTGTGGCAATCAGCTTTCTCCTTCTGCGCCTGTTATCGGTGGAACTTATGTGGACTGTGAAGGTACTGTCGTCTATGAATATACCTATACCGACTGTGCCGCACTGACATATACATGGACATATACCTGGCACATTATCAGGAGTACAGATCCTGTTGAGTCGGGTGGCCCTGTTAATGACTACGCTCTGATTGAGTGTGCTGATGATGCTGTTGCTCCTTTACAATTACCTGTAGTTGTTGATGTATGTGGTAACATACTGTTGCCGGAGCCCCCTGATACAACGGGGACTTATGCAGGTTGTGAAGGCACAATAGTATTTGAGTATAAGTATATTGATTGTGCCGGCAGGTTTATGATCTGGCCTTTTACTTACGAAGTATTGCGTTCCACGCCACCGGCAGAGTATGGCAATCCCGCTGCAACCAGTGCCACTGTAGCATGCGCCGGCGATGCTATACCGCCGCAGCTCCCGTCGGTGAAAGACGTTTGTGGTGATGATGTTACTCCCGCTGCACCGGTAATCACAGGGAACTTTGATGGCTGCGAAGGAACTATCATCTATAACTATTCATTTATCGATTGTGCCGCACTCAGTTACCCCTGGTCGTTCACATATAATGTTGTCAGGAATCCGGTGCCACCAACGCAGGTTGGATCTGCCGTGCCAACGTCCTCTGTAGTAATGTGCGAGGCTGATGCAGTGCCTCCTGCATTGCCTGTAGTTGTTGATGTTTGTGGCGATACTATTGTCCCCGGTGTGCCCTCCGTTACCGGAACATATAATAACTGCGAAGGGACTATTGTGTACAATTATGTTTATTTTGATTGCTTTGGTTTATCCTACAACTGGACTTACACCTATGATGTTGTACTTTCTGCGTCTCCGCAGGTTCCTGCTGATGGTACAGATACCGTTGATTGCATATCTGATGCTGTCAATCCTCAGTTGCCTGTGGTCACTGATGCCTGCGGCAATGTTCTCACAGCCCAGCTTGTAAGTACTGTTGATAATCCTGACCCATTTACCTGCGAGGGTACCCGCACCTACAACTATCTCTTCACCGACTGTGCCCAGAACAGCACACCCTGGAGCTTTACCTACCATATCCTGCTTACTGCACCTCCGGCAGAGGTCGGCGGACCTGTAGCAACGGTTGATACTGTTGAGTGTATAGCAGATGCCATCGCTCCTGCAATATTACCTGTTTTTGAAGATGCCTGCGGCAATGTTCTCACAGCCCAGCTCATCAGCACTGTTGACAACCCTGACCCATTTACCTGCGAAGGTACGCGCACCTACAACTATCTCTTCACCGACTGCGCCCAGAACAGCAC
>OBJA01001153.1_pt1 | contig 19167 bp, 18 predicted proteins | sample 1519751 | NCBI WGS metagenome assembly OBJA01 (sample SAMEA3881238, study PRJEB22517) | soil metagenome | biome: lake sediment; feature: soda lake sediment; material: sediment, water from around vicinity | place: India | collected 2013-12-23 | depth 3 m
TACACGGGGTACGAGGCGCCTGGCTGCTTACCCGAAGGTGCGGTGCTGCTGAACGGTTACGTCCCGTTAAATCGGCAGTTTGGTACCCCTGGTGAACGGCTACGTGGCCGCAGGGGTTGCCTGATCGTATCGATTATTTACGGGGAAAAACGGCGCGGGCGGTGGTGCCTTTGCCCGGCTGGGAGTTGAATTCCAGGCGGCCGCCGTGTTCCTCCATGATGCCGGTGGAGATCGCCAGCCCCAGGCCGGTGCCGCCGCTGTCGCGCTTGGTGGTGAAGAAGGGGTCTTGAATTCTTTTGAGATCCCGGGCGGCGATGCCCCGGCCCTGGTCGCGGACTTCCAGCATCACCACCCCCGCCGTCGGATCATTACTGGTGCTGACGGTGATACTCTGCTCCGCCGAGGTCAGGGCCTGGCAGGAGTTTTGCAGAAGATTGACTACCACCTGTTCCATGCGCTGAAAGTTGCCGCGCAGGGTCGGCAACTCCGGGCTCAGGGCCAGCTCCAGGTGGTGGGTGGCTTTCTTGAGGGGTGAGGCCAGCAGGGTCAGGGCTGCCCGTACCACCTGGTTGAGATCCACCGGCTGGCTCATATCGGCCGGATGCTGGCGGGCGTAATCGTTGAGGTTGGTGACGATCCTGGTGATCCGTTCCGAGCCGCTGGCAATTCCGGCCAGTAGCTCGGGGATGTAGGCCCGCATTCGGGAAAAAGCCATGCCACCCGCCGGGAAATCCCCTCGCTTACGCAGCCGTTCCTCCAGGATCGGCAGAATATCATGCCACACCCGCTGCAGCATGGGGGTGTTCATGGCGATGAAGTTGTTGGGATTGTTGATCTCATGGGCCACCCCGGCCACCAGAATCCCCAGGGAGGCCATTTTGTCGGCCTCGATCAACTGTCGGCGCCGCTCTTCCGCCTCCCGTTCCGCCTGCTTCCGGGCCTTGATATCTTCCCGCAGTCGCCGGTTGGCGGCGGCCAACTCGGCGGTACGTTCCTCGACCAACTGTTCCAGACGCTGACGGTAAGCCGCCAACTCCCGGTTGGACTGGTCGAGTTGCCGTTGTTTTTCCCGCAGCCGTTGGCGCAGCCTGACCTGATCAATTCCTTTGTTGAGGACGATCTCCAGTTCTTGGGGAGAAAAGGGTTTGGCCAGATAGTCGAAGGCGCCGCGGCGCATGGCTTCCACCGCCGTCTTGATCTCCTGCTGGCCCGAGATCACGATAACTTCCAGTTCCGGCCAGCGGCGGCGAGCTTCGGTCATGAAGCTCAAGCCATCCATCTCCGGCATCAGAATATCGGTGAGCAGCAGGTCGATCCGCTCCGGCGCGGGGGCAACCATGTTTTGGTCGAGCAGCTCCAGGGCGCTGGCGCCGCTGGGCGCGGTGTGCGCCCGGTATCCCAGTTTGCGGGCCTGCTGGGTGACCAGTTGCAGGACAAAGGGCTCGTCGTCCACCACCAGCAGGTTGCCTCGACTCGGCAACCCACACCTGGCGGAGGACGATAAGTCTTGGGATGCGGATTGGCGCGGCATAAGCCTCAGAGGCGCTTAAGCCGCTGGTTGAGGGCCTGGGGGGTGATGCCCAGCAGGCCGGCGGCCACCCGCTGGTTGTTGCCCGAGCGCCGCAGGGCTTCGTGGACCAGGATCAGAGCCGCCGCCTTCAGGCTGGGCAGCCGATCCAGTTTCTGCACCCATTCACTGTCCATGGTGGCGGCCCGGGCGGGAGCGCCGCCGATGCCCGGAGTGCCCAGTCGGCCCTTGACCGCCCTTACAAAGGTTTCAGTGCGCAGCAGCCGAGCCCGATGGTTGCTCATGGCGTCGTAAACCATGGCCTTGAGCTCGCGGATATTGCCGGGGAAGGCATAGTTTTTCAGCAGGGGAATAATTTCCTGATGATAGACCGGCTTCTTCTTGCGCAACTCCCGGGCGGCTTCCGCCAGGAAATGATCCAGCAGCAGGGGGATGTCGTCGCCGCGCTCCCGCAGGGGCGGCAGGTGAACATGGTGGGTGCGCAGCCGGTAATAAAGATCCCGGCGCAGCAGCTCCTTCTCCTGCATGGCTTCCACATCCTTATGTGTGGCCACCAGGATGCGGGCATCGGAACTTTTGGTCCGTTCCGAGCCCAGGGGGTGGTACTCGCCGGTTTCCAGCAGACGCAGCAATTTGGCCTGGGATACCGGGCTTAAGTCGCCGATTTCATCAAGAAAGAGGGTGCCGCCCTTGGCCTTTTCGATCAGGCCGGAACGGGCCCGGTCGGCGTTGTTGAAGGCGCCTTTGGTATGGCCGAAGATGGTGTCGGTAAAGAGTTGGTCATCAAGGCCGGCCACGTTGACCGTGATAAAGCGGCCCTTGTGTTTACTCAGGCGATGGATCGCCCTGGCGATTTCTTCCTTGCCCACTCCGGTTTCGCCGGTGATCAGTACCGGCTGCCGGCTTTCCGCAACCGCCTCGCAGTATTGAAAGACCGCCTTCATCCTGGGGTGTTCGGTGATGATGGCGGCGAAGGCTTCGGGATGTTGAATCTCTTCCGAGAAGAAGCGGCCGGCCAGCCGGGCGTTCTCCCGGCGCAGCCGATTCATTTCCAGGGCGCGCTTAACGCTGGGCAACAGTCGTTCGCCGGTAATGGGCTTGACGATATAGTCGAAGGCGCCTTGCTGCATGCACTGGACCGCCATTTCCACTTCATTGACCCCGGTGACAACAACCACCGGGATCTCGGGGTGGTGCTGGCTCAGTTCGGCCAAAATTTCCTGGCCGGCAATCCTGGGCATGATCAGGTCCAGCAGCACCAGTTCAATTTCCTGCCTGCCGACGATCTCCATTACCTGCCGCCCATCGGCGCAGCGCATTGTGTTGGTCAGGCCGTGGCTCTGCAGGGCAATGTCAAAGCTGGCCAGACTGTGCTCTTCGTCGTCAACCAGCAGAATCGGACGACTGGGATATGTTTCCTCGCCCATACTTTCCCCCCAAGTTTAAATGATATCCGCCGGCCACAGCAACTGGTCGTTGATCCAGCCGGTGGTGCCGTCGGTGTGCTGCACCTTGATCCATTCCCGGCGCCGCTCCAGGGGCTCAAAAACCACCCCGTAACGTACGGTGGCCATCACCTCGTAGTTGGTGCCGGGCCCCACTCGCATGTTGGCGGTATTGACCCGGACGATCTGGCGCTTGTCGCGGCTGATCAGGGGGGTGTAAATCCAGCCCTGGTCTCCTTCGAAGTCCACGATCCGGGCCCACTCCCCCCGGCGCTCCAGAACCTGCAGGGGAAAGCCGCGAAAAACTTCCCAAAGTACTTCATGGTTGGTGCCGGGGCCGGAACGGATGTTGACTTTTTCCCGCTGGACGCTGACATATTCGGCCAGTGCCGTGGCGGGCAGCAGCAACAGCAAAGCGGCGGCCAGCAGCAGCGGCAGCCCGAGAGCGTTTCGGAGCGTGATCGATTTTTTACCCATGCTGTTATCCTCAACTGAAAGATGATGGTCTCGCAAAAAACCGCAAAGCATGGCGGGCGGGAACCTGCAAACAATAAGTTGCAAGACGCGGCCCGTCGGCGGCGCGGCTTTTTACGGTGTCGACAAAGATTTCTTGTAAAGGTGTAAAACTAGCATCAAGCGTGAGCCAAGTCAACTGCAAGGTAGATGCGGTTGCAAAGTAGACGTAGCCGTTCAGCAATCCCGCTGTTCCGGCTTCAGTTCCCGTTCGGCATACTCCTGATAAATCTTTTTCTCCACCAGCAGGTCGAAAATATCGGGATCGATATGGCCGTCCTTTTTCATGAAATCCATGATTTTGAGGGCCTGGTTCAGGGGCATGGGTTTCTTGTAGGGGCGGTCGCTGGCGGTCAGGGCTTCAAAGATGTCGGCCACCGCGATGATCCGGGCCTGGATGGCGATCTGATCGCCCTTCAGCCGGAAGGGGTAGCCGCTGCCGTCGAGTTTTTCGTGGTGGGCGGCGGCGTATTCGGCCACCCGGCCCAGTTTTTTGGGGAAAGGAAGCTGGGTGAGCATTTTGTAGGTGACCAGGGCGTGGTTTTCGATGACCTGGCGTTCCTCGGGGGTCAGGGTGCCCTTGCGGATGGATAGGTTGTATAGTTCGTCTTCGTTGATCAGCGGCTCGCGGTTGCCGTTGTTGTCCCAGTTTTTGCCGGCTATTGTTTGCAGGCGCCGGATTTTATCATCGTCCATGAACTCGCCCGGCTGGTTGCACTGGCGGATAAACTGTTTTTCCTCCTCGCTGGCGCTCAGGGCTGCCGCCAGGTTGTCATGAGCGAGGGCGGCGGCCGGAGCCTTGGCCTGGTCTGTCTGATTGGCCTGCGTGGTCGGAGGGGTGGCGGCCAGGGGGGCGCGGCCGGCCAGTTGGGCTTCCAGTTCTTTAATCCGCAGGTCGCGCTTGAGCACTTCATAACGGGCTTCGATCAGTCCGATCCGGTCGTAAATGGTTTCCAGTTTGGTGGACTTGTCCACCACATACTCGGGAGTGATGATTTTGCCGATATCGTGGAGCCAGCCGGCCAGGCTCAGCTCTCGCAACTGATCCTCGTTGAGTTGGAAGTCGGCAAAAGGGCCTTCGGTCTGGTGGCTCATGGCTCGGGCCAACTCCATGGTGAATTCCTGGACCCGGCGGATATGGCCGGCGGTGTAGGGCGACTTTTCGTCGATGGCGGTGGCGATGGTCTGGATAAAGGCATCGAAGAGATTTTCCAGATCCTGGTAGAGGCGAACATTGGTGATGGCCACCGCCGCCTGGGAGGCCAGGGAGGCGATCAGTTCGATATCTTCGGCGGGGAAGGGCACCGTCCGGCCGCTGGTCGGATCCTTGGCGTTGATCAACTGCAGGACCCCGATCACCTCCCGGTCCTTGTTGGCCAGGGGCACCACCAGCATGGAGCAGGAGCGGTAGCCGGTACCCTCATCAAACCGCTTGGTGCCGGAAAAGTCGTAGCCTGCCGCCTGATAAACATCGGCGATATTAACAATCTCGCCGCTTAAGGCCACCGCCGAGGAAACATTGGCATGGTTGGGGGCACCGTCCACATGAAGGGGCACCGGCGGCCAGGTGATGGGGCCGGCGGAGCCGCCCATCCGGGTTTGCATGGTATCGTTCTGGATGATGGCAAAATTTAGACAGTCCTGCTCCTCGTCCACCAGGTAGAGGGTACCGGCATCGGCCCCGGCAAAGCTGCGCGCCTCATCAACGATCTTCTCCAGCAAGACCGGCAGGTTCTGCTCGGAAGAGAGAGCGATGCCGATCTGGGCCAGTCTGGCCAGATGCCGGCGCAGGCTGGCATAGTCGTGGTTGCCGCGGTCCTGATTGCTCATGGTGGCCACCCTTGCTTATTTAAAGGTACAGAGATTGCTCAATGGCGCCGCAGGCAAGCCAGAAACTCCCGGTTGCCTTTGGGGCCGGGAACAGGGGAGGGGATCACGCCCAGCCACTGTAACGACAATTCTAGAACAAAACTTTTAATTTGGCCAACGACTTCCTGGCGCACCGCCTCGTCGCGGACCACTCCGCCCTTGCCCACCCGCCCTTTGCCCACCTCGAACTGGGGTTTAATCAGGGCCACGATCAGGCCGCCGGGTTTAAGCAGGGGCAAAACCGGCGGCAGCAGCAGTTTTAGGGAAATAAAGGCGGCGTCGATTACCACCAGATCAAGGGGTTCCGGGATGGCGGCGGTTGTGAGATGGCGGGCGTTGGTCCGTTCCATCACCACCACTCGGGGATCCTGGCGTAGCTCCCAGGCCAGTTGGCCGTAGCCCACGTCCACCGCGTAAACTTTGGCCGCCCCCCGTTTGAGCAGGCAGTCGGTGAAGCCGCCGGTGGAGGCGCCCACATCCAGGCAGATCAGCTTGGCCGGGGCGATGGCGAAATAATCCAGGGCCGCGGCCAGCTTGAGCCCGCCCCGGCTGACGTAAGGGCAGGGGTTTTCCTTGATTTCCAGGGGCAGGTCCGGCTCCACCGCCTGCCCGGCCTTGTCCAGCACACGCTCCCCGCTTCTGACCAGGCCGGCGGCGATCAAGGCTTGGGCCCGGACTCGGCTGGGGGCCAGGCCCCGCTCCACCAGAACCGTGTCAAGCCGCTGTTTCATTACAATGGTTCATTGTTGGTACCAATCCCCTTAGTCTGTTGCTTAACCCTCGGCTTGACGGGAGATATACTCGCAGAGCTCGGCGGCCATGGCTTCAATCCTTTGCTGGTCCGGCCCCTCCACCATCACCCGGATCAGGGGTTCGGTGCCCGAAGCCCGGATCAGAATCCGGCCCTCGGTTCCCAATTCGGCTTCCCGGACCGCCACCTGGCGTTTGAGGCCGCGGATGGCACCCGGCTCCACCCGCCGGGTGAGGCGAACATTTTGCAGCACCTGGGGCAGGGTGGTCAGGCGGCCTGCCAGTTGGGAGAGGGGGCGGTTTTCATTGAGCATCACTGTCAGCAGGCGCAGAGCCGCCAGGATGCCGTCGCCGGTGGTGTTGTGATCCAGAAACACCAGGTGGCCCGACTGCTCGCCGCCGAAATTGTAACCCTTGGTGCGCATCCGCTCCACCACGTAGCGGTCGCCGACCTGGGTGCGCTCCAGGCGGCCGCCCAGGCTTTTCATAAAATGTTCCAGGCCGATATTGCTCATCACCGTGGCCACCAGGGTTTTTTTGCGCAGCTTCTTGCGGGCCAGCAGATCGGCGGCGCAGACCGCCATCACCTGGTCGCCGTCCAGGATGTTGCCCTTTTCGTCGGCCACGATCAGGCGGTCGCCGTCGCCGTCCAGGGCGAAACCGATGTCGGCTCCCAGCTCCCGGACCTTGGCGGCCATGGTCTTGGGGTGGAGGGCGCCGCAGTCGTGATTGATGTTGGTGCCGTCGGGTTCCACCCCCAGGCAGGTGACCTTGGCCCCCAGCTCGCTGAAGACCGCCGGGGCCACTCCGTAGGTGGCACCGTGGGCGCAGTCCAGCACAATATGGAAGTCGTCCAGGGTATGGTCGGCGGGGAAGGTGTTTTTCAGAAAAACGATATAGCGGCCCCGGGCGTCGTCGATCCGGCTGGCCCGGCCGATTTCCTCGGCGGTGGGGCGCAGAGCCGCCATCTTCTGGGAAAAGATCAGCTCCTCGATGGCCAGCTCATCGGCGTCGGGCAGCTTGTAGCCGTCGGCGGCGAAAATTTTGATGCCGTTGTCGGGGAAGGGGTTGTGGGAGGCCGAGATCACCAGGCCGGCGTCGGCCCGCATACTGGTGGTGATGAAGGCGATCCCCGGAGTGGGCAGCGGCCCCACCAGCAGGATATCCACCCCCATGGAACAGATCCCGGCCGCCAGGGCGTTTTCAATCATGTAGCCGGAAAGCCTGGTGTCCTTGCCGATAACGATCCGGTGGCGGCGACCCTGGCGTTTGACCAGGAAGGCGATGCCCCGCCCCACCTGCATGGCGATTTCAGTGGTCATGGGGTAGAGGTTGGCCACCCCCCGGATACCATCGGTGCCGAATAGTCTACGCAGTAAGCGGGCAGGGGGCGCCGTATCTTGCGGCGATCGGGCCGGCTCACGTGCCGGAGCACGCATCGCCGTTCCGCTTACCGCAACCTGCGGCCCCCCCTGCCCGCTTACCAATTGGCCGGTTTTGTTATCAGTCTTTTTGCGCATGGTTATGGAGCTTATTTGTTTGCGGAAGGGGCGGTGACCTTCACCGTGACCTCTTCCGGGGTGATTGCGAGCAGTTCGATTAAGTCGTCGGTGGCCACCTGCGGGCGCACCTGGTGACTGCCCGTTTCCAGGTGGCCGACCTCCAGGGTCGGGATAATTTTTTGGACCAGGACGGCCTGGTCCCGATGCAGGCTGCGGGGGGCCAGAATCCGGGCCTGAAAATTGGCGGGGGAGACCTGATAGCTGAAATCATCCCGGCGGCCGCTTAAAACCGGCTCCAGGTTGCGCAGCCGGATTTCGCCCCGCTCCTCCCGGATCACCACCAGGGCGCTGACCAGGGTTTCTCCCAGCAATTCCAGCAACTCCTGGCTCAGCAGCAGGGGGGCCTGGCGAACCTCCGTGCGGTCCAGGCCGGCGATATCAATGGGCATGGTCCGCAGCAGGTTGACCTGGCTCAGCAGGGCCTCGGGGCCGTTAACCGTGATGGTGGCCGGGTCCAGCTGCAGGGCCTCCAGCTCGAAGCCCGCCGCCGGCTTGCCGCTGACCTCCGCCTGCACCGGCAATTTTTTTTCCTTGAGCCGGTCGATGAGCAGGGTGGTGTGGGCCGGCTGCACCCGCAGCACTTCAATGCCCCGGGGGAACGGCAGGTTTTCGGGATCGTTGCGGATGGTCATGCTGCCGGGACTGGCTCCCGCCAGGTTGATGGTGCGGCTGATATGCTGGCGGCGCAAGCCGTCAATCAGCCCCCGGGGGCCGGAAATGGTCACCTCCAGTTGCTGCTTGTACTGGTTGGCGATGATCAGGTCGCGGGGCAGGTTGATCAGCTCCACCGGCACCAGCAGGTGGGTGTCCACCTTGTCCTCGCCCACCACGAAATACCAGAGGAAGAGGGCGAAAAAGAGGGCCAGCATCCGCAGCACCCAATCCTTGGGCCAGTAGTCGGTGTACTCGATGGCGGCCAGCCGCCTTATTTGTTCAACCAGCTTTTCCATAGTTTGGGGGCGATGGATTCATTGGGCAGAAGGATGGCATCCAGCCGGGTCTTGAGGGCCTTTTCGTCCAGGTCCAGGGTCAGGGCCCCCTGGAGGGCCAGGGAGACCCGGCCGGTTTCTTCGGAAATGACGATCACCGCCGCGTCGGTCTCCTCGGAAATGCCGATGGCGGCCCGGTGTCGGGTCCCGAGATGTTGGCTGATATAAGGGTTCTTGGTCAGCGGCAAAACACAGCCGGCGGCCACCACCCGCTGCTCCTTGATGACCACCGCCCCGTCATGGAGGGGCGAGTCGGGGACGAAGAGCGAGTAGAGCAAATGGTGGCTGACCAGGGCATCCAGGGCTTGGCCCGACTCCAGGTAGTCTTTGAGCCCGGTTTCCCGTTCGATGACGATCAGGCCGCCGATGCGGTGGCGGGCGAGCTGAAAGGCGGCCCGGATCACCTCGCTCAGCACCTGGGTGGTCTCTTCGCTGGACTTGCCGAAGGGGGTGCGGCCGAATTGGGCCAGGGCCCGACGGATGTCGCGCTGGAATATGATGATGATGATCAGGAAAATGGAGCTCAAAAAGGTGCTGAGCAGCCAGTAAAGGGTTAGAAATTCCAACTCCCGGGCCGCGAAGTAAATCACGATCAGGACCGCGATCCCGATGAGCATCTGTACCGCCCGCGTCCCCTTGATCAGCAGGATGACCCGGTAGATCAGGTAGGCAACGATCAGGATGTCGATCAGGTCCTGCCAGCGCAATGAGGTAAGGGTGTCAAGCATCTGTGTGTCAGGTGATGTGGGTGGTCTGTTTCATAAGCAATTACAAAGTAGCCGATATGGTTGGGGCTAGGCAAGCAGAGTGTTTGATTTTTCAGAAAAAAATTGCTATATAGTAAAAAAATAAAACCGGGTGGTTCTCCCGTCTTGACAGTCGGGAGTAATGAAGGTAGTATCCCTATTTTTGCAAGAAGCCGCCCTGGTGAGGGCCGGCCGGCGGGTAGCCGGTGGTTTTTAACTGGTTAAGGCGGTAAGGTCACAATACATCATGCAGGAGACGCAGCTTTGGCCAATCATAAATCGGCAATGAAAAGAAATCGGCAGAACGTGGTACGTCGTGAACGCAACCGGGCTAACCGTTCGCGGCTCAAGACCCTGGTGCGCCAGGTGAACGAGGCGGTGGCCGCCGCTGCTCCCGAGCAGGCCCGGGAGGCATTGAAAACCGCGATTCCTTTGATCGACAAGGCGGTGAACAAGGGTGTTCTCCACCGCAATACCGCTGCCCGCAAGGTATCCCGCCTCAGCCGCCGGGTTAATGCCCTGGGGGGCAATGCCTGATCTTTTCCGGCCCCGGCCTGGCGTCGCCGCCGTTGAAGTTAAGAGCCATGGCACTCCGCAAGCGGGTGGCCGTGGCTTTTTTTTGGCGGGCGGCCCCTTCCCTCTCTAAAAAAGAATCAGGATATTAGCTATGCAGCGGCCGGATTTGGCAGCCTTCAAAGAACTCGGTGCCCGTCACTCCCTGGTGCCGGTGGCCCGCGAGCTGATCGTCGATCTCGATACCCCTCTGACCATTTTCGCCAAGCTGGCCGGCGAGCAGTCCCACGCCTTCCTTTTCGAGAGTCTTGAGGGGGGGGAGAAATGGGGCCGCTACTCCTTTATCGGCTTCGATCCCCTGCTGATTTTTGAAAGCCGAGGGGAGGAGGTGCTGATTCGCCGCCGACTGGAGCCGTCGCCCCCCGCCGCCGGCGCGGCAGGAGGCGGGACGAGGGGCGATGAAGCCGCTCCCGCCGCTGCTTTCCGGGAAGAACGGCGCCAGGGTGATCCTCTCCGGCTGCTGGAAGAGTTGCTGGCCGAACTCAACCCGGCGGTGGCCGATCCATCCATCTCCCGCTTCGGCGGCGGCGCGGTGGGGTTTCTGGGCTATGACATGGTGCGCTTTATGGAGCGGCTGCCGGCGCAAAATCCCCCGCTGGAGGGGGTTCCCGACAGCAGCTTTATGGTGCCCCGGCTGATTCTGGTGTACGACAACCTCAAACAGCGGCTCACCGTGGTCAACTGGGTGTTGATTACGCCGGGGGCCGATCTGGAAGCCCTCCACCGCCGGGCCTTGACTGTGCTGGATGAACTGATTACCGGTCTGCTTCAGGCCGGACCCGCCGATCTGCTTGGCCCCATGCCCGGCGCCGAGCAGCCGCCCCCCGAGTTTGCCGCCAACATGAGCCCCGATGATTTCACGGCCATGGTCCAGCGAGCCAAAGAGTATATCCGCTCCGGCGATATTATCCAGGTGGTACTCTCCCAGCGTTTCGAAACCCGGACCCCGGTGGAGCCGTTGCGACTCTACCGGGCCCTGCGCCATATCAACCCCAGTCCTTATCTATTCTACCTGCGCCTGGGTGACCTGATCCAGATCGGCTCCTCGCCGGAAATCCTGGTGCGGCTGGAAGGTGATGATATCGAGTTGCGGCCCATCGCCGGCACCCGCCACCGGGGCCGGGATCGGGCCGAAGATCTGGCCCTGGAGCAGGAGCTGCTGGCCGACCCCAAGGAGCGGGCCGAGCATCTGATGCTGGTCGATTTGGGCCGCAACGACGTAGGCCGGGTGGCCCGCTACGGTTCGGTGGAAGTCCGCGATCTGCTGGTGATCGAGCGGTACAGCCATGTGATGCACATTGTTTCCGGGGTTCACGGCAAGCTGGCGCCGGGGAAAAATCAGTTTGACGTGATCCGGGCCTGCTTTCCGGCCGGCACCGTTTCCGGCGCTCCCAAAATCCGGGCCATGGAGATCATCGAGGAGCTTGAGCCCCAGCGTCGGGGGGCTTATGCCGGGGCGGTGGGTTACTTTGGTTTCGGCGGCAACCTGGACTTCTGCATCACCATCCGGACCTTCGTGCTCCAGGGTGATCGCCTCTGGGTGCAGGCCGGGGCCGGGATTGTGGCCGATTCGGTGCCGGAGGCGGAGTATCGGGAAACGGTCAACAAGTCCATGGGGCTGCGCCGGGCCCTGCAGTTGGCAATGGGGCAGGGGGAACGCTTACGTTCCGTTAAATCGGCAGTTTAATGCCACTGGTGAACGGTTACTGGGGAAACAGGTGGAGCAGGTGGCGTCATGATAGTGGTGATTGATAATTACGATTCGTTTACCTACAACATCGTGCAGGTGCTGGGCGGGTTGGGGGCGGAGCTGACCATTTTTCGCAACGATGAGGTGGATCTGGCCGGGATCGAGGCCTGTAAGCCCCGGCGGCTGCTGATTTCCCCCGGCCCTTGCGCTCCGGCCCAGGCCGGGATCTCCATTGCCGCCATCCGCCATTTCAGCGGCCGGGTTCCCATTTTGGGGGTTTGCCTGGGCCACCAGGCGGTGGGGGAGTCGTTCGGCGGCAAAATTGTCCGGGCCGGTCGCCTGATGCACGGCAAGACCAGTCTGGTCAGCCACGACGGCAAGGGGGTCTTTCGGGGGCTGCCCAATCCCTTCGAGGCCATGCGCTACCATTCCCTGATGGTGGAAGAGGCCTCGTTGCCCTCCTGCCTGGAGATCACCGCCCGCTCCGGGCCGGGAGAAATCATGGGGCTGCGTCACCGGCAGTTGGCGGTGGAGGGGGTGCAGTTTCACCCCGAATCCATCATGACCCCGGCCGGGGTGGATCTGCTGAAAAATTTCATCGATCCCGACTACCCCGCTTCATGGTCATAGTAAAAGGTAACAAGGTAAATTAACTATCAAGCTTATTGTTGGCAGGTAACTATTCAGCAGTGCCCCAGATTGCGATAAGCAGGTCGGCGTAGCGTACATCGGGTACTCTAGCCGACCTGATCGTCGCAAGATGGGGTGCTGCTGAATAGTTACAAGGTATGGAGGGTGCGGTAATGATTAAGGAGGCCATAGCGCGGGTGGTGGCGGGGGAAAACCTGCCCGAGAGCGAGATGGTGGCGGTGATGAGCGAGATCATGGGGGGGGAGGCCACCCCGGCCCAGATTGCCGCCTTTATCACCGCCCTGCGGCTCAAGGGAGAAACCGTCGAGGAGATCAGTGGGGCGGTGCGGGTGATGCGGGAGAAGGCCACCGCCGTTACCCCTTTTACCGCCGCCGAACTGGCCGGCGGCCAGGCGCTGGTTGATACCTGCGGCACCGGCGGCGACTCTTCCGGCACCTTCAATGTTTCCACCACCACCGCCTTCGTGGTGGCCGCCGCCGGCCTGCCGGTGGCCAAGCACGGCAATCGTTCGGTTACCAGCTCCTGCGGCAGCGCCGATGTGCTGGAGGCTCTGGGAGTGGATCTGCAACTGCCCCCCGAGCGGATCGCCCGGGCCATTCGCCAGGTGGGGATCGGCTTTATGTTCGCCCCGGCCCTGCATGGGGCGATGAAATATGCCATCGGCCCCCGCCGGGAAATCGGCATCCGGACCATCTTCAATATTTTAGGTCCCCTGACCAACCCCGCCGGGGCCAATGTCCAGGTGATGGGGGTCTATGACCCCGGCCTGGTGGAAACCCTGGCCACGGTGCTGGGCCGGCTGGGTAGCCGCCGGGCGTTGGTGGTTTGCGGCGAGGGTAACGTTGACGAGTTGACAATTACCGGGCCGACCAGGGTGGCTGAGTTCCGGGAGGGGAAAGTTGCTTGCTGGACCGTCACCCCCGAGGAATGCGGCTTGCAACGGGCCGGGCTGGCTGAGATTAAGGGCGGGGGGGACGCCGCCGAAGCGGCCGCCTTGGTGCGGTCCATTCTGGGCGGCGCTCCCGGACCGCGCCTGGATATGGTGCTGCTCAACGCCGCTGCCGTCTTTTTGGCCGCCGAGCGTTGTTCCGACCTGGGCTCGGGGGTGGAATTGGCCCGCGAGCAAATCAAAAGCGGCGCCGCCCTGGCCAAATTGGATGAGCTGGTCAGTTTTTGCGGTCGGGAGGAGGTGCGCTGATGGCCGAAATTCCGGCACGGATTGTGGAGCGTAAGCGGGGGGAGGTGGTCTGATGGCCGGGATTCTGGCGCGGATTGTGGAGCGCAAGCGGGAGGAGGTGGCGGAATTGAAGCGCCGGGGGCTGCAGCCGCCGGCCGGCCCGGTGGACGCCCCGCGGGGATTCCAGGCCGCCCTGCTGGCCCGCAATCCCGAGGTGGCCATCATCGCCGAATTAAAAAAAGCTTCGCCCTCCAAGGGTTTGATCAGGCCGGATTTTGCTCCGGCGGAGATTGCCGCCGCCTATCAGCGCGGGGGGGCGGCGGCGTTGTCGGTGCTCACCGATCGGGATTTTTTTCAGGGTGATCTGGCTTATCTGCCCCTGGTTCGCAGCCGGGTGCCCCTGCCGGTCCTGCGCAAAGATTTTCTGATCGACCCCATCCAGTTGGAAGAGGCCGCCCTCCATGGCGCCGATGCCGTGCTGCTGATTGCCGCCATTCTGGAAACCGGCCAGTTGCAGGAGTTGCGGCTCCAGGCCGAGGCGGCGGGCATGGACGTGCTGGTGGAGATCCACGATGAGGCCGAGGCGGAAAAGGCCCTGGCTGCCGGCTCCCGCCTGATCGGGGTCAATAACCGCGATCTGCGCGATTTTTCCATGGACCTTAACACCACCTTCCGCCTGCGGCGGTTGATTCCCGCCGAAATTCCCCTGATCAGCGAATCGGGGATTAGCGACCATGCCGATATCCAGGCCCTGGCCCGACACGCGGTGGCGGCGGCCCTGGTGGGCGAAAGCCTGATGCGGGCTCCCGACCCCGGCCGGGCCCTGTTGGCCCTGCGGGGCGAAACGGGATAGTGGCGGATCATGGAAGGACGAACCAGAATCAAAATTTGCGGGATGACCGAGGCGGTGCGGGTGCGGGAGGCGGTGGCCGCCGGGGTGGACGCTCTGGGCTTTATCTTCGCTCCCGGCAGCCCTCGCCGGCTTGAGCCCCAACAGGCTCGGGAGCTGATCGCCTCGCTACCGCCTTTTGTCGATGCGGTGGGGGTTTTCGTCAACGAAGAGGCGGCGGTGATCGGGGAGCTTGTCGATTACTGCGGATTGACCATGGTGCAACTCCATGGCGACGAAGAGCCCGACTTTTGCCGGGCCATGCCGGTGCGGGTGCTCAAGGCGATCCGGGTGGGTGCACACAGCCGGGCCGAGGAGCTGAGCCCTTATCGCGGCTGTGTCGCCGGTTTTGTGCTGGATACCTACCGGGACGGCCGGGCCGGCGGCACCGGTGAGGCCTTCGATTGGTGCCTGGTGTCGCAACTGGCTCCTCCGGCACCGGTGATCCTGGCCGGCGGCCTGACCCCGACCAATGTCGCCGCCGCCATCGAAGTGGTCCGGCCGTTTGCGGTGGATTTCAACTCGGGGCTGGAAAGCGCTCCCGGCCGCAAGGATTCCGCCCTGATGCGCCAGGCGGTGGCGGTGGTCCGCCAGGTTGACTGCGCCTGCTGATTTTTCCTCACCCCCTCTCTTCTCCTGTTTTTATTTGTCCTCCGGTCTTTAACGACCGATAGAACAAGATGTAAGCGTGGCCAAATGTTGCCTGTGGCCAATTGCCACGAGGTGCCATGACCCTTTCGGGGGACCGGGTGTCTTTTGGTCACGGAATTTTTGTTTACATCGAGTTAATCTTTGCATATTCTTTCCCGTAAGCAGGAATTTTTCAAGAGCTTACGTCGGGTTGGGCTGAGGGGAGAAGATGGCCAGGGAACAACTTTTGAAAAAGGGGATGCCCCTGCAGGACGGGGCGTTTCTCCTGAAGGTTGCCAAGGACCGGCTGCTGGCGGTGGTGGTGGCCGCCGACCCTGAAGCGGGCGCTGAACTGGATCGGCAAGCATTGGCTCGGACCATGGCCGAAGAGGGCATCGTTTTCGGGGTGTTGCCGGAACCGGCGATCTGCTCCAATGGTGCCCTCTGTGTGGCCAGGGGGGTGGCCCCCAACCACGGCGAAGATTCCAAAATCAGAATGTATGTCCGGCCCTCGGTGGTGCGGGTGCCCAAGGTCAAGGATCCCGGGCGCGACCAGGTTGACTTCCGGGAACTGGGCAGCATTGTCAACGTTGATAAGGGGCGCCAGCTCCTGGAAGTGATTCCTCCCACCCCCGGTACGGCCGGCCGTGATGTTTTCGGTGAAGAAATCCCCCCCAAGCCCGGCAAGGAACGCAAGCTTAAATGCGGTCCCGGCGTCACCGTTTCCGATGACGAGCGCCGGGTTTTCGCCGCCTGCGACGGCAAGTTCATCATGGCCGACGGCAAGCCTTCGGTTTATGAAGAGCATACGGTCAGCGGCGATCTCGATCTTACCGTGGGTAATATCGCCTTTGGCGGCAAGAGGCTGATCATCACCGGCGAGGTGCCCGCCGGCTTTTCCGTCAAGTGCCGGGGAGACATCGATATCCGGCAAGGGGTGCATAACAGTGTGGTGATGGCCGGCGGCAATCTCAAGGTGGGCGGCAGTGTGGTGGGGGAGGAGGCGGTGCTGCGGGCCAAGGGTAATGTGGAGATCGCCTTTATGGAGGGCGGCCCCAGCGTGGAGGCCGGCGGTGATTTGCGGATCCGCGAGTCCGCCATCCAGTGTCAGGGGTTGGTGGGTGGCGCCCTTAATGCTCGGGGCAGCGGCAATAAGGGAGTGCTGGTGGGGGGCAAATATATTGTCGGCGGCTCGGTTTATGTGGGAGAGCTCGGCACCGACGCTGAAATCCAGACCTACCTCCATGTGGGGGTGGTGCCTTCAATCCAGGGCCGCAAGCAGAAGGTGGATGACGACCTAAAGCTCTGGGCCGAGCGGCTCAACGAGATCATCAAGAATATCAGCGCCCTGGATAAGATGAAAAAGGATCAGGGCGCCGGCTTCCCGCCGGAACGGGAGGCCATGCTTAAAAAATACCGGGCTGCCATGCCCAAGACCATGGATCGGGTCAACGAACTCACCGAACAGGCCAAAAAGCTGGAGCAGGAACTGGACCAGATGGTGGCCGAAAGTGTTTACGTTTACGGCACCCTTTATCCCGGCAGCGTGGTCAGCATCGGTAGCGCCACTCGCTTTGTCACCAGCGAGGAACGGGAGTGCGTGGTCTATTTCGACCGGGAAACCCGCCAGATCCTGATCCGCAAGCTCAATAAGGAGGAGCTGGCGGCCAGCTGATTGGCTCCCGGGATTAAGGTATTAGCACAGTTCGGCTTGGCGGATAATGGCCAGCATCTCCCGTACCGCCTGCTCCAATCCCACCATAATTGCCCGGGCCATGATGGCGTGGCCGATGCTTAATTCCTCGATGGTGCCCAGGGCCGCGATCCGACCGGTGGTGAGATAATCCAGGCCGTGGCCGGCGTTGACCCGCAGGCCGGCCGCCAGGGCGCTTTCCGCCGCCGCCGCCACCAGATTGAATTCCCGTTCCCGCTCCTTTTCGTCCACGGCATCGCAGTAGCGGCCGGTATGAATCTCGATGAAGGTGGCCTCGACGGCGGCCGCAGCCCCAATCTGGCGCGGGTCGGGATCGACGAACAGGCTCACCGGGATGCCCCGGCGGTTAAAGTCGCCGATCACCCGGGCCAGCTTTTTGCGCTGGCCGCTGACGTTAAGGCCGCCTTCGGTGGTCAGTTCCCGCCGCTTTTCCGGGACCAGGGTGACCATGTCGGGCTTGAGCTCATGGGCGATGGCGATGATCTCCGGGGCGGCGGCCATCTCCAGATTCAGCTTGCTCTTCACCGTCTGGCGCAGCAGGAGCAGATCCCGGTCCTGGATATGGCGGCGGGCCTCCCGCCAGTTCGCAGATGCCGGCGGCCAGCACCGGGTCCGGCTGGCCGCCGCCCCGGGCCTGGCGCAGGGTGGCGACGTGATCGACATTGACGGCCAGTTGGATCATGGTTTTTCTCCTCTCTTCATGGGCCAGTTGGGCCAGCAGTTCCTCTTCCTTGCGGGCCATGGCGCTGGCCGCATCCTCCGACTGTTCATGGTCATAACCCAGCAGGTGCAAAAGGCCGTGGATCAGCAGCCAACTCAGCCGCCGCTCCCGGCTGATTCCCAGTTTCGCAGCCTCGCGGGCGGCGACAGCCGGGGCAATCACCACATCGCCCAGTAAGCGTCCAGCAGCACCGTAGCTTTGGGCGATCAGCCAGGCTTGAGTACACGGGGTACGAGGCGCCTGGCTGCTTACCCAAATCTGCGGCACTGCTGAACGCTTGCGTTCCGTTAAATCGTCAGGTTTGTGTCCCTGGTGAACAGCTGTATCGCCCAGGATGGGCGGGGTGCCGGCGGGGGGCGGCTCGGCCTCCTGGGGAAAGGCCAGGACATTGGTGGGCCGGTCCCGGTTGCGGTAGCGGGCGTTAAGTTGGCGCATCCGCTCATCGTCCACCAGCAGGATGCTCAGCTCGGCCGTGCTTTGCCGGCAGAGTTTGAGCAGCATTTCCGCCCGGCGCTTAAGGCGGGCCAGCTCCCGGCTGCTGCAGTCGGCGCCCTCCTGGCTGATCAAAACCGTCATTTGCCGCCCTTGGCTGTTTTGCCGTTGGTGCCGGTCCGGGGTTTGGTTCCGGGTTTTGCCCTGGTTCCGGACTTGGCGTAGGCCCGGATGATTTTCTGGACCAGGGGATGGCGGACCACGTCCATATCGCTGAAATCGCAGAAAGAAATCCCGTCCACCTTGCCCAGCAGGCGGCGGGCTTCCACCAGGCCCGATTTTTTCTCCGGCGGCAGATCAACCTGGGTTACATCGCCGGTGATCACCGCCTTGGAGTTGAAGCCCAGGCGGGTCAGGAACATCTTCATCTGCTCCGAGGTGGTATTCTGGGCCTCGTCGAGAATCACAAAGGCGCCGTTCAGGGTCCGCCCACGCATAAAGGCCAGGGGGGCGATTTCGATGACCCCTTCCTCCAGCAGCTCGGCGGTTTTGCCGGGGCCCAGCATGTCGTTCAAGGCGTCATGGAGGGGGCGGAGATAGGGGTTGACCTTCTGGGCCAGGTCGCCGGGAAGAAAGCCCAGCCGTTCACCGGCCTCCACCGCCGGCCGGGCCAGGATAATGGCCCTGACCTGGCGGGCGGCATAGGCGGCCACCGCCATGGCCACCGCCAGGTAGGTCTTGCCGGTGCCGGCCGGGCCGATGCCGAAGACGATATCGTGGCCGCGAATGGCGTCGATATAATGTTTCTGATTGAGACTCTTGGGGGAAACCACCTTGTGTTCGGCGGTGATATAAACCTTGTCCAGGAAAATATCCTTGAGTATCGCCTTGGGTGAAACCTCAAGCACCCGCAGGGCGTAGGCTACGTCCGCCGGGTAGACCGGATAGCCGGACCGCACCAGGTCATAGAGTTTGCGCAGGGCCGAGGCCGCCAGGGCCACCTCATGCTCCCGGCCGCTGATGGTGACGGTGGCCCCCCGCACCCCGATCTCCACCCCGCTGGCCTCTTCGATAATGGCCAGGTTACGGTTGAGATCGCCGTAAAGCAGCAGGGCCAGGTGATTGTCGGCAAAGGTGATTTCTTCTTGCTGCAATGGGGTAAACTCCTGATAGTAGCCCTGGTAACCGTTGGCCAGGGCCGGTAAGCGTTCAGCAGTGCCGCAGATTTGGGCAAGCAGCCAGGCGCCTCGTACCCCGCGTACTTAAGCCTGGCTGATCGCCCGAAGG
>OBJA01001154.1_pt1 | contig 19161 bp, 20 predicted proteins | sample 1519751 | NCBI WGS metagenome assembly OBJA01 (sample SAMEA3881238, study PRJEB22517) | soil metagenome | biome: lake sediment; feature: soda lake sediment; material: sediment, water from around vicinity | place: India | collected 2013-12-23 | depth 3 m
GGTATCGCTTCAGGTGAAGATCGTGCCATTGAGGCTGCACGAAAAGCGATTCATTCTAAGTTGCTTGAAGTATCCATCGATGGCGCAACAGACGCCATTGTAAATATTACATCAGGAACAAATATCACATTGTTTGAAACTGAACAAGCCTTATCTGAAATCAGAAATGCTACAGATCGTGATCTAAATATCATCTATGGAACAACGGTTAATCAAGACTTAGATGATGAACTCATCGTGACAGTTATAGCAACAGGATATGAATTAAAAGCAAAAGATTCAACCGTAGAAAATCTTGCAACTGAAATCTTTAACAAGACTTCAGATGAACAACTTAAGTTAACAAAATCAGGTCTTCAATCTCAAGATTATGAGGAAGAAGTCGTCAATCAACCAAAAGAAGGAAAGAAACATAACATTCCTTCATGGTTACAGAAAAAAAGCAAATTTTAAAAGGCGAAAGCCTTTTTTACTGGAAGGAAGTATTTATGTTAAAAGCGGGTATTATCGGTTTACCAAATGTTGGTAAATCGACACTCTTCAACGCTATAACGAAAGCCGAAGCATTGGCTGCAAACTATCCGTTTGCAACTATTGATCCAAATGTTGGTGTCGTTTATGTACAAGATGAAAGACTTGACGTTTTAGAGAAAATTTATAAACCAAAAAAAGTTATTCCAACAGCATATGAATTTATTGATATTGCTGGCTTAGTAAGAGGGGCATCGAAAGGCGAAGGTCTAGGTAACCAGTTTTTGTCACACATTCGTGAAGTAGATGCGATTTGCCAAGTTGTGCGTTGTTTTGATAACAGCAACATCACACATGTCGAAGGATCAATTGATCCACTCCGTGACATAGAGACCATTCAAATTGAACTTAACCTAGCTGATTTGGATGCTATTGAAAAAAGATTATCTCGACTTGATAAGAAAGTAAAAGCAAAAGTTAAAGAAGCAATTTTAGAACATGACATTTTATCACGTATTAAAGATGCCATTGATCATGGTGATAATCCAAGAAGCCTATCATTTGAAGATGATGCGTTAAAGGTGATAAAAAGTTTTAATTTATTGTCTTTAAAACCGATGATCTATATTGCAAATGTATCTGAAACAGATTTGCATGATCCCATGCAAAACCATCATTATCAACAGATTACATCTTATGCTAAAAAAGAGAATATGGATGTGGTGACTATTTCTGCACAAGTCGAAATGGAGATTGCTTCACTAAATCATGATGAACAAATAACCTTTTTAGAAGCGTATGGTTTAAAAAAATCTGGATTAAATGAAGTTATAGAACGTAGTTATCAACTTCTTGGACTCAAAACATATTTTACTGCAGGAGAACCTGAGGTTAGAGCATGGACGTTTAAAAAAGGCATGAAGGCTCCACAATGTGCAGGGATCATTCACAGTGATTTTGAACGAGGTTTTATTAAAGCAGAAACGCTTGCTTATCAAGATTTAGTCAAGTATGGAACTCCACAACTTGCAAAAGAAGCAGGACGAGTTCGATTAGAAGGGAAAGAATATGTTGTCCAAGATGGAGACATCATGCTCTTTAGGTTCAATGTGTAATGTTTGATTTCAAAGGTGTAACGATTTGTGCATCTAAATACTTCACAGTGACTGAAATGAGATTGCTTTATGAAAAGCATGTTTTTCATTTTGGTGAAAATCGTGCCCAAGACTTCATGAAAAAACAACAAGAACTTAGCGATTTAAGCATTGTTTGGCATTTTATTGGGCATTTACAATCAAATAAAGTCAAACAAATGATTAATGACATTGATTACCTGCATACATTAGATCGCATGAGTTTGGCAGAGGCTATTCAAAAATACCGTAAAACACCACTTGATTGTTTTATTCAAGTGAATTTAACCGAAGAAAATCAAAAATCAGGACTTTTCGTCCATGATTTAGATAAATTTCTATTAGAAATTAAAAATTATGATAAAATAAATATAGTCGGATTTATGACCATCGGTAAAGATGATGATTTAATCGAAACTGAACATGCGTTTCAAAAACTTGACGATTTGGCTAACACATACCAACTGCCATACCGTTCAATGGGTATGTCCAACGATTATGAGTTAGCAATAAAACACCATGCAACACACTTAAGAATTGGTCGTAAGTTTAAAACATTACTTGAATAGGAGAACTTATGGGGCTTTTTAGTAAAAACAGAAAAAAAAACAAAGAAGATATTGTCGAAAAAGTACCTACATCAGAACGCATTGTGTTTGAAAAATTAGCATCTGATGATGACAAGTATTTAATCAAGTTAGCTGATGAAATGTTACAAGGAAACCCACTTATTCTAAGTTTTGATGCGCTTGATATTGATCAAGCAAACAAAGTGATTGCATTTTTGTCAGGTGTGGTTTATGCGATAAAAGGCGAGATCTTAAACATCAATGAGAAAGTTTTTATGTTTGCAGATCAACATGTTTATGCTGATGGAACCATAGAAGATTTCTTAAAAGAAATTGTTGAATAGAATATTGCGATGAGAAGGACAACGTAATCAATTATGTTTTAGCGAGTCAGGGACGGTGTAAGCCTGGTAACCACTAATGATTAATAATCACCTTTGAGCAAACATAAAAAATGAGGGCTAGAGTTTCTCTAGAACTAAGGTGGTACCGCGGAATTTTTTTTCGTCCTTAGCAATAAGGACGGATTTTTTTATATAAAGGAGAGATGAAGATGGATTACAAAGACACATTACTTATGCCTAAAACTGATTTCCCCATGCGAGGAAATTTAGGTGTAAGAGAAGTCGATTTCCAAAAAAGATGGAAAGAAATCGACTTGTACAATCAAGTATTAAAACAAAATAAAGAAAACACACCATTTATTTTGCATGATGGGCCTCCTTATGCAAATGGTGATATTCATATTGGACATACACTGAATAAAGTTTTAAAAGACTTTGTTTTGCGTTATCAAACGATGCAAGGCAAATATGTTCCTTATGTGCCTGGATGGGATACACATGGATTACCGATTGAAACAGCACTCACCAAAAAAGGTGTTAATCGAAAAGAAATGTCACTGGTTGATTATCGTAAATTATGTCGTCAATTTGCACTTGAACAAGTTGCTCGACAAAAAGTTCAGTTTGAAAGATTAGGTATATTAGGCGAATGGGACCATCCATACATAACACTCAATAACGATTATGAAGCCGATCAAATTCGTGTATTTGCAAAAATGGTTAAAAGAGGACTCATCTATAAAGGTTTAAAACCTGTTTATTGGTCACCATCGTCAGAATCTGCACTTGCTGAAGCTGAAATTGAATACCAAGATAAACAGTCAATTTCTGTTTATGTTGCATTTCCAGCTGTTTCAAAAAACGAACTTCTTAAAGATGCTTCGTATTTAATTTGGACGACGACACCATGGACTTTACCAGCTAATTTAGCGATATCTGTCCATCCACGATTCACGTATAACGTCATTGAAGTAGATGGAAAAAAATATGTTGTTGCTGATTCGCTTGTTTATACGATTGCTAAGGTTCTAAAGTGGTCACAATATCAAGTCATTGGACACATCAAAGGTCAAGATCTAGAACATGAATCCTATCAACATCCATTATACTTGCGTACCTCACCAATTATTGTTGGTGAACATGTAACAGATACAGATGGAACGGGTTTAGTTCATACAGCACCAGGACATGGTGAAGATGATTATCGTGTTGGAAAACAATACCAGTTAGACATTTTGTGTCCTGTTGATGACAAAGGATATATGACGTCAGAAGCGGGTCCATTTAGTGGCTTATATTATGAAGTTGCAAATGAAGAAATTGTTAAAGCGTTAGATGAAAAAGGTGTTTTACTCTATCAAGAAAAATTTACCCATTCATATCCACACGATTGGCGGACTAAAAAGCCAGTTATTTTTAGAGCAACCCCACAATGGTTTGCATCAATTGATCAACTAAAAAATGAATTGTTAGATGCGGTTAAAAAAGCAGATTGGTTACCAACTTGGGGAGAAGTTCGCATTTCAAATATGATTTCAGGTCGTGAAGATTGGTGTATTTCAAGACAACGTGCTTGGGGAGTTCCTATTCCAGTCTTTTATGCAGAAAATAATGAAGCTATTTTAGACCAAGAGGTTTTAGAGCATGTTGCACATTTGTTTGAGCAATATGGTTCTGATGTTTGGTATGAAAAAGAGGCTAAGGATTTACTTCCCGAAGGTTTCACACATCCTGGAAGTCCACATCACATTTTTAGAAAAGAAACAGATATTATGGATGTGTGGTTTGACTCTGGAACGTCACATTCTGTTTTAAGATCGAGAGATTTACCTTATCCTGCAGACCTATATTTAGAAGGATCTGACCAATACCGTGGTTGGTTTAACTCATCACTTATTACCGGTATTGCATCTTACGGTGAGGCACCTTATCGAAAGGTTGTATCTCATGGGTTTGTCCTCGATGGTCAAGGGCGTAAAATGAGTAAATCCCTAGGAAATACAGTTGATCCTTTAGTTGTTATGAAACAACAAGGCGCAGATTTACTTCGTCTTTGGGTAGCAACCGTTGACTATCACAGTGATGTGAGAATTTCTAACGAAATGATGACTCAAATCGCTGAAGGTTACCGCAAAATAAGAAATACATTCCGTTTTATGTTAGGAAATCTGCATGGTTTTGATCCAACAAAAGACTATATCAATTATGCAGATCGCGCACAGTTAGATCGTGTGTTAACATTAAAATACGAACAATTGGTGAATGACTGTATTGACGCTTATGACAACTATCAATTTGATCGTGTATATCGCTCTGTTGTGCCTTTTATGACAAATGATTTATCAGCATTCTATTTGGATTATACAAAAGATATTTTATATATCGAGCAAGAAAAATCGATGGAAAGAAAAGCAGTTCAGTCGACATTGTATGATGTTACATTAGGTATATTAAAACTGCTAACACCGATTATTCCACATACAACATCTGAAGCATACCAACTACTACCTTTTACACACCTAGATGATGTTTACTTAGAGACGATGCCAACAACATCAAACCGCAAAGACATCGATTTGATGCAAGCTTTTGATACATTTGAAGTGATTCGCGAAGCCGTATTAAAAAAACTAGAAGATGCGAGAGAGCAAAAACTGATTGGTAAATCACTTCAAGCAGAAATCAATCTTGTGGTGACCAAAAAAGATATGGCCGCTATTGAGAAATTAGCGATGAAATTACATCAGGTTCTTATTGTTTCAAAGGTTAATCTTGAAGTCGGTGATCAATTAGTGATTAACATTAAACCTGCATCAGGAGAAACATGTGATCGTTGTTGGAACGTTGTGGATCATGTGCATGCAAATGGTTTATGTAATCGTTGTCATCATATTATAGGAGGAAGTAATCGATGAATATTTTGGTTGTTAATGATGATGGGTATCAAGCTTCAGGATTAAGTATTCTTGTTCGTGCTTTAGCACCTTTTGGTGATGTTTATGTTGCTGCACCTAAAGATCATCAAAGTGCTAAGAGTCATGCGATATCCATTCATTCACGTATCGAAACGTTTATGACAGATCCTATTTTTGGATCATCAGCAACGCTTGTTGTTGATGGAACACCAGCCGATGCAGTCAGATTAGGGTTAAAAGTTTTTAATGTTGATTTCGATTTAGTAGTTTCTGGTATAAATTATGGTTCTAATATCGCAAAAGATATCTTGTATTCTGGGACGGTTGCTGCTGCAATTGAAGCGAAAATATTAGGCGTTGATGCGATTGCCATATCAGCACCACATACGAAATTACCATATTTATATGATGAAACCATCAAACTGATGGATGAAATCATTGACGCACACCTTCATGTTGGGGAAGGTATCCTAAATATTAATTTCCCTAAAGATATCTATGCACGTCCTAAAGGAGTAAAAATTACATCGATGGGTAAACGACTACAGCATGCTGAGTTTATTAAAAGTGAGAAGCCTGACATTTTTCATATTAAAGGATCAATCATTAACTATCAAGAACATGAAACTTCGGACGTATCCGCTTATGAAGATGGTTATATCTCGATCACACCGATTCGAATCGATCGTACACATCATGAATGGATGAGAAAAATCCTTGGTGAATAATCAAAATGATTTCACAAGATTTGTGATAAACTAAAAATAAGGTGGGTGAGACGATGGCACTCTTTAATATACATTTCTTTAAAGAAAAAACACGCAAAATTGATTTAGAAGAACTGATATCCTTCTTCGAAAAAATTGAAGGAATTCATGTCGAAATGGATGAGCGCAGTGTTCGATTTAAATACACACATCCAAGATTGCAATATGATGCACTTTTTATCATTACGCCTAAATCACAAGTACCTGATATTTATCGCTTAAACCCAAGATTTCTTGACTTAAATTTTCATTTAGAAATGAACATATTGACACCTGAGTATGTAGCTAAGCAACTCTTTGATATTGTTAAAAGGGTGTGCGATACATATGGGTTTGCAATTTATAATGAAATGTTTGAAGATGTATTACTTTATAAAATCGATGTTGTTTTAAAAGTTTATCAAATGTTAAAAGAAGCATACATTAAGAAAAACCCCATGTTACTTTCTGAACATCATCAATTGCCTAAAGATGAAGTCAGTTCAATTTTGAGATACTTAGATGATCTAAATGAACTCCAAAACTATTATAAAGACTTAGAAACATATGTACCTAAATATCATTTTTTAACCACAGAACAAAAAAAGCTGGTTCTTGGCATCGAATGGAAAGAACATACATTGACTGTGTTTCCACCATATTTAGATTATGTATTCTATCGCGTTGGAAATGAAATACGAGTGATTGATTATCAAGAACTTCATCCTATCATTGACAAGTTTCTACTTGATGTTCCTGGTTTTATTAAAGGAACAAAAGTGATGCACAAAAAACAAGCTAAAAAGATATATCACATCATGAAAAAACAAAAGTTTACAAAAATCACACATACTTTCTCTAAAGAGAGTGTGAAAAGAATATTAGACTAAAAAACACAGTATCTGTGTTTTTTATACTGAAAGAGGAGATAAACATGCAAATCAATAAAATGATTGACCACACAAAATTAGGTGCAAATATCACAAAACAGCAAATTGACCAACTGATTGAAGAAGCTAAAACGTATGACTTTAAGTCTGTATGTGTCAATCCCATTTGGGTTCAATATGCCAAAGCAGCATTAGCATCAACGGATGTCTTAGTTTGTACCGTTGTTGGCTTCCCACATGGTACACACGCTAAGGAAGTTAAAGCGTTTGAAGCAGAACAAGCAGTCAAAGATGGCGCAGATGAACTTGATATGGTTATGAACGTTTATGCATTAAAGTCGAAAAACCATTCTCTTGTTTTAGAAGAGATAAAAAGCGTAGTAAAACAAGCGCAAGGAAGATGCGTGATAGTTATTATTGAAACCTGTTATTTAACACCTGAAGAAATTGTAGAAGCTTCAAAGCTAGTTGTTGAAGGTGGAGCACAATTTGTTAAAACATCAACAGGATTTGGTACGTATGGTGCACGCATCGAGGATGTTAAACTCATGAAAGAAACCGTACAATCACATGCTGAAGTAAAAGCTTCAGGTGGTGTAAGAACGTATGATGATGCTTTAAAAATGATTGAGGTAGGTGCGACACGCATCGGTACTTCAAATGGCGTCGATATTGTAAATAAAAGGAGAAATGAACATGATTCCAACACCTCATATTGAATTAGAAAACAAAGACTTAATCGCTAAGACCGTTTTAATGCCGGGAGATCCACTTCGGGCGAAATATATTGCTGATACCTTTTTGACAAACGTTGTTCAAATCAATGGTGTTAGAAATATGTTAGGTTATACTGGATTTTTCAAAAAGAAAAGAGTAACAGTTATGGGTTCTGGTATGGGCATGCCGAGCATTGGTATTTATTCATACGAGTTATTTAAATTTTATGATGTCGAAAACATTATTCGTGTAGGGTCATGTGGTTCATATTCAAAAGATTTAAATTTATATGATGTCATTTTAGTCACAGACGCATATAGTGAATCATCATATGCGAAAACCATGGGTGTTTCCAGTCGTAAAGTTTTACCAGCAACAAAAACACTTAATAACAAATTAATCAAATCTGCTGATAAATTAGGACTAAAAATGACACCAAGTATCATTCATTCAAGTGATGTGTTCTATCGTATCAATCATGATGAGTGGAAAGATATTCAAGCAAAATATCAAGCAAATGCTGTAGAAATGGAATCTTTTGCACTCTTTGCAAATGCAAAAGCCTTAAAAAAGAAAGCAGCATGCTTACTTACTGTTTCAGATTCTTTAGTAACGCATGAGGCAACAAGTGCTAAAGAGCGTCAAGAAGCATTTACAAAAATGATGGAAATCGCTTTAAATAGTTTATAATGCTTGCTTTACAAAATGATTTCAAAACGATACAGTTTACACTCTTTTTCACCGATAAAGATGTCAACGAAAAAAGTGTGTATCGTTTTTTGTTGCCAAGATTAATGACCATACATACCAATTTACTAACAACAAGAAAACAGATGAGTGAAAAGTTAGAAGATTTATATGGTGCTTATTTTAGACCTCAAGTCGAAAGACTAGGTAACTTATCAGTTGTTAGCATAACACTCACATTTGCTGATCCAAAAATCGTGGGTTCACAAACACTCTTTTTAGATGCACTTGATTTATTTAAACAAGTGATTTTTGAGCATGACTCTTTGAGTAAAGAGATTTTTGAAGAAGAAAAAAGGATGCTTCTCGAACAATGGGAAACGTTATATGACAAAAAAAGACAATATGCGCAATATCAATACAACGCACTCTTATATGGTGATGATACATATGGTTATCCATTATCTGGAACATATGAAGATATAAAAAAACTTAGTAAAGAAAAACTTGAAGCATATTACAAAGACGTCTTTTTAAACAATAATATAAGATTCATCGTCAATGGGAACTTATCAACAGATGAACTTGATCAATTAAAAGCATTAGGTATAAAACATGAGGCTTTACCTTTTCCTTATGAGGTAAGTTTTAGGGAAGCTCGAGATCGTGTTGAAAAACGAGAACAAACCGTCATGCAGCAAGGCATCATCAAAATGGGATACCATTTTCCAATTTTTAGACAAGATAAACTGTATTATGCAGCATGTCTCCTTGATGATATGATTGGCGGTTATCCTGAATCAAGATTGTTTAAGGAAATCAGAGAAAAACTCGGACTTTGTTATGATATTCAATCAGGATTTGATCCTTATCGTGGTGTCATTCATATATCGAGTGGTGTTGATGCAAAAAAAATAGATATTGCGATTGATTCCATTATGTTTGAAGTGCAAAAAATGATTGATGAAGGTCCAAAAGAGGATGAACTCTTACATGCTAAGGCTTACTATACCCATCAATTAAAAACATCTTTAGATAGTCAATCTATGGCGACAAAACGTCTGTATTTAAAAGATGTTTTAGGATACGATGAATCTATTGAGAAACGTCTGAAGGCCATTGAAAAAGTATCGTTAGATGACATCAAAGAAGCATCTGCATATCTAAAACTTGATACCATCTATGTGCTACACGGAGGTCAAGATGATCACTAGACTCGAAAAACAATTCGGTGAAAAAGTACATATCATTAAACTCAAAAACGGTATGCAAGTTCACATATTGCCAAAAGAAGATCCTTATTATACAACCTATGTTGAACTATCTATCCCATACGGAGCACTTCATCTTGATTACATGCAAGACCACAAACTGTTTCGCTCACCTTATGGAACCGCTCATTTTTTAGAACATAAAATATTTGCGATGCCAGAAGGAGATGCATTTTCAATGTTTTCTGCTTTAGGTGTCGATGCTAATGCAATGACTTCATACAATCAAACGAGTTATTTGTTTGTTGCGACAAATCAAGTCATGCCTGCTCTTAAACATTTGATGAATATGATTGATACACCGTATTTTACAGATGAGAATGTTCAATCTGAGAAAAGTATTATTGCAGAAGAGTTAAAAATGTATTTAGATGATCCAAATGTAGTTATGCAAAACCAATTGTTAGAAATGATGTATCGGGTGCATCCGATACGTTATGATATTGGTGGAACACTGGAATCCATTCAAGAGATCAACGTAGAAACACTACATGATGTCTACCGACATTTTTATGCACCACGCCAACGATTACTCACTATTGCTGGAAAAGTTGATTTAAAAGCGATTAAAGCTTTTTTTAAAGCGTATCATCAAGAACAGCCTAACAAAGGTCAAAAACCTAAGTTAATCTTACCAAAAGAGCCTAAACGTGTTGTTAAAAATCATCATGTTGAAGTCAAAGATGTTCAGCTGAATAAGTTGATGATTGGGCTTAAACTCCAGATGTTAAAAAATGGAAAGAAAGACCAAATTAAACATGAGTTAGCGTTGTCTTTAGGATTGAACATGCTTCTAGGTGCATCCTCAAAGATGTATGAAACTCTGCTTGAGAAAAAGTATATTAATGCAAGTTTTTATGTAAACACCACGTTTGAAAAACAAGCCGAGTATGTGATGATCTATGCTGAATCAAAGAGCGTTTATGCACTTAAACGAGTTCTTGTTAATTATTTAACAAGCGATGTTAAAAATCATTTATCCGAAGAAGCATTTAATCGATTTAAGAAAGTTTACTTAGGACAATTTGTTTTCGCTTTAAACAATCTTGAAACAAAAGCTTATCTATATGGAAAATACTTCCATATGGGTTCATCACTTTTTGAAGTGGTTAATATATTGCAGACGATTACGTATGATGATGTCATAACAGCACTTGCGAGGCTAGATAAAAAATACATGTCTACATTGATTTATAAAAAAGCCTAAAAACAGGCTTTTTTTTATTTTTATCAGTGCAATAAGTATTAAAATCGTTATATCACAAAAGCTGAAAGCAAATTTATCAAATGATCCAATGAGCAATCACATATATGTAAAATGGCCATTTCAGTTTACATCTTTTATAGCATATACTTGATGAAAAAGGAGGCTATATGTTAAATCAATTAATTCTTGTTGGTCGTCTAACGAGTGATCCTGAAACAAAGATTTTAGAAGATGGTAGAAAGGTTGCTGAAGTAACACTTGCTGTACAAAGATCATTCAAAAATATTGAAGGAAATTATGATACAGATTTTATTAAGATATCCATTTGGGAGGGTTTAGCAACTGCAATTGAGTCGTATTGCACAAAAGGTGTCATGATTGCCGTTAAGGCTAGAGTGCAAAGTTGGAAGTATGATTTATCCGATGATCGCAAATTGAATATGCTTGAGGTTATTGCTGAAAGAATCAGCTATTTATCATCCTCAGGCAAAAATGATACTAAAGTATCAGAAGAAAGTTCAGAAAATTGAACTTTTTTTGTTGACATTTCATACTATGCAATGTATAATATTAGGCAAAAGGTAGTATTAGAGGTGTTTATGAAACAACAAGTCAAAAAAGGAGTGCTTGAGATCTTTGTGCTAGCGATCTTAATGAAAGAAGATTCCTACGGATATAAAATTGTTAGTGATCTTAATGATTACATCGACATGAGTGAATCAACACTATATCCTATATTAAGAAGACTAGAAAAGCAAGATGAGCTCACCACGTATAATGAGCTTTATCAAGGACGTAATCGAAAATATTATCAAATTACGATGAAAGGAAAAAAACATATCAAAGATTTTATGGATGAGTGGGAAGATATACGAAAAATCTACGATATTTTACTGAAATGATGAAAACTTGGTTAAATGAATTAAGAAAAAAGCTTGACAAAAAATTTTACAAAGAAGAAGTTGATGAAATCGTCTCTTATTATGAAGAAATGATTGAAGAGCGTAAAGCAAAAGGAGAATCCATTGATCATATCTTAGCATCATATGATATCAATGTATTGATGAAAAATATCACACCAGAGATTGTCATGAAGAGAGAGCATAAAACGTATCTTTCTTTATCAAAGAGTACAAAACAGGTCATTTTAGTGTTATTATCAACACCTTTATTGATTCCTATAGGGGTGACTTATGTTGCTCTTATTGTGACTGCAGTTTCTCTTCTTATTGCAAGCGTTGCAATGATGTTTGCCGGAAGTGTTGCTCTCATCTCGTATCTAATCACATTGTTTTCTAGCACATATCCATTGATTGATCATATAGGACTTTTAGGTATTGGACTCATTGGGTTTTCTGTGATGGTTTTATCAGCCATTTTGCTTGCAAAAATTGTTTTTGTTGTGATTGCAGGCATGTTAAACATATTTGCTAAAGTATTAAAGAGAGGTAGAGAACATTATGAAACGGTTTAGTAAAATCATGATAGCGATTTTTTTCTTAGGTATTATTCTTGTTATTGTTTCTGTTGTTGGAGGATTGGATCTTAAAACTATTGCTGGTTTTTTCAACGAAGATGAAGCATATGGTGAATTAATTACATATACGACTACTCAAGACATTCATGAGGTTAACTTTTCATTTGAAGAACGTCATATTTATGTTTCATTTTCAGATAGTGATGAGATACAATTTGCTTATTATGCGCATGAAAACGATCGATGGTCATTTGACAATCAAGATGGGATATTGGCAATCACTCAAAAAAAGCAGTTTAATCTTTTGAATAACATTACATTTAAATACACGTCTAAAGAGGTTAAAACAGTTATTATCACGTTGCCACTTGACATGATTCATACAATAAACATAAGAACAAATGTGGGTAGTGTTGATTTAAATGGAGCAAATCAGTCCTTTGATTACGTCAACATTTCAACAGACACGGGTAGTATAAAAGCTTATGATTTTGAATCTCTTGATACAAGATTAAGAACAAAGACAGGTAGCATAGATATACAACGTACTCAATTAGAAACTGTTTATTTATCATCAAGCACGGGAAACATTAGCGTAGGTCATATGCACGCAAATGACTTAGACGTTAGAAACTCGACAGGAAATGTAACCATTAGTCAATCCAATGTTTTAACAACCATCAAAGTCACATGTAGTACAGGGAAAGTTCGTCTCTTAGAGACAACTGCAGAAGCATATGATTTAAAAACAAGTACAGGTAGCATTAGTTTTACCAACACTAACATGAGTGAAGTCGAGATTAAATACGATTTACGCGTATCAACAGGAACCATTCGTATCAATGGACTTTCACAAGGAAATAGATACACGACAGCACAGGGGACTGTGACACTAAAAGCTGAAACGTCAACCGGGAAAATTGATATAACCACAGAATAACAATTATTGTAAAAAGAATATATAAAAGTAATTATGTTTTCATGAAATAGAGTTATGTTTAATCAGAGCTCTATTTTTTTAATGTTTCAGCGTTAATTATTCAAATCTCATGGTTGTTTGAATCGTGTTGTTGATCTATGTCATAATTCATCATAAAAACAATCAAGAACATAGGATTACACCGTGATTTATGCTAAAATAAAAAAAGGGAGATGATATCATGAATATAAATTTTAAGAGCGAAGTTTTGAAACGTAAACATCACATGATTGAAGATTTGCAAAAGCTTATTCAAATCAACTCAGAAATGACAACATTTGATCCAAATCGAAAAGGTGCACCTTTTGGTGAAGGCACTAAAGAAGCACTTGATTTCATGTTAGGTCTTGGTCAAAGAGATGGCTTCGAGACCGTCAATCTTGAGGGTTATGCTGGACATATTGAATATGGTAATCAAAAAGATTTTGTCGGTATCATTGGTCATTTAGATGTTGTACCAGCAGGTAATGATTGGACATATCCTCCATATGGAGCAGAAATACATGATGGCAAAATGTATGGTCGTGGGACTGAAGATGACAAAGGACCAACGATTGCAGCGTATTATGCTTTAAAAATACTTAAAGAATTAAATGTACCCTTGTCAAAACGTGTAAAACTGATTTTAGGAAACGATGAAGAAACTGCTTGGCGATGTGTTAGACATTATTTTAGTGTATATCCTGAAATACCAGTTTCTGGATTTATTCCAGATGCTGATTTCCCACTTATCTATGCAGAAAAAGGAATTACACGTATTTTTATTGAAGGAACTTTTAATCATCCTGATATTATCGACATTCAAGGTGGATTTAGAGATAATATGGTTCCCGATTACGCAACAGCTGTCATGGTTGGAACAAAAGACTATATGGGTGCTTTCCATCAATTTTTGAGTGCCAAAAATTATGTAGGTCATGCAAAAGCAGATGACGGAAAGGTTATCTTGAAAGTTGTAGGAAAAAGTGCACATGGTTCAACACCTGAATACGGCGAAAATGCTATAGATCGTCTTTTTGAATTTTTTATTGATCAACATATAGATCATCCACTTATAAAACTTGTTGAAAATTTACTCATCAATGATATTCATGGTCATAAACTTGGTGTTAACTATCACGATGAAGAAATGGGTTATTTAACCAATAATTTTGGTGTCATTAAAGTAAAAGATGGAAACTATCACATTCAATTAAACTTAAGATACCCACATGGTGTTCATGTCGATGATATTATGACAAAAATTAATCAAAAAGTTGCTATCTATCAAGCGAAAGCAACGTTAGATAAGCATCAAGCCCTACTTTATAAAGACCCTAATTCAGCGTTAGTACAAACACTCATGGGTGTTTATCAAAAACACACAGGAGATACAAAGTCAAAACCAATTAATATCGGTGGAGGAACATTCGCACGAGCGATGCCAAACTGCGTCGCATTTGGACCACACTTCTTAGATAAACCAACATTTATTCATCAAAAAAATGAGTTTATTGATATTAATGATCTCATTCTAGCAACTATTATTTATACTGAAGCGTTATATGAACTTGCAAAATAAAAGGAGGTTTTTATGAAACCTTATCTTGATTTATGTCGCCATGTCATGGAACATGGTGCCTTTAAAATGGATCGTACCAAAACAGGAACAAAAAGCGTGTTTGGCTATCAAATGCGCTTTGATTTAAAAGATGGTTTTCCGTTGTTAACTACAAAAAAAGTCCATATGAAATCAATCATCCATGAACTTTTATGGTTTATTAAAGGAGATACGAATATTAAATATCTTGTTGATCACGATGTGCGTATTTGGAATGATTGGCCATATGAAACTTTTAAGAAGAGTAGTGATTATCGACATGAGTCCATGGAGGATTATGTTCAGAAAATAAAAGATGATCCTATCTTTGCACAAAAACATGGTGATTTAGGTCCCGTTTACGGAGCCCAATGGCGCAATTTCAATGGTGTAGACCAACTGCAATATATTCTTGATGAACTCAAAAACAATCCTCAATCAAGACGTATGATTTTAAGCGCATGGAATCCAGCGGAAATTCATGCGATGGCTTTACCACCATGTCATACGTTGATTCAGTTTTATGTAGCTAATCAAAGATTATCGCTTCAACTCTATCAACGAAGTGCAGATATCTTTTTAGGTGTCCCTTTTAATATCGCCTCATATGCACTCTTGCTCATGATGGTTGCACAAGTTACGGGTTACGAAGTTGGTGAATTCGTGCATACCCTTGGAGATGCTCATATTTATCAAAACCATTTTGAGCAAATTAAACTTCAATTATCACGTGAACCTAAAAAAAGACCTATATTGAAGTTAAACCCACACGTAAAATCTTTGTTTGACTTTACCTTCGAAGATATTGAACTTCAAGATTATCATCCACATCCTGCGATAAAAGGGAAGGTGGCTGTATGATAAAAATGATATGGGCAATGGACGAAAACTGGTTAATCGGAAAAGACAATCTCCTTCCATGGCATTACCCAAAAGATTTAAACTACTTTAAAAAGATGACAAAAAATGAACATGTTTTAATGGGCGATTTAACCTATCAAAGTTTAAAGACTTATTATAAAACAAAGCCATTACCATTTAAGAAAATGTATGTTGCTAGCATTAACGATGTGCATTATTCAGATGCTACACATGTTAAAGACTTATTTAAGTTTTTAAAGGAAGAAAAAGAAGACATTATGGTTATTGGGGGAAAAACCATTTACCAACTCTGTCTACCTTATGCACAAAAACTCTATATCACATATATTTTAAAAAGACATGAAGGTAATGTTTTTTTTCCAACATTTGACTTATCAGCATTTAAACTTGTTCATAAACAATTAACAGACGAGCTCATCTTTGCAGAATACGAGAGGATTTTAACATGATATCATTAATCTTTTTAGCAAGTTGGCTATTCTTCACATATATGATGACAACATGGATTGGCATTTTATGGCTCATACCATTATGGTTTGTGTTAGGCTATGGTGTTGGTGTATGTGTTGTTATCTTTGTTCTCTTTATCCATTTACCTTATAATAGAGTGACAAAGGTTACCAATAAGTACCAATATTATGTGACACGAAGCACTGCATATTTCTATAATCACTTTATGATGAACTTAAGAATCAGCGTCAAAGGATTGGAAAATGTTCCTAAAGACGGAATTTTAACCATTTATGCTAATCATAAGTCATATGCGGATCCATTTATCATACTAGAGATAATAAAAAGACCTACAACATTTACACCCAAAATGGGTGTTTACAAATTACCACTCATTGGTTTTTGGTTAAAAACAATGGGAGCTTTTCCAATAGATCGGTCAAGTGATCGAAACACAGCTAGAGCGATGGTAGAGGCGATTAAAGTGGTTAAACAAGGGATGGCTATGCTCATTTTTCCTGAAGGCGGAATTAAGGATCGCAGTGATGAGAAAATGGTTGCTATGCGTGCAGGAGCATATCGATTAGCAACAAAAGCTGAGTCGAATTTATTACCAATATCCATTTTAGGAACAACTAACATCAAACATCGTGCACCATTTCGCTCAACAAAGATTGAAGTCATCATTCATCCGGTTGTGCCATTTGAAAACATAAAACATAAAAAAACAACTGAAATTGCTGATGAAATGTTCAATATCATCAATGCACCACTAAAAAAATAGGAACCAGAGGTTCCTTTTTTAAACGTGATGATCATGTTTGATAAACTTAATAGAGTCGTTATTAACTTCAAAATAGAGAACATCGCCATTTTGTAACAGATAATCAGCAAATGAAAACACATCAGGATTCACATGAACAAGTAAGGCTTTAATGACATGCGAGTGTACAACACATAGCACACGTTCATCTTGAAAGCGTAGACTTAACCTTTTAACAGCTTTTGTTACACGATGAATTAACGTGTGATCCATCTCATAACCGGGATGTGTATAACCCTTTTGTTTAACTAATGGCATCGCAACATCAATGGATAATCCATCAAGCTGATTAAAATCTCTTTCAATAAGTTGATGATCAACAATAAGTGGGTCTTCCATTTTTAGTTTTCTACGAATGATGTCTGCTGTTTCTAATGCTCTGGATAATGGTGAACTAATAATTCTTGAAAAAATTTCCTTTTGGTCGATGAAAAGATGAGCAAGATCTCTTGCTTGCTTTTTTCCATGTTGATTTAAAGGGTTATTGATTCTACCTTGAACTAATCTTTTGGCATTGTAATCTGTTTGTCCATGTCTGACCATAACTAATATCACTGATATCCCTCTTTTCGCCATTATATTATAACATAAATTTCATTTATGCTAAAATATTATTGAAGGAGAGATAAACACTATGCATATTGTTGATTTAATAGCAAAAAAACGTGACGGTGGAACCCTCACACAGGATGAATTATCATTCTTAATAACAAACTATACAAATGGAAAAATTCCAGACTATCAAATGAGTGCTTTTTTAATGGCAACTTATTTTAATGAAATGACAGATGAAGAAGCAACTTTTTTATCACTCGCCATGAGAGATTCAGGTGATGTTATCGATTTATCTCGTATTAAAGGAGTTAAAGTTGATAAGCATTCAACTGGTGGTGTTGGTGATAAAGTGACACTTATCTTAGGACCATTACTTGCAAGTTTAGGAGTTAAATTTGCAAAAATGAGTGGTCGAGGTTTGGGGCACACGGGAGGGACGATTGACAAGTTAGAAAGTTTTCCTGGTTATCAAGTTGAAATCAACGTCGAAGACTTTATAAAGCAAGTTCAAGATATCGGGATTGCCATTGTTGGACAAAGTGGTGATGTTGCACCTGCAGATAAAAAGTTATATGCACTAAGAGATGTGACTGCGACAGTTGATGTGATTCCACTCATTGCGTCTTCCATCATGTCAAAAAAACTTGCAAGTGGTGCTGATGCAATTGTTCTTGATGTCAAAGTAGGACATGGAGCCTTCATGAAAACAGAAGAAGAGGCGATTAGATTAGCGACACTTATGGTTGAAATAGGACGCTTAGCTGGAAAACAAATGACTGCCATTTTAACTGGCATGGATGAACCTCTTGGACATAAAATTGGTAATGGCTTAGAAGTTTATGAAGCCATTGAAACACTTCACGGAAGAGGTCCAAAAGATTTAGTTTTAGTAACTTTAGAAATAGGAGCACATTTGTTATTAGATGCGCAGATAGAAACTGATTTTAATACTGCTAAACAAAAACTTAATCAAGCTTTACATGATGAATCTGCTTTTTTGAAAATGGTTGAACTTGTCAAAGCTCAAGGTGGAAACGTTGATGTCTTATATCATCCTGAAAGTTTACTATCGGATCAGGTTGTTCCAGTTACAGCTAGAGATGAAGGATTCATTACAGATATTAATGCTTTAGATATAGGTAAGGCAGCCATGCGACTTGGTGCAGGACGTGAAACAAAAGAAGATGATATCATGATGGATGTAGGTTTAGATCTTCATAAGAAAATAGGTGACTACATTAAACCAGGTGATGTTATTGCCACACTATACGTACGAAACAAAGGAATAGAAGAAGCAAAAAAACTTGTCGAAGAAGCTGTCACTCTAGGTAAAGAAAAAAGAGAAATTGTCTTGATTAAAAAGACAATCAAATAGTAGATAAAAGGGCTCTATTGAGCCCTTTATTATTTCAGGTATTTAAATTATTCAGTGGTGAAATGCTACCTATCAAATATTAGGTGGTATA
>OBJA01001155.1_pt1 | contig 19151 bp, 14 predicted proteins | sample 1519751 | NCBI WGS metagenome assembly OBJA01 (sample SAMEA3881238, study PRJEB22517) | soil metagenome | biome: lake sediment; feature: soda lake sediment; material: sediment, water from around vicinity | place: India | collected 2013-12-23 | depth 3 m
ACCGAGTTGCCCCATGAAAGCACCTTCCCGCCCTGCTCAATGAAAGCAAGCACCTTTTGCCAGCCTTCCTTTCCCATTCCCTTTGCAATGTCGGGATGGTAGGAGGGGATGAACACCTGCCCGTTGCGCTCCTGCCGGCCCTGCATCAAAATGTTCTTGTTGGCATCGGGGAAGATGATCACATCGATGTTTCGCAGTTCGGCCCGCTGCATATCGCCCGGGCGGATGATGGTGTAGGGGATTCCGTAATTGTCGAAAAGGAAGCGGGTCCATCCCCCGTCCATGTCGTGCATCCAATGTTCGATAAGTGCAATGCGGGGCATGCTGATGCTGCGGAAGTCGCCCTGGGGTTTCTGGCTCATGGCAGTGGGCTCGACCGAGAGTCCTGCGAAGAGTTCATCGGGTATCTGTCGCTGGCGCCGTCCCGGGCTTACAAGGAAGCTGCCAGCCGGGATCAGCTGTCCCTGATGGGTGATGTCGCTTTGGCTGCGCTCTACCTCCAGCCCGGCGGCCAGGGCTGTGAAGGCCACCCGGTAGCTCTCGTTCAGGTTTGCAGCAAACAAAAGGAAATTGGCCTGCTGGGGGCGCACCGCCGGGAACAGATCGGCTGCACTAACTGCCTCAATCAGCTGGTCAAGCTCCGGGTAATAGCGGTCCAGCTCGATGGAGCTCACCCCGCGGTGGAAGGGCAGCGACCAGCTGGTGATGTCGTATGGCTGGATGATCTCGCCCCCGGTGGTGTAGCGCCTGACAGGGAACTCCTGTTTTTCCATTACCTCCTTTATAAAGGGGCGGAAGGCCTGGCTCATGGGGATCACTACATCGCCCTGCTGTATCCTCTGGCTTCCCAGCACCACATCCTGGCTTGCCCTGTAAAGGCTGATCCCATGGCGCTCCAGAAGGGCAAGCATCTGATGCATCTCGCCAGCATCGTGCTGCTGCCGGGGGATGATGTAATGGTAGGGAGCTTCAGAGCGGCCCCGGGCAATTTCTTTTCGCCCAATGTCGTTGCGCCACTCCAGAATATCGGCCCTCCATTGTGAACCTGTGCGGATTATCGAGAACATCGACTCCAGCTCATATTCCACGATATCCGAAAGATGCCACCATCCGCCCATCCAGGGCAGGGGCATGCGGATGCCTTTCTTGTATTCGGCAAGACCCTTGCCGCTGACGCTCAGCTCATTAAACTCCACGTAAACGGGCGTGGCAATCTGGACGCTGGCCGCCTCGGTGAGCATGCTGATGGTGTTCTTCCAGGCGCTGGTTTGGGTGGAGCCCGGCCAGTAATCATCAAAAAGATAATTCTGGGTTATCCCGGCAAGGCCTTTGGCCGTCATGTCGCGGGCCATATTGGAGCCAAACACCCAGGTCCAGTTCCAGAGCGTTTCGTCAATGTTCTGGGCAATGGGGTCATGGTTCGGGGGTACAAAATAGCGAGGTCCCGTCTGGCCCATCTGGTGTTTTTCGACCAATACCTGAGGGAACCACTCCAGGTTGTAAAGGTCGGCCACTGCCTGGTTTTCCTTCTGGCTGAGGGTGATAAAGTCGCGGTTGATGTTATGGCCCACATACCTGTGGTACACCCCAGGCAAAGAGACCCCCTCCCAGTTGGTTCCCAGGTTCAGATTGTAATGATCAACGATCATATCCATGCCGTCGGGGTTGTGACAAGGCATCATCATGAACACCACATCATCGAGCCATTGGTCCATACCGGGTACCAGCCCGGCCAGGATGTTGTAGGCCATCAGGGGTGCTGCCTGCGAGGGGCCCACCTCGGTAGAGTGCATCGACAGGGTAGCCAGTACAAATACCCTGCCCTGATCGATCATCTGCCGGCGCTGCTCATCGGGGATGTTGCCATCAAGGGCAAGGCGGCGGTTGATCCCGCGCAGCTCCTCAAGGCGGGCAATGTTTTGGGCCGAAGAGATAAAAGCCACATAAATGGGCTTGCCCAGCTCGCTTACCCCCGTTTGAAGAATGCGCATGCGGTCGGTTTGGCTTTCAAGCTTCTTCAGGTAGTCGATCAGCGACTGGTAGCCAAGCAACTTGCGGTCTTCACCGGGGCGGAAGCCAAAATGGGCCTCCGGGGTGGTAAGCTCCTGGCTGATGGCAGGCTTTCCCGGCAGCAGCAAAAGGGCTGCCAGCACCGGGAACAGAAAAGATTTCAGAAAACTCATAAATAGTAGTTTTGTTGATTGATTTGAGTCTAAAAGTAAGGGAATTTTTTATCCGGTCAAAATAGTTTGGTTTGCTTTTTGCCAAAGAAGAATCGTCCACAGATTTTCCTTTAGATAAGAAAGAAAAACAAAGATTTCTACAGAGAAGGGAAAAGGAGTCAAAAATAAAAACAGGAAAGTCCTCAGATTTCTTCTTCTTTTGGGTGAGATATCTGTGGGCCCTATTTAAAATACCGGAAGAATAACCTCAAAAAAAGATCAGATGCACTTTCAATCCCTCCATTCGGTTATATTCCAGGGCGGGGGCGGGTGCTTTGATGAAGTTCAGGGCGCTGAAAAGCGTTGAGAGCAGGGGGCTGTTGGTAGGAATTCGTTGCCAGTCGATATCGGGGGCGATGTACCACTGCCGGTATCTTTCGTAATGGGGCGATACCTGGTGGCTTGCACGGCTGCTTAGCATGCCGTAGGCACCATGGCCGACTGCCAGGTTCAGCCATTGGGGAAATATGTGGTAACCGCTAAGGGATTGCAGGTTGAGCGACACCCAGTAAGTTTGCCCGTTATAATCCTTGAGCATTTGTTCGCGCAGGTTGTGGCCCAGGATGGCTGGTCGCAATTCGGCCAGGGGAGTGCGTGAGAAGGAGAATTTATACAAAATCTTCTGCTCCTGCCAGATGAGCTGCTGGCTTACGAAGCTGGCAGCGCCAATCTTGTTGGCGGTGAAATCGGCCAACGAAAAACCCCAGCCGGTTGAGAAGCCGTCAAGGATCTCCACCACCCCCATGAAGCCCACTGCCGATATTGTTCCCAGCCAGGTGCTGCTTCTGGGGCCAAGCCCTGCCCATTCAAAGGACTGTGCTCCCAGCCGGCTAAGGTGGTATGCGGCCGTTACATGTCCAAGCTTATCCATTTGCAGCCAGTCTTCCAGGTCGTTGTGGAAGTTGAAGCCCTGCCGGGGATATTCCTGGTACCAAAGCTGGTCGAGCAGGTACAGGGTGGTACCGTAGCCTGCCACCTGGGTGGCGGCAACCCCCCAGAAACGCTTCTTGTTCAGGCCGGGGGCCGGCTCAAGGAAAGATATCCGGGGGGCGGCCAAATGTTCGTCTGCCTTTTCTGCCTTCAGGGAAAAGCTGGAAGGCAGAAAAAGAATCAGTGTAAGAAAAAAATAACTGCAAAGAGTAATGGTTTTTCTCATATGCTCATGATGGTTTGGTAACCTGCCTGAAGAATATCGAGGGCTTCCTGTTTGTTGGTTCCTTCGGCATAGGTTCGCAGCAGGGGCTCGGTTCCCGAAGGCCGGATCATGAACCATTGCCTGTCGCTGAAATAATATTTAAAGCCATCGAGTGTTTCGGTGTGTACTATTTTATAAGGTCCGAACTGGCTGAAGCCTCCGTTGCTGCAAACCCCAACGATACGGTCCTTCACATCCTGCGGCAATGTCAGGTCGGAACGTTCAAAGGCAAAGGAGCCAGTAATTGCGTATATCTCCTGGATCAGTTCTTTCAGGGTCTTGCCTGTTGTAACCATGGCTTCCCAGATCACAAGCCCGCAGAATATGCCATCGCGCTCGGGAATATGTCCTGCAACAGCAATGCCGCCCGATTCCTCGCCTCCAACCAGTATGTCGTGCCTGAGCATCAGTTCTGAAATGTGCTTGAAGCCGATCTTTACAACCTCAAGAGAAAGGCCATAATGCCGGCAAAGGGCCTTAATCTTTACTGTGGAGGAAAAGCCGGTGGCTACCATGCCGCTTAGCTTTTTGTAATGGAAAAGGTAGTGTATCAGCAAAAGGATCACGTGGTGCGAATCCACGTAATTTCCTTCGTTGTCAAAGAGGGCGATGCGGTCGGCATCCCCGTCAACAGCAAGGCCGCAGTCTATCTCTTGCGACAGGCGGATCACTTCTGAGAATTCCTGCAGGTTTTTCAGCAGGGGTTCCGGGGCAATGCCATCAAAAAGGGGTTGCCGCTCGCAATGCAGCAGGGTAATGTCGGGAAACAGCCGGCGCATCACATTTTGCCCTGAGCCATACATGGCATCAAAGGCAAACTGCATTCCCGAGCTGCGCATGGCCTGAAGGTCGAACTTTTCTTCCAGGTAGCGGCAGTAGGTGGTTTCCAGGTCAACATACTCAATGATGCCCAGCTGAACGTACTGATCCAGGGAAACTTCCATGGGCAGTTCAGGGGCAGCATCGGGAATCAGGGCCTCCACTTTGCGGATATGCTCCTCGTTCAGGGGGCCGCCGTATGAGCTTTTCAGCTTGTATCCATTATACGAAGGCGGATTGTGGCTGGCGGTGATCACCACACCCAGGGATGCATTTTGCTGCAACACCCCCAGGGAAACCATGGGAGTGGACACAAAACCTTCGGCCATGTATACCTTGATGCCATGGCGGGCAAATACATAAGCAGCCGTCTGGGTGAACAGCTCGCCTCCAAAGCGGCAATCGTGCCCGATGACGATGGCGGGTTTGGGGTGATTTTCCAGGACCCAGCGGGCTGTTCCTTCGGCTACACGGGCAACATTGGAAGTAGTGAAATCCCGGGCGATCACAGCCCGCCATCCGTCGGTTCCAAATTTTATAGCTGTCATTTCTTGTAAGGCAAAAAGTGGTGTGGCAGTTTGGTTTTAATTCATTATTCTTCTTTCGGTGAGTGCTCTCTGGTATCTTCGGGCATTTGCCAGGTGTTCCGAATAAGTACGGGCAAATGCATGGTAGCCGGAGAAGTCCTCCCTGGCGCAAAAAAACAGGTAATCATGGTTTTCGTACTGCAGCACAAAGTCTATCACCTCGGGAGCAGGCAGGCTGATGGGCCCGGGGGGCAGCCCGGTGTTGCGGTATGTGTTGTAAGGCGAATCGATGGCCAGGTGTCGGTTCAGCACCCGGGTGATGGAGAAGTCTCCCACGGCAAATACCACAGTGGGGTCGGCCTGCAGCATCATGTTTCTTTTCAGGCGGTTGATATATACCCCGGCAATGCGCGACATCTCATCTTTTTTATTTGTTTCCAGCTGCACGATGCTAGCCAGTATTCCTATCTGGTAAGGGGTCAGATTGATGCGGGCAGCCTGTTCCAGGCGGTTCTTATCCCAGAAACGGTTGTATTCGGTTTGCATACGATCCAGCAGCCTGGTAGGAGAGGTATTCCAGAAGAATTCGTAGGTGTTGGGAATAAACATCAAAGGGAAGGTCTCCAGGGTGAAGCCATAGGAAGCTGCTACTTCCGGGTCTTTCAGCAGGGTAACCACCGAGAGGGAGTCGGCCTCCAGCATGCGCGATATTGCACCTGCAAGCTGGGCAGGGGTACGGATGTTGTTGAAGGTTACCCGCACTGGTACCTGGTTTCCCGAGCGCAGCAGGTTGATGAGCTCGTTGTTGCTCATCTGGTCCAGGATCAGGTAACGGCCCGGGCGTACAAGGTTGTGGTAGTTCTTTCGGTAGGCCATTCGGTCGAAAGTTTCAGGGTGTATCAGTATCTGCTGCTCATGTAAAATTTCAAAAACATCCTGATAGGTACTGCCAGTAGGGATGTACAGGTGAACCTGACTTTTGCCCTTCAGGTCAACATTGGATTCGTATACATGGTGATAAACAAGGTATGCAAGAATGATGCCGCTGATGATGAACAAGCTGAATAACCAGGCAAATATCCGGAAAAGTGTCTTTTTCTTTATTTTAGTCATGTAAATAACATAAGAATAGATTCAAAAAATTAAACGGTCTGAAGCGGCCAATAGTGTAAGAGTTTTTAATAAATCAAAGCAGCCGTTGCAGAAAGTATTCATCCACCCAGCGGCCCGCCTTAAGATTCCACTGAATTTTGCAACCCGTGTTGCGGAAACCCTTGCTTTGGAATAGCTTCAGGCTTTCACGATTGTCCTGGTCAATGCTGCAGAACAGCTGGTGAAGGTTTAGCACCTTTGCCGCATAAGGAATCAAAAGGTCGATTGCCTGGGAGGCATACCCTCTGCGGCGGAACTCTTTCTGGATCAATATCCCAACGGCGCAGCGACGATTGTGAGCATCAAATTCAAAGAGATCAGCAGCCCCTGCCACCTCAGCCTGCCGGGTCTGGATAATCAGACGCAGCTGCTTGTCGGTGTAGATATTGTTTTGGGAATTCAATATGTATTGCTCCAGGTAAAACCGTGAAAAGGGATTAACCGTATCGGATACCTGCCAGGTTTCCGGATCATTCTCCCACTGGTATAGGGCATCCAGGTCACTGATCTCAACAGGACGTAATATTACTTTATCGCCTTTCAGATAATCCATCGAAGATTTAATAAATTACAAATATAACATTCCTGAAAAAACCAATTGCGCAGGACCGTTCAGCAAAATGTTTTTAATGGGATCCTGGGGCAGGATCGGGGGGGTAAAAGAAACCTGCAGCTCGCCCCCGGGTGCTTTCAGAATATAATGATTATCGTTATTTATAATGCCATGACTTCTTGCGGCAATGGCTGCGGCCACTGCTCCCGTGCCACAGGCCAGGGTTTCATTTTCTACACCCCGCTCATAGGTTCTGATATGAAGGGTTTGATCATTGATTACCTTCACGAAATTTACATTGATACCCCGGGGAAGAAAATCGGGGGAATACCTGATGCGCCTGCCTTCGGCCACCACATCCAGGTTGCTTATGTTGGGAAGGAAAACCACCAGGTGGGGCGAACCGGTGTCAACCTGGTAGCCATGTGCAGAGAGAATGGGAAGGGAAGCCTCCTGCATCTGCAGGGATATCCTCCAGAGGTTATTTTCCTGGCCGAGGATGCTTGCCTTGTGCAATCCGTCGATGGCCATGAAACTGCAGCTTCCCTCAAAGATGCCAAGCCAGTGTGCAAAGGCCACCAGGCAGCGGCCCCCGTTGCCGCACATTGTGCCTTCCAGCCCGTCGCTGTTGTAATAAATCATGCGAAAATCCATGCCAGGCTCTTCCTGCAGAAGCATCAAACCATCGGCGCCTATGCCCATATTGCGGTGACATAGCCCGGCAATGCCCTCCTGGGTCTGAAGGCCGGATATGCTGAATTCACCCTTTCGGTTATCGATCAGGATAAAGTCGTTGCCTGCACCCTGGAACTTATAAAAATTTAATGTCATTGGTCAGATATTTGCTCCAGATCTTCCTGGTCAAAAATGGCTATAAAGGGTTGAAAAGAATCATTGTCGGCCAAAAGGAAGACATGATTCAGGTATTTTAATACAATATGTGAATTGACTACCTGAAGTTGAGCTAGTTGGGGATGCTCCAGGCCATAAATGATCACCCGGTTCTTTGATTTCTTGTAACCGGAATACTGCAGGGGAGATGTCCAGAATTCAATTCTTACTGATTTGGGGGCGGATTTTGGGGTTGTATTTCCGGCCAGTGAATCCAGCAGCCGGTATTGTTCGTTTTGTGCGGAAGCTGGGTTATGAATGGAGAAAACCCTGACCATCAGCAGGCGGTCCTGCATCACACGGATCTCTTCGGCAAGGGAAGCTGCAGTTAAGGCATTTTCAAGAGAATCCGGCACATAAAAATCTTGCGGAATATAAAAGCTATCCTCATTATCCGGCGAAAGAGTGTCAGCAAGGGTTTCAGCAGGAGATGGTTGTGGAAGGGGAGTAGCCTTTCTTGCAGGATGCACCTGGGGTTGCTGAGCCACTACCGGAGGCTCTGGCTGTTGGGCTTCTGTAAGCAGGTTTTTTTCTACCCATTCTGACAAATAGGTCCACGTTTTGTGATAGAACTCACTGCCATTTTGGCGGTTCAGGTACCAGTATACTACGCCTGAACCCAGAAAAAAACCCAGGATCAGCCCAAGCATCACGTAGGAAAAACGAAGCTCATCCTGCTTTTTGTCGCTGCGTTTCATGACTTGCAGAAAATGGTTACCGGTAAAGGGGCAAAACCAGGTGGTTTTGCAGGTTCAAAATTACGAAATTCCCTTATATGTTGTTAGTCACAAACATTTTTAAAAGCCTGATGACACATAAGATAAATGATTAACGTATTTTAACGAAATCAATAACAACTTTCATCTTGTATAGCACGTTTAACAAGAGCATTTTAAAATTAATTAAGAAATTCATGTCAGCTGAAGGCATACAAATTGTGATGCTTCAGTTAACCGGCCAGATGCCATCAGCGCGGGCCGGTAAATGCTCCTTAGATCAAGCCGGGGCGAACAATTAGCATTATATGGATGTTTAACCAATGGAAAAAACCTTACCCATGAAAAAGTTTGTAAACCTGTTTCTGGCAGCAGTTCTGGGAGGCCTTTTCACCGTGGGCCTGAATTATTATGTGATCAATCCCCAGCAACCACAAATCAACCGACCGGTGTTTGAAACCTCTCTTGATCAGCCGCCGGCCGCTCTTGCCCGTTACATCACCCAGCTGCCTACCACTTTGCCCGATTTTACCCTGGTTGCTGAAATGACAGTAAACTCCGTGGTACATATCCGCACAGAGTATGAGCGAAAAAGCAATGTCTATGATGACTTTTTCGGGATGCCCGAGCCTTTCCGGGATTTGTTCTCCCCCCGTCGCAGAGATAGCGGCCGCCCCATTGTGGCTACCGGTAGCGGGGTGATTGTCAGTGCCGACGGGCTTATCATGACAAACAACCATGTGGTTGCCGAAGCCGATAGAATTGAGGTAACCTTCAATGACAACAGCTCATATGAAGCCACCATTGTGGGAACTGATCCCACAACCGACCTGGCACTGATCCGTATTGAGGCAAAGGGGCTGCCTGCCTTGCCCTTTGGTAATTCAGATGATGCAAGAGTAGGGGAATGGGTGCTGGCCGTGGGAAACCCTTTCAACCTTACTTCAACGGTAACTGCTGGTATTATCAGTGCTAAGGGACGAAACATCAACATCCTTGGCGGGGGATCGGCTATCGAGTCATTTATTCAGACTGATGCCGCCGTGAACCGTGGTAACAGCGGAGGAGCTCTGGTAAATACCCATGGAGAGCTCATTGGTATAAATGCTGCCATTGCCTCCACAACGGGTACTTTTGCCGGCTATTCCTTTGCAATCCCGGTGAATATTGCCAAAAAAGTTATGGTTGACCTGCTGGAATTCGGGGAGGTGCAACGTGGCCTTCTCGGGGTTAATATTGTAGAACTTAACAGCCAGCGTGCCCGTGAACTGAACCTGGATATTGTCAGGGGAGTTTATATCGGGGGCTATACCAACGATAACAGTGCCGCTGAAGCTGCCGGACTTAAAGAAGGGGATGTGATTGTTGGCATTGACGGCAACCGCATTCATACAGCTGCCGAGTTGCAGGAAACCGTGGGTCGCAAACGTCCGGGCGATCAGATCAATGTCACCTACTACCGCAATGGCCGTGAATACTCTACCAATGTAGTGCTGCGTAACTCCTTTGGCGAAAAATCCCTGGTGGCATCCGAAAGCTCCTCTCTTGACCGCAGGCTTGGTGCCCGTATGGAAGCCATGACCGAGAGCGAGCTGCGGCGCATGAACCTCAACCATGGGGTAAGGGTAAACCGGGTTACACAAGGGCCACTTTATCAGGCAGGCATTCGCGACGGTTTTATCATTACTCATGTCGACAGGCAGCCTGTGCGTTCACCCCAGGAATTAAATAAACTGCTTGAAAATAAATCCGGGGGTATACTCGTTGAAGGCTTGACTCCCAATGGCAACAGGCAATATTACGGGCTTGCGTTAAAATAGGGAAAAGCCCTTGCATTTGTTGGGAAAATAGTGTACCTTTGTGGTTTTTTCGCCCCAGGCTCATTACTTTCCCAAAGCTCTAAATTTCAAAACTTTATAAAAATCGCATGAGACAATTAAAGATATCCAAATCCATCACCAACCGCGATACTGCTTCTCTGGACAAGTACCTTCAGGAGATAGGCAAAGTACCTTTGATCTCTGCCGAGGAAGAAGTTCAGCTGGCCCAGCGCATCAAGCAAGGTGACCAGGCGGCTTTGGAGAAACTAACCAAGGCAAACCTTCGCTTTGTGGTTTCCGTAGCCAAGCAATACCAGAACCAGGGGTTGAGTTTGCCGGATTTGATCAACGAGGGAAACCTTGGCCTGATCAAAGCCGCCAGACGTTTTGATGAGACCCGTGGCTTCAAATTCATCTCCTATGCGGTGTGGTGGATCCGTCAGTCAATACTTCAGGCCCTGGCTGAGCAATCACGTATTGTTCGCCTGCCCCTGAACCAGGTTGGCTCGCTCAACAAGATCAAAAAAGAAGCTTCCCGCCTGGAGCAGAAGTTCGAAAGACCCCCTTCAACGGAAGAATTGGCTGAAGCCCTGGATATCAACGTGGATAAAATCGCTGAATCCTTCCGGATCTCTACCCATCACGTATCGGTTGATGCTCCCCTGGTTCAGGGTGAAGATGCCAGCCTTTTGGATGTGTATGTGAACCAGGATTCACCAAATGCCGACTCCAGCCTGATCCACGAGTCCCTGGCCCGCGAAATACAGCGTTCACTGGCTACACTGACTGATAAGGAAAGAGATGTGATCAACCTGTACTTTGGTATTGGTATGAATCATGGCCTTACCCTTGATGAGATCGGTGCCAAGTTTGACCTTACCCGCGAACGGGTTCGCCAAATCAAGGAAAAGGCAATCCGCAGGCTTAAGCACACTTCCCGCAGCAAACTGCTGAAAGCCTATCTTGGACAATAAATCCTAAATAAACCATCAGATAAAAAAGGCATCCCCGGGATGCCTTTTTTTTGATGCTTTTTTTGGCTGATCATGGTACTTTTGCTTATTGAAATTTTAACTCCAAATACTTAATTCATGAATCTCCGTCTTACTATCCTCGGCATGTTGCTGATGGTATTGTCCTTCCAGACTTTCTCAAAAGAGATCAGGATCCAGGTGGTGGTTACCACGGATGTACACGGAAGGTTGTTTTCATACGATTTTATCAACGACCGGCCCCTTGCCACCTCCCTGGCCAATGTGCATTACCTGGTGCAGTCGGCTCGCTCGCGTTCTTCAAACAATATCATACTGCTTGATAACGGGGACCTGATACAGGGCACTCCTGCAGCCTATTACGGCAACTTTATCCAGGAGCACAGGCGTAACCTCTTTGCCAGGGTGCTGAACCTGATGAAGTATGATGCGGCCACTGTAGGAAACCATGATATTGAGGCTGGCCCGCAGGTTTACCAGCGGCTGATGAACGAGTTTTCATTCCCCTATCTGGGGGCCAATGTTCTGGATGCTGAAACGGGTAAACCTTTTTTTAAACCTTATACAATCATTGAAAGAAGTAAGGTTAAGGTAGCTGTTCTGGGCCTCACCACCACGGGAGTTCCCAACTGGCTTCCTCCCCATTTGTGGGAAGGGCTGCAGTTCCAGAATATGGTGGAAGCTGCCCGCTACTGGGTGCCCTATATCATGGAGAATGAAAAGCCTGATGTGCTTATCGGGTTGTTTCACAGTGGGATGGGCCCCGAGAAGATCGACCCCGAACGCCCTGCCCCGGAAAATGCCAGCCAGTACATCGCCCGCAACGTACCGGGTTTTGATATTATTTTCACAGGGCACGATCACCGCGAGCGCAATGAGCACATTACCAACATCAATGGCCAAAGAGTGCTGGTGATGGGGCCTGCTCCCTATGCCGAGTCGCTGGCTGTTGCCGAGATCACACTGGATCAGCTTGAGAGGCGTTCTTTCCGCAAGAAAAATATCAAGGGCGAGCTTGTTTCAACACGCAAGGCAGTGCCCAGCCGCGAATACATGAAAGCTTTTGAAAAAGATGTGGATGGCATCATTGCCTACGCCAACGAAGCGGTGGGAAAACTTCAGAACCCCCTGGTATCACTTGATGCCTTTTATGGCAGTTCCCCTTTTTCTGACCTGATCCACAAAGTACAGCTCGATATCACCCAGGCTGATGTTTCCTTTACAGCTCCCCTGGCTTTTGATGAGGTGCTTGCCCCAGGCACCCTTAGGGTGCGCGATTTCTTCAAACTCTATCAGTATGAGAATTATCTGTATGCCATGGAATTATCAGGTAAAGAAATTCAGGATTATCTGGAATATTCCTATGGTTTGTGGCTGAACAAAATGAATGGCCCCGGCGATCACCTGCTTTTGTTTCGTAAAGATCAGAATGGCAGGTTGCTCAGCGACCGCAGCGGAAGCGCCATGCTCCAAAATCCCTTTTTTAATTTTGACTCAGCTGCCGGTATTCGCTACACGGTAGATGTATCCAAAGCTGCCGGCTCAAGAGTTGCCATTCTTTCAATGGAGGATGGCGAGCCATTTGATATGGAAAAAACCTATCGCGTGGCCATTAACTCCTACCGGGGAAGCGGAGGGGGAGGTCACCTGACCTCGGGGGCCGGCATCCCCCACGAGTCGCTTATCAACCGCATTGTTTTCACCACTGAAAAAGATCTTCGTTCCGAGCTGATCAATTATTTCAGGCAGCAAAACCTGGTTGAGGTGAATGCCCGCGAAAACTGGCAGATCATTCCTGCCCAGTGGGTAGAGAATGCCCGCCAGAATGACCTTCGGGTACTCCGCCCAACAACGGCCACCCCCTGAACAGGAATAATCTATCAAATAAACCAGGGAAAGGGGCGTCAGCCCCTTTTTTTTTATAAATTGCATTCAGGTAAACAGCTTGTAAGTGAAGTCTGATTAAATCAGTAGTAACCTCCATGTGCCGGAAGCAAGGCTTTGGTGGATAAAGAAGTCATTTCCCGATGTTGCTTATATATCGTCGCGTAGTCTGAATTGGACCCTGTGGATCTGCTGGTTGCGAAGCACCGTCATGTGGATTCGTTTGGAGGCCCTGCCCGAGAGTTGATCCTTGATCTGCTGAAGGCTTAGTTGCTGATGGCTTCGCTGATTCAATGTCAGTATCTGGTCGCCGCTTATCAGGCCAGCCTCGTATGCAGATGACCCTGGCCTGACATGATCGATGATGAACTTGCGGTACCCAGCCCCCCCGGCAATTACCTCCAGCCCGCTCTGGTTAAAGGTAAAGGGCTTGTCAAACCTGGCGTTGGGGCGCAGCACCATCCGCGAGGAGGGATAATCGATAACCAGGTTAAACCGGCTTAAAATGCCCCCTCCGATGATCCCTTCCCAATGAACCTGCTTACCGGGCAAGGTAATAAATTCTGTATCAGGGAAGGCAACAATGGGTTCGCTGATGGAAATTTCCTGCAGGACAGCACTTTGCAACCTGCCGGTATGACCCGTTAGCGCCCCGCTTAAGCCCTTTCCCAGAAAGCCTTCCAGGGTTCTGGGAACCAGGTGCATGTAGTCCTGTTTCAGGTAGAGGGGATGGCTTGCTCCCAGATCCACCAGCAGCTTGCGCGACAAAGTATCACCCTGGTAACCCACCAGGTGTATTTTGGCATAAGGTTTGCCATCGCGCAATTCAAGGGGGATCACACGGCTATTTCTTCTGACAGGATATGTTGCCTGCCGGTAAATACGCACCCTGCTATTGATAAAGTCGATGGACAGTGCAAATTGTCTGAACAGGTCATGGCCGATGATCCCGTGAACCTGGAAGCCAAAGGTCTCCGAAAACGAGATCATCCCTTCGGGAAGCACGATCAGATCAAGGGATTCTGCCCGCAGCCGGCCTATCTGCATGCTCACACCTTCTGCACGGGCTGCCTCCACAAGGCCTTCTCCTCCAAGGCCATATATCAGAACCTTTTGGCTTAGGTCGAGGTCCAGCATTCCGGCAATCAGGGGCTCGGTAAGTATAGTGGTTTTTACTCCCGTGTCAAGGATAAAATTCAGGGGAGGAGAATTGTTGATGCTTACGGGAATTACCACAAGGTTGTGGCTGATTCGGGCAGGAAGGCTGATGTGAGATCTTCTTCCCGGGAATATGAATTTATCCTGAGCAACCGACTGAAGAGAGAAGCTAAATAATATAAAAAACAGAAGGAAAAACCGGCTTCTGTACATGATACAACCTTGAAGTAACTAATACGGGCTGTCGGATTGGAAAGCAATTCAGCCTGAAAGTAAAAAATAGTGCAAAGGGGATGCCAAAAAGGGCATTGCCTGCTTGCTAAAATGTTATAACGATTTCAGAAGGGTTTTATTGATATCCCGGGCAATGGAGGGGCCGTAGTAAATAAATCCGGTATACACCTGAACCAGGCTGGCACCTGCTCTGATTTTTTCGGCAGCGTCATGTGGATCCATAATGCCTCCCACTCCAATAATGGGAATGCTACCTCCTGATTTGCGGTGCAGGTAGGCAATGGTTTGGGTTGAGAGATCCCGAATGGGTTTGCCGCTAAGTCCTCCCCGGCCAATTTTATCAATCCTTTGGGAAGAAGTGGTCAGCTTATCCCTTGTGGTGCTGGTATTGGTGGCGATGATCCCATCGAGGCCCGACTGCCTGACCACCTCGATAACCTCATCGAGCTGTGGCTGGTTCAGGTCGGGAGCGATCTTCAGCAGCACAGGCTTGGGCCTGGGCTGGCTGTGGTTGATTTGTTGCAGGGCATTCAGCAGCGATAGCAACTGATCCTTGTCGGTTAATTTTGACAGCCCGGCAATGTTGGGGCAGCTGACATTAACCACAAAATAATCCACATGATCAAAAAGGGCCCGGAAGCAGGCACAGTAATCTTCCGTGGCTTGTTCATTGGGAGTGTGGGTGTTTTTCCCGATGTTGCCGCCAATAATGATCCGGGGTTTGTTTTTTTTCAGGTTGCTGACAAAATGTTCAAGCCCTTCGTTGTTGAAGCCCATGCGGTTGATCAGTGCCTGGTCCTGTGGCAGGCGGAAAAGCCGGGGTTTTGGATTTCCGGGCTGGCCAAGGGGGGTAACGGTGCCAATCTCAACAAAACCGAAGCCAAAGCTGGCCAGGTGGTTATACAGGGTAGCCTCCTTATCGAAACCTGCCGCTATCCCAACGGGGTTTGGAAACCTGATCCCGAAGAGTTCCCTTTCAAGGGAAGGGTGCTTCACGGTGTAATACCTGCGTAAAAGCCCGCCAAGGCCAAGGGAATGGGCCACCCACAGCATGCGGCTGACAAGCTGATGGATGGTTTCGGGATCAAAAAGAAAAAGAAGGGGGCGAAGCAGCTTCTGATACATAACACAGGGCTTAAAAAAAGTCCGGCAACTGCCGGACCTGGGGTTTAAGATTCATTTTCCGGATTCTGCTGGCCGGCAGATTCCTCTGCAGGCTGATCCTCCGAGGAGGGTGCATCTTCTACAGGTTCAGTGATCAGGTTCTTTTCCAGCAGCAGGTTGTACCAGCTGATCACCTTTTTGATATCGGAAACATACACCCTTTCCTTATCATATTCAGGCAGGACTTCCTGGAAGTATGCTTTTAGCTCCTCGCTGGAAGCTTTGGAGCTGATGGCCGGTTTGCCGTCTTCCTTCTGGTGGATCTTCCACAACACCTTTTTCAGGGAAATGTCTTCTCCGTATGTGAAAATGCTGATGTCTTCCAGAGCACTTGTCTGGTGAGAGGCAAAAACAGGCATTTTTTTTCCGTCAGCCAGCGATTCAACCACCAATCCGGTTTTGGTTTGTGATACCACCGAATACAAACCCCCTTTTCCTGCAATGGTCAATATTTTGCTTAAATCCATAGTTAAGTGATTCTTTTGGTTTATCCTGCGGGTCATCCCGGCAGGCTGTAAAATTACACAATATTCCCCAAAACCTGAAACAGCCCTTTATGAAAACATCTGAAGCTCGTGCAGTTTATGGTACATTCCTTTTTTTGCCAGCAGCTGCTTGTGGGTGCCTGCCTCGGCAATCTCGCCCTGATGCATCACATAGATCACATCGGCATTCACAATGGTTGAAAGCCTGTGGGCCACAACAATGGCCGTTCGGTTTTGCATGATGTTGTAAAGGGCCTCCTGTACCAGTTTTTCAGATTCGGCATCCAGCGATGAGGTAGCCTCATCCAGAATGAGTATGGGGGGATTTTGAAGAACAGCCCGGGCAATACTTAACCGCTGACGCTGCCCCCCGGAGAGTTTTCCGCCCCGTTCCCCGATATTTGTATAATAGCCCAGGGGGTACTTCTGGATAAATTCATGGGCATTGGCAATTTTGGCAGCTGCAATTACCTGTTGCTCCGATATGTTGGTCATCCCAAAGGCTATGTTGTTGAAAAAGTTGTCGTTGAACAGTATGGGCTCCTGGTTCACATTTCCCATGAGCGAACGAAGATCTTTCAGGTTCAGGTGCTTGACCGGTATGTTGTCGATGAGTATCTCACCCTGGGTCACATCATAAAATCGGGGGATCAGGTCAACAAGGGTTGATTTCCCTGCACCTGACGCACCAACCAATGCAACCTTCTGCCCCTTATGAATGGTAAGGTTTATATTGTTCAGCACGGCTGCCTGCTCGTAGCGAAAGCTCACATTGCGGAATGTAATGTCGGTGCTGAAGCTGGTTTTTCGTACCGGGTCGGGGATCTCCACGATGGAATTGTGGGCAAGAAGTATTGAATCGATTCTTTCGGCCGAAGCCATTCCCCGCTGTATGTTGTACCAGGCTTGTGAAAAGGCCTTGGCTGGCTGGATGATCTGTGAAAAGATCACCAGGTAGGTGATGAATGCCTGCGAAGAGAGGCTGGCAGTTCCCGATATGACCATCGATCCCCCGTAAAACATGATGATTACCACCACTGTGGTTCCCAGGAATTCACTCACCGGGGAAGCCAGGTACTGGCGGCGATACATCTTGTTCATGATGCGGGTATAAAAGCTGTTCAGGCGCATAAAGCGTTTGTTCATCTTTTCCTCGGCATTGAAGGCTTTAATGATGCGGATTCCCGAAAGGGTTTCCTCAACTGCCGAGAGAATAAAACCCAGCTTTTTTTGCCCCCTGAGGGCAGTGTTCCTCAGGGACCTGGCAATTCTTCCGATGATCAGCCCGCTTAGGGGCAACAGGATAAATACAACCAGGGTCAGGTGGGGGCTCATCACCAAAAGACTGGCCAGGTAAACAATAATGGTCATAGGCTCGCGGAACACCATTTCCAGGGAGCTGATCACGCTGATCTCGATCTGGTTCACGTCGTTCGACATGCGCGAAATGAAATCGCCCTTTCTTTCTCCCGTGTGATACGACAAGGGAAGCTCAACTGCCTTGCGGTAAATCTTGTTTCGCATATCCATTACTACCCCGTTTCGAACCGGGGTGAGGTAATAAAGGGAAAGATATTTGAAAGTATTTTTCAGCAGGCTGGTAATCACCACCAGCAGGCTGATGATCATCAGGGCATACACCGGCCCGTAATGGGTTATAAATAGGGTGATGTAATAATTGAAATACCGGGAAATCGCACCTACCGTGAAACTGAATTGCCCGGGATCTTCAACAATGGGCTGGGTATCGAACAAGATGCCCAGAAATGGAATTACCTGTAAAAACGAAAACAGGGAAAAGATCACCGCCAGCAAATTGAATATCACATTCAGCAATACTTTCCCCAGATAGGGGCGAAGGTAACCAAGGATCTTTATAAAATCGTTCATATAAGAAGGTCAGTCTTTTATGTCAGGAAGAATACCTGTATAATTAAAAGGGGTGATTTTTTTAAGATTGTTTTTTTCTTCTTCCGGAATTTGCAGGCCATCGATAAAAGTGTCGAGTGTTTGCCGGGTAATGCCCTGGTTGGTCCGGGTCAGTTCCTTAAGTTTTTCATAAGGGTTGGCAACGTCCAGCCTGCGCATGATGGTTTGAAGAGCTTCGGCAACCACTGCCATATTCTTTTCCAGGTCCTGATCAATGGCAGCCTGGTTCAGGGTAAGCTTTCCCATTCCTTTAATGGTAGCCCTGACAGCAATCAGCAGGTGGGCCAGGGGAACCCCGATATTGCGCAACACCGTTGAGTCGGTCAGGTCGCGCTGCAAGCGGGAAACCGGTAGTTTCCCAGCCAGATGTTCAAATAGGGCAATGGCAATGCCGGCGTTGCCTTCGGAATTTTCAAAATCAATGGGATTGACCTTGTGGGGCATGGCAGAAGAGCCTACCTCGCCTTTTACGATTTTTTGCCTGAAATATTCCATGGAGATATATGTCCAGAAGTCCCGGTCAAGATCAATCAAAATGGTACTGATGCGTTTGAGGCAATCAAAAATGGCGGCAAGGTTATCATAATGTTCAATCTGGGTGGTAACCTGGGATCGTTCAAGGCCAAGGCGGGCGGTAAACTGGTTGGCAAATCCAACCCAGTCGGTATCAGGGTAAGCAACATGATGTGCGTTGAAATTGCCGGTGGCACCGCCAAACTTGGCAGGGTAGGGCATGGCCTTAAGCTGTAGGAGTTGCTTTTCCAATCGCTCGTGAAACACCAGGATCTCTTTTCCCAGGGATGTAGGAGAGGCAGGTTGACCATGAGTACGGGCCAGCATGGGCACCTGCAGCCACTGCCGGGCCAGTTGCCTGAGTGAGGCCGACAGTTCCTCCAGGGCAGGAATGATAACCTGCTGTAGACCTTCCTTCAGGCTTAAAGGAATGGCCGTGTTGTTGACATCCTGCGAGGTAAGACCAAAATGAATGAATTCTTTAAAGGCTCCCAGGCCAATCTGATCAAAACGCTCCTTCAGGAAGTATTCAACCGCCTTGATATCATGGTTTGTGGTGGCCTCGATTTCCTTGACCCTTAGGGCATCCTGCATGCTGAATGATTCATAGATCCCGCGCAAGGCCGCAAACTGATCCCGGGGAAAATCACCCAGTTGCGGTAAAGGGATTGTGGCAAGGGAAATAAAATATTCCACTTCAATAATGATGCGATAGCGGATCAGGGCCATCTCGGAAAAGAAACCGCGAAGGGCCTGGGTGGTTTTTGCATACCTGCCATCAACAGGGGTGATGGCTTCTATAGCCGGGTTGCTCATGTTCTCAAAATTTGATCAAAGGTAAGAAATCTTATTAGGTTATTGGGTTATTGGGTTATTAGGTTGTTGGGTAATTAAGTT